>ERZ773359.3296-NODE-3296-length-18769-cov-187.601101_pt1 | contig 18769 bp, 17 predicted proteins | sample MGYA00374955_ERZ773359 | MGnify/ENA primary metagenome ERZ773359 (study PRJEB29098, sample SAMN04486028) | biogas fermenter metagenome | study: EMG produced TPA metagenomics assembly of the Biogas fermentation microbial communities from Germany - Plant 4 DNA1... | reverse complement strand
AGCGAATTACAAAGGATTGATTTATTTTATGGGATAATATCCTTCTCCCTTAAACCTATTCACTTAATCCTGTTCCGAAGGAACATCTTTATTTTCAGTGGAACGAATTTATTTGCTTTGGAACGAGTTTATTTGATGTTTACAAAAGCAAAACAGGCAAAATCGCAAAATCAATACTCCTTCACCATCAATGCCCTGATGTAGCCTTTGTCATTGGTTGTCGATTCGATATAGAAGCCCCTGCCGTAGTAGAACCTGACCAGGTCCTTGTTCCTGGACGCCGTGTGGAGCCTTACGCATTTTATGCCTTTTTCGATGAGCATCCTGTCAATGAGGCTCATCATCGCTATGCCGACGCCGATGTTGTTGTATGCGGGCCTTACGCCGAAGCGGCTCAGGTAGGCGGTGTTGTCGGGCAATATCTCCACCCTTGCGCTGCCGACTGCAATGCCGTCGATAAGTGCGATGAAGACTTCCTTTGTCCTGATATCGGCAAGGATGTCATCGACGGTCTCCGTCATGGCCTCCAGGGGCTCCGTCAGGTTCGAGTCCCTCATGTATTTTTCGAAAGACTCCTGCATGATCTCGTGTATCGCAGGAGCGTCGGATTCCACGGCTTTCCTTATTATGAACGCATAATTGAACATGTCTTCAGTAACCACCTTTGATCCGTATCATCAATTGTCCAGTAACCGCTTCGTGTGCCGAAAAGTGGCCTTATCGCAGTGCGGGTTGCTAGCATCCTGTGACAGACCGGCAAATCAGTCCGCCATATTGCCGTCATTCCGAAGAACTGTCCCTCATATTCTGAAGGACTGTCCTTCATGTTAGACTATTCCGTATATTTTACAGGACCGTCCCTTAAATTTAACAGAACCGTCCCCCTCAAACTGGGTCGTCGGACATGAGCGCCACCATGACGGCTTTCTGCACGTGCAGCCTGTTTTCGGCCTCTTCAAAGACATATGAGTTCGGCCCGTCGATGATGTCCTCGGTGACTTCATAGCCCCTGTATGCGGGCAGGCAGTGCAGGAACATGGCGTCTTCCTTTGCGAGCGAAAACAGCCTGCTGTTGACCTGGTAGGGCATGAATAGCCTGATGCGCAGGTCTTTCTCGGCCTCCTGGCCCATGCTGACCCAGGTGTCCGTGTACACCACGTCTGCGTCCCTGATGGCCTCTTCCGGGTCTTCGGTAAGTACGACCCTGCTGCCGGACTTCCTGGCGGCATTCCTGGCCTGCTCGATTATCGCCGCGTCGCATTCGTATCCCCGCGGGGAAGCCACAGAGATGTCCATCCCGGTGATCGCGCAACCCTGGAGGAGCGAATTGGCCACGTTGTTGCCGTCGCCGACATACGCCAGCTTCAGCCCCTTGAGCCTGCCTTTCGTTTCGTACACGGTAAACAGGTCCGAGAGCACCTGGCACGGGTGCATCAGGTCCGTAAGGCCGTTTATGACCGGGATCGTCCCGTACCTTGCCAGGTCCAGCACGTCGCTGTGCTTGTAGGTCCTGATCATGATCCCGTGGACATAGTGGGAGAGGACCTTGGCTGTATCGTGTATCGTTTCGCCGCGGCCCAGCTGTATATCGCTGGAACTTAAGAAAATGGCGTAGCCTCCGAGCTGGTACATGCCGACCTCGAATGATACCCTCGTCCTCGTGGAGGATTTGGAGAATATCATGCCAAGGGTCTTTCCCCTGAGCAGGGGATGGGGTATCCCCGCCTTGAGTTCCCTCTTCAGCTTCTCTGCCAGTGTGAACAGTTTTTCGACGTCCTCCACGGACAGGTCGTTAAGGTCGATAAGGTGCTTCATTTCAACAACTCCTTATATAAACATTTTATCCGGCTGCCCTGGTGATGAAAAGCCGGAAAATGAAAAGACCCGTATTTTAACAGGTTTTTCCGTGCAGATACCGGCAAGTTTCCGTCAGGCTGTCTGCAGGCCTTTCCTCCGTGCCTTCAGCAGGCTTTCCCTTCGTACCTTGAATACTCATCCAGCGCGTATATACCGGGCTCGCCGCATTCCGACAGGTGTTCGAGCACGTCGAGTATCGCGTTGGCAGTGTCGAGGGATGTAAGGCACGGTATATTATATTCCATCGAAGTCCTCCTGATGGCAAACCCGAGCCTTCCGGGGACCCCCGCCTTTGCATGGGTGCTCAGTACCAGCGATACCCTGTCTGTCTTGATATAGTCGAGCACCTTGTCTTCCGGCACCAGTTCGGCCGGTATGCCCGCATCGGCAAGGCAGTTGTAGTCGTCCTCGACTGCCAGCAGCTTAAAGCCGAGCTGGCTGAACTTCTTCGATATGGCGATGCAGTCGTCCCTGTCCCATTCGCCCGTTGCGACGAGGACGTTGCCGCCTCTCGGTATCGACAGGCCGGATGCGACCAGCGCCTTGTAGAGCGCGACGCGGAAATCCCTGTCGACGCCCATCACTTCGCCGGTGGACTTCATTTCCGGGCTCAGGAACGTATCGACCGTTGACAGCTTCGCGAACGAGAAGACCGGCGCCTTTACCGCCGTAAAGGAGGACTCTTTCGCCAGGCCCGGCTCATACCCGAGGTCGCGGAGCCGGCTGCCCATTATCAGCTTTGTTGCCACGTTCACCATCGGGATGCCCGTGATCTTGCTCATTATGGGGACGGTCCTGCTGGCGCGCGGGTTGACCTCGATGACGTATACCTTCCCGTTGCTGTCGATGACGAACTGTATATTGAACAAACCTACTATTTTCAGCGCTTTTGCGAGCCTTACCGAATAGTCGGTTATCACGTCCTTTATTTCCCGGGAAAGAGTGTGGGGCGGGTATATGGCGATGCTGTCGCCCGAGTGTACGCCTGCTCTTTCCACATGCTGGAATATGCCGGGGATCAGCACGTCTTCGCCGTCACAGATCCCGTCCACTTCCGCTTCGATGCCGTTGATGTACTTGTCTATGAGCACCGGGTGCTTCGAAGATATCTCCACCGCCATCTTCATGTACTCTTCAAGCGCCCTGTCGTTGTACACTATTTCCATGGCCCTTCCGCCGAGCACGTATGACGGCCTTACCAGTACAGGGTAGCCTATCCTGTTGGCTATCGCCTTCGCTTCGCTGACGGAATAGGCGGTGCTCCCCTCGGGTATCGGTATGTCGAGTTCCTCGAGCAGCCTGAGGAACTTGTCGCGGTCCTCGGCGATGTCGATGCTTTCCACCGAGGTGCCCAGTATCCTGACGCCTTCCTTGTGGAGCGTGCCCGCCAGGTTTATGGCGGTCTGGCCGCCGAACTGGACGATTATGCCCTCGGGCTTTTCTTTCTCTATGATGTCGAGTACGCATTCCTTGGTCAGCGGCTCGAAATACAGCTTGTCGGAGGTGTCGAAGTCGGTGCTGACGGTCTCCGGGTTGTTGTTTATGATGATGGACTCAAGCCCGAGTTCCCTCAGCGTCCTGACGCAGTGCACGCTGCAGTAGTCGAATTCTATGCCCTGGCCTATGCGGATGGGTCCCGAACCTATGACGAGGACCTTCTTCCTGTCGGAGACGACGACATCGTCGTACTCCTCGTAGGTGGAGTAATAATAAGGCGTGCGGGCCTCGAATTCGCCGGCGCAGGTGTCGACGAGTTTGTATACCGGCTTGACCGGGTATTTCTGCCTGAGCTCGAGGACCGTATCCAGCGGCACGTTGAGCAGGTTGGCGATGTACGAGTCGCCGAAGCCTATCTTCTTGGCCCGCATGTAGAGGTCATAGTCGAGCCATGCAATTCCGGCGTTTTTCACGTCCTCTGCGACCTGCACGATGTTCTGCAGCTTGCTGATGAAGAACTTGTCTATCTTCGTGATCTCGACGATCTTATCCACCGGGACGCCTTTCTGCAGCGCCTTGAATATGGCGAATATGCGCTCGTCCCTCGGCGACTCCAGGATTTCCAGCAGTTCGTCGACGGTGTAGTTGTCGAACAGTTCCAGGCCAAGCTGGTAGTTGAGCTTGATGTCGAGGGAGTCGATGGCCTTGAGCAGCGATTCCTCGAAGGTCCTGCCTATGGCCATGACCTCGCCGGTGGCCTTCATCTGCGTGCCCAGCGAGCGGTCGGCGGACTTGAACTTGTCGAAGGGCCAGCGGGGCACCTTCGTGACTACGTAGTCTATCGCCGGCTCGAAGCACGCATAGGTGGTGTGCGTCACCGAGTTCATGATCTCGTCCAGGTTCAGCCCGATGGCTATCTTGGACGCCACGCGGGCGATGGGGTAACCGGTGGCCTTGGACGCAAGGGCACTGGAACGGCTGACCCTTGGGTTGACCTCTATGACCACATAGTCGAAGCTGTTCGGGTCGAGGGCAAACTGGATGTTGCAGCCGCCTTTTATCTCAAGGGCGCGGATTATCTTGATGGACGCGCTGCGCAGCATCTGGTACTCCTTGTCGGACAGCGTCTGGCACGGCGCGACGACGATGCTGTCGCCGGTGTGCACGCCGACCGGGTCGAGGTTTTCCATGCTGCATATGATGATACAGTTGTCCGCGCCGTCACGCATCACTTCGAACTCGATTTCCTTCCATCCCGCGACGCTCTGCTCGAGGAGGACCTGGCGGATCATGCTGAGTTTCAGGCCTTTGCCGCAGATATACCTGAATTCCTCCATGTTGTTGGCTATCCCGCCGCCGGTGCCGCCCAGCGTGTATGCCGGCCTTATTATTATCGGGAAGCCGACTTTTTCAGCGAAGGCGACCGCATCGTCCAGGTCCGTGACGATGGTGCTCATGGGCACCTTTTCACCGATGTTCTGCATCGTCTCCTTGAACAGTTCCCTGTCCTCCGCCTTCTTTATCGACATCAGCGACGTTCCGAGCAGTTCTATGCCATAGCGGTCGAGTATGCCGTCATTGGCAAGCTGAACCGCCATGTTGAGGCCGGTCTGGCCTCCGAAGGACGCGAGTATCCCGTCCGGTCTTTCACGTTCGATTATCTTTTTGACCACGTCTATGGTTATCGGCTCGATATAGACGCGGTCGGCCGTATCCCCGTCCGTCATGATGGTGGCCGGGTTGCTGTTTATGAGGACGACTTCGATGCCCTCTTCTTTGAGGGCCTTGCAGGCCTGGGAGCCCGAGTAGTCGAACTCGGCGGCCTGCCCGATGATTATCGGGCCTGATCCTATGACCAGGACTTTCCTGATGTTTCCATTCCTCGGCATATAGACCTCCGTGCAGTGACTAAAGGTGTCTTCATTAAATCTGGCGCTTCAAAAAAGCTGATACTTTGCGATACATCCCCGCGAGATCCCCTTTTCAGAGAGTATCCAGGAATCTTTCGAGGATGTACGCGGGATCCTGCGGGCCTCCTGCCGATACGGGGCAGTACTGGACCCCGGATACGGGCAGTTTTTTGTGCCTGAAGCCTTCCACCGTGTTGTCGTTCACGTTTATCTGTATTACTTCAACGTCGGCATTTATGCCGGCGTCCAGTGCGTAGTTGTGGCTCTGGGATGTGATGTAGCACCGTCCCGTCGTGAAGTCCTTTACCGGCAGGTTGGCGCCGTGATGGCCGTATTTCAGCCTGCGGACGGTCCCTCCCAGGGCCAGCCCGAGCAACTGGTGCCCGAGGCCGATGCCAAGCAGCGGCTTTTTGCCGATGAGCCCGGCCAGCGCCTGTTTCAGTTCCGGCAGGTCGCGCGGGTCTCCGGGGCCGCCGGATACGACCACTCCGTCGGGGCTGCATGCCAGCACTTCATCGGCCGACGATGATGCGGGGAGTATGTGTATCTCGCAGCCGTGCTTCCGGAAGTACCTGATGAGGGCTTTCCTGGTCCCAAGGTCGATCAGCGCGATCCTTTTCCCGTTTCCTTCGATGTGTACCGGTTCCTTTACCGTGACTTCGTACACCGGGCGGCGTCGTTCCTGCATGCCGGCCCTGAGCCTTTCGAGCAGCACGTCCACGTTGCCGCATTCGGTGGATATTATGCCGAACATGCTGCCTTTCGTGCGGATGTGTTTCACCAGCGCCCTCGTGTCGATGCCCCTGAGGCCGATGATGTTGTTCTCCCTGAAAAATTCGTCGGTGCCGATGGAGCACCGCCAGTTGTTGGGATGGTCGCACAGTTCCTTGACTATGAACCCCTGGACCTGCACGCTGCCGGATTCGCTGTCTTCTGCGTTGAATCCGCAGTTGCCGATCAGCGGGTAGGTCATAGTCACTATCTGGCCTTTATATGACGGATCGGTGATTATCTCCTGGTATCCCGTCATCGATGTATTGAACACCACTTCTCCGATGGTTTCGCCACCGGTCCCGAAACCGAACCCGGGGAAGTATGTCCCGTCTTCGAGGACCAAAACTGATTTCATTGCCAATGCTCCCTGTCCTGCCTTTCTGTCGGATAGATCTGTCCCTGATCCCCGGTGAAGGACCGGCATCGTCGCGATACCGGTCCCTGCCGGGTAAACGGCTGTTTCAGCAGTGTGTCCTGACGGCCGGCATCACAGCGATGCCAGCACTTCGTCCAGCGTCCTGACGAAATTATCGATATCGTCCCTGGTTACTATTAGAGGAGGAAGAAGCCTTATGACACTGGTCCCGACACTGCCGACGAGGAAGCCCCGCCCGAACAGCCGGTTTTTGACTTCGACCGCTTTGTCCTGTGCCAGTTGTATGCCTGTCATGAGCCCGAGGCCCCTGACTCCGGATATTATCCTGTGTTTTTCGGACAGCCTTTCCAGTTCGCCCATGAGATAGCTGCCCATCTTTTCTGCGTTTTCAGGGAGCTTCTCATCGAGCATCGTCCTGAGGACGGCAAGGCCTGCCGAACATGCCAGCGGGTTCCCGCCGAAGGTGGAGCCGTGGTCTCCCGGTTCGAATGCCCCGGCGACGGATTCCTTCGCACACAGCGCCCCGATGGGGACTCCGCCTGCCAGCGCTTTTGCCAGCGTGAAAATGTCGGGCTCCACGCCGTAGTGTTCATATGCGAAGAGTTTCCCCGTCCTGCCCATGCCTGTCTGGATCTCATCGATCATGAGCAGGAGGCCTTTCTCGTCGCAAAGCCTGCGGACGGCCTGCACGTATTCCTTATCCATCGGGTGCACGCCGCTTTCGCCCTGTACGAGTTCCAGCATGACAGCGCAGGTCGTATCGTCGATAGCCTTTTCCAGGGCGCCGATGTCGTTGGGCTGTACATGTCTGAACCCGGGCATCAGCGGCTCATAGGGTTTCTGGTATTTTTCCTGCCCGGTGGCCGCGACTGTGGCAAGGGTCCGCCCGTGGAACGAATCTTTCAGCGTGATTATGCCGTACTTTCCGGGCATGCCCTTCTTTTTGAAGTATATCCTGGCAAGCTTGATCGCGCCCTCGTTGGCCTCGGCGCCGCTGTTGCAGAAGAAGACGCGGTCGGCGCAGGATACCTCCGCCAGCATTTTCGCAAGCTTAGCCTGGGATCCTATATAGTACAGACTGGAACAGTGGATCAGCTTCCTGGCCTGTGAACAAACCGCTTCGACGAGTGCCGGGTGTGCATGGCCCAGCGCGTTCACGGCTATGCCGCTGAGAAAGTCGTAGTATTTGCGGCCGTCGCTGTCGTAAAGGAATATGCCCTGCCCGTATTCGAAGCACACGGGCGTGCGCCGGCCGAACGTGTTCATGTAGTACCTGGAGTCTATCTCCATTATTTCCTTGAGGTCCATGGCCCATCTCCTTTTCACCACATGAGAAAGGTTTCATGTGATAGCGTATTCATAATTATACAACTATATGTATAAAGATGCAACAGTAATTTGATTTTTGGTCCGGCTGCGGTCCGGCGATCCGGCTGCGTTCCGGCTGCGGTCCGGCGATCCGGCTTATGATCCGGCGGAACAGCAGCGGCCGGGCAAGATACAGCAGGCAACCGGGCAAGATATGGCCGGCAACCGGGCAAAATAAAGAAATGTCCCCGTGGGAACATTTCCTTGATACCTGCGTGGCCATCATATCTTTTCGTTTTCGTAGTAGGGCACCTTTTCTTTCATTATCGCGGTCCCTATGCCCTGGTTGGTGAAGATCTCGAGCAGTATGCAGTGGGGTATCCTGCCGTCGATTATGTGGGTCCTGCCGACGCCCCTCTCCAGCGCGTCGAGGCAGCCGAGCACCTTCGGGATCATGCCGCCGTCTATGACCTTTTCCTCGATCAGCCTGTGTACCTCGGCGGCTGTCAGTGCATAGTAGACTTCCTGGCTGTCCTTCGATTTCCTGACTCCTTCCACGTCCGTGAGCAGCATCAGCTTTTCGGCCTTCAGCGCCGCCGCGATCTCTCCGGCCACCGTGTCGGCGTTGATGTTGTAGCTGCGCCCGTCCCTGCCGATGCCTATGGGGGCGACGACCGGTATGTACTCGTCTTTTGCCAGCAGTTCGAGGACCTTGGAGTTGACCCTCGTTATCCTGCCCACCTGGCCGATGTCCCTTTCGACGCCGTCGACGACGACCTTGTACTGTTCGCATTCCAGCAGGTTGCCGTCTATGCCGCAGATGCCTATGGCCTTTCCTCCCTTCTGGTTGATGAGGGACACTATTTCCTTGTTCGTCTTGCCCACCAGGACCATCTGTGCGGCTTCCATCGTCTGCACGTCGGTGACCCTGAGGCCGTTGACGAACTCCGTTTTGATGTCCAGGCGCTTCAGCATGCTGTTTATGTCCGGCCCGCCGCCATGGACCACCACCGGGTTGAGGCCGATGTACTTGAGCAGCGTGATGTCCTCGACCACGGAATTTTTGAGTTCATCGCTTACCATGGCATTGCCGCCGTATTTTATGACGACGGTCTTGCCATGCAGCTTTTGCATGTAAGGCAGAGCTTCGATAAGTATCTCGGCCTTTTTGATTATCGATTCCATTTTCGGATCCAATGTCCTGTACCTCCATGTATCCAATATTCATCTGTCCGGTATCTAAGAACTGTGACCAGGCTGACCGGACCGGATCGCCTTTATGCGTCGGCTTTCCCGGGCAGGTTGCCCTTTATGTGCCGGGTTTTTGTGATGCACCTGCTTCCTTGATCCTATTCCAGCCCGGTACGTTCATCAATACCCATCATTATATTCATGCACTGGACGGCGGCGCCCGACGCACCTTTGCCCAGGTTGTCGAGCCTTGCCGTCAGCAGGATGTGTTCCTCGTTGCCTGCGACGTATATTTCCAGCATGTTCGTACCGTTGCAGCCGGTGGTGGCCAGGAAACCGTCCACGATACCGCCTTCCGAACCATAAGGGAAGACCTTTATGAAGTGCTGGTCCTTATAATAATTATAAAGGAAATCACAGACGGACTCCGCGCTGTTCTTCCCCGGCAGCAGCCTTGAGTGGAGCGGGATCGCCACCGTCATGCCCCGGTAGTTGTAGCCGATGATCGGCGTGAAAAGGGGCGGGCGGCTGAGGCCCGTTATTTTCTGCATCTCCGGGAGATGCTTGTGCCTGAGCGCCAGGGCGTAAAACCGCGGGCTCCTGATCGCTTCATCCGCAGGATCAGCCGAAGCGTATTCCGCTATGCGCTTTTTGCCTCCGCCGCTGTAGCCCGAAACGGCGTGGCATGTCACCGGATAATCCGCCGGCACTATGCCTGCTTTGACCAGCGGGTACATCAGGGCATTGAAGCCCGTCGCATAGCAGCCGGGGACCGCGACCCTTTTTGATGCAGCGATCTTTTCCCTGTGTTCCCTGCTGAGTTCAGGCAATCCGTAGGCCCATCCGTCGTTGGTCCTGTGGGCGGTGCTTGCGTCAATTATGCGAGTGTTTTCGTTCTCCACCAGCGATACCGCTTCCCTTGCCGCGTCGTCCGGCAGGCATAAAAATACAATGTCGGCCTCGTTTATGAATTTTTTCCTTTCATTTATATCTTTTCTTTTCTCGGGCGATATCTTCAGCAGTTCTATATCGTCCCTGCCTTGCAGGCGCCCGTTGATCTCAAGTCCCGTCGTGCCTTCCTGCCCGTCCACGAATACCTTGCAAACCATTGCCGGCCTCCCTGAGAAACATTGTCGGTTGTCTTAATGATAGCACATTTTTTGAGTAATAATTATACATTAACATGTATAAAATTGCAATATTGTGATCAAAGAAACATTATGCAAAGTAACTAAATAACTTTTTAATATTTTGTTAAAAAGTATACTGGTTAGAAACGGGGTGACATGTTATAGTATAACTATCGTTGCTATGCTCATATAAATTCAGGAGGGGGAAAAATGGCAAACGTAAGTCTGAAACACGTTTACAAAAGATTCGAAGGCGGTGTCACGGCGGTAAGTGACTTTACCCTCGACATTGAGGACAAGGAGTTCGTGATCCTCGTCGGACCGTCAGGCTGTGGCAAAACCACGACACTGAGAATGGTAGCCGGACTCGAAGAGGTCACCGAAGGCGAGATCTACATCGGTGACAGGCTTGTCAACGACGTTCAGCCCAAGGACAGGGACATCGCGATGGTTTTCCAGAACTACGCCCTGTATCCGCACATGACCGTGTTCGACAACATGGCCTTTGGTCTTAAGCTCAGGAAAGTCCCCAAGGACGAGATAAAGAAGAGAGTCCATGAAGCGGCGAAGATACTCGAGATCGAGCACCTGCTCGACAGGAAGCCGAAGGCTCTCTCCGGTGGTCAGAGGCAGAGGGTCGCGCTCGGCCGTGCCATAGTCCGTGACCCGAAGGTATTCCTCATGGACGAGCCTCTTTCCAACCTCGACGCAAAGCTGAGGGTGCAGATGAGGCTTGAGATCACCAAACTGCATCAGAAGCTGAATACAACGTTCATTTACGTTACGCACGACCAGACGGAAGCTATGACGATGGGTACCAGGATCGTCGTCATGAAGGACGGCTTCATCCAGCAGGTCGACACTCCGACGGCGCTTTACGACAGGCCGGTCAACATGTTCGTCGCAGGCTTCATCGGCAGCCCGCAGATGAACTTCATCAACGCCACGATCGAAAAGCGCGGCGACGATATCTTCCTGAAGTTCGGGACCCACGAGATCAAGCTGCCTGAGGCAAAGGCGAAGAAGCTCGAGAACAGCGACTACATCGGAAGGGACGTCATCATGGGCATCAGGCCTGAGGCGATCCACGATGAAGAGATATTCCTGCAGAGCATGCCCGACAGCACAGTCACCGCGAACGTCGAGGTCGTCGAGATGCTCGGTTCAGAGACGCTGCTGCACATGTACATCGATGACTTCAGCGTCACCGCAAGGGTCGACCCCAGGACGAAGACCAGGGCCGGCGATGTCATCAAGATAGCCCTCGATGCCAACAGGATCCACCTGTTCGACAAGGATACAGAAAAGACGATAATCAACTGATATCATATAAAGCAGGAGAGGAAGATCGACAATCTTCCTCTTTTGTTTTATCCGCAGATGTTTTATCCGTGAATCTGATGTTCAAAATCCTTGTACAATATAGTATAATTAACCCTGGCAGTGTTTTGCCTATTCGGTAGGAGCAGCGGGAGGGATATTCTTGCGGCTGTATCAGAACCTCATAAACCAGATACGGGAGAATGTCGACGGCAATTTCGGCATAATGGACAAAACCGGCCTGATACTCGGCTGTACGGATGAACGGCAGACAGGCATGATACATCCGCTGTCAGACGAGATACTCAATGACAGCAGGGACGAACCCGAGTTCGAGGGCTGGCTGTTCCGGAAGGTGTTCATTAAAAACAGGCTGGAGTTCATAGTTTACACGGATGTCCCAAAGGAGCAGGGCAAAGCGCTGCTGGCGATGTTTGCAATAAACGTGTCCAACCTGAGGAGCTACCACGAAGACAAGTTCGACAGGGCTAACTTCTTCAAAAACGTGATCACCGACAACATCCTTCCCGGTGATATCCAGATCAGGGCGAAGGAACTGCATATACCGATCAATACCTGCAGGGTGGTCTTCCTGATAAAGACGGAGGAGTCGAAGGACATACATCCGCACGAGGTGGTATCGGGCCTTTTCCCCAAGAAACAGAAGGACTATGTCATAGCGCTGGATGAGGAGACACTGGTGCTCATAAAGGAACTGAAGGATGCCGACGATCATGAGGATATCGACAGGACCGCAAAGGCCATCATCGACACGCTGAATACCGAACTGATGGTGAAGGCGCAGATAGGCATAGGGTCCGTCGTGGACAACATACGGGACATCGGGCGGTCCTTCAAGGAAGCGCAGACGGCGCTGCAGATAGGCAGCATCTTCGACAGCGACAAGGCGATCATAGATTACAACAACCTGGGCATCGGAAGGCTGATCTACCAGCTTCCCACCACGATGTGCAGGCTGTTCCTGAAGGAAGTGTTCAAGAAGGGGTCCTTAGAATCGCTGGACCAGGAAACGCTGCTTACGATACAGAAGTTCTTCGAGAACAACCTGAATGTAAGCGAGACGTCCAGGCAGCTTTACGTACACAGGAACACGCTGGTCTACAGGCTGGACAAGATCCAGAAGACCACCGGCCTCGATTTGCGGAAATTCGACGATGCCATCACGTTCAAGGTATCACTGCTGGTAAAGAAGTACCTGGACAAGGCCGAAAGCATGGAGGGGGAGATAGTGTGAGGAAAGGGGGACACTCCTCAGCGATGAGGTATTCCCCACGTGTTGAGGAATATCCCCGGCTGGATCTTGACACTCCTCAGCGATGAGGTATTCCCCACGGGTCGGGGAATGTCCCCGCTTTGATACCGGACGGTCCTCCCCCCGTTTCACGGGATTTTCAGTTTTGTGAAACAATCTTGTAACGAAAAAAAGCAGGATTTCCGACGCTTTTTGCAGAATAAGTACTCAATGTGTATAAATACAGGCGATTCGACGACATCGTTCGACATACGTGTCGTCTGCATATATGACCGAGGTGCATCGAATTGGTTGAACTAAGGAACGTATCAAAGACCTACGCGAATGGTACGGTCGCGTTGAGGGATATAAATCTGAGACTGGACAAGGGCGAATTCGTTTTCCTGGTCGGGCCGAGCGGATCGGGCAAATCCACGCTCGTGAAGCTGCTGCTGAAGGAAGAGGACGCCACCGAGGGGGAAGTTTACGTAAACGGTTACGACGTCACGTCCATGACGAGACAGGAGATACCGTACCTCAGGAGGAGCCTCGGGGTAGTGTTCCAGGATTTCAGGCTGCTGCCGAACAAGACTGTATATGAGAACGTAGCCTTCGCGATGATCATAACCGAGGCGCTGCCCAAGGAGATAAGGAGGCAGGTGCCGATGGCGCTGGCGCTTGTCGGGCTGAGCAGGAAGGCGAACATGTACCCGCACCAGCTTTCAGGCGGGGAGCAGCAGAGGGTCGCGCTGGCGAGGGCCCTGGTCAACAACCCGGCCCTGCTGATAGCCGACGAGCCGACAGGCAATCTTGATCCGGAGACATCATGGGAGATAATGAAACTTTTGAGCGAGATCAACCACAGGGGTACGACGGTCATAGTCGCGACGCACGAGAAGTCCATCGTAGATGCGATGAAGAAGCGTGTCGTCGCAATCAGCAAGGGTGTGATCGTAAGGGATCAGGAGAAAGGACTTTACAGGGATGAAGATAAGAACACTCCGGTACTTTATTAAGGAAGGTTTCATAAACTCATACAGGAACAAGCTGATGTCGCTGGCGTCGGTCCTCATAGTGGTCACGTCGCTGATCATATTCGGCGTATTCGTGCTGATATCGCTCAATGCGCAGCACAACATCGGGATCTGGAAGGAGCAGCCGCAGCTCCAGGCGTTCTGCTACCAGGAGCTCGACGATATCCAGGTGCGCCGCGTGGAGGAGATCATCAAGGCTGACGAAAGGATCCTGTCTTACGAGAAGGTGACCAGGGAGCAGGCCCTGGAGAGGATGCGCGAAAGGCTCGGCAAGGACGCGGCCATATTGGACGGATACGGAGCGGACATATTCCCTGTATCCTTCATAATCAGGCTGAAGGATGTAAGCTACAGCAGCGAGGTCGTAAAGGATCTCGAGAAAGTGACCGGCATCGAAAAGGTGAGCTATTCGCAGGATACGGTGGAACTGATCACCAGGATGTCCCACTGGTTCAGCCTGGGATGCAGCGTGATGATAATAGTATTCCTGGTGGCCTCGGTCTTCATCATTGCGAACACGATCAAGCTTACAGTATTTGCAAGGCGCAGGGAAATCAGTATAATGAAATATATAGGTGCCACGGATTGGTTCATACGCTGGCCTTTTGTGGTAGAAGGTGTTATAATCAGTATTACGGGGGCAATTTTGGCATTTATTATTTCTGCTTGCGGATATAAGGCTGTGGTAGACAAGTTCACACAGGATGCATTCTTTGCCCAGACGAACCTTCTGAGCATGCTCAGCATCGAAAGCGTATGGAGCAGGCTCGCCGTATACTACGCTGTGATAGCTGTCGTGGTCGGAGCGGCGGGAAGCTTCGTTTCGATGCGGAGGTACCTGAAGGTGTAAGCAGACTGCTAAACCAAGGCATGGAGGACAGGTAACGTGAAGATGAAAAGATTCACACTGGCGATCCTGCTCATCGCGCTGACAGTTTGTTCTGTATACCCCGTGATCGCGGCGGACGAACTGAAAGAGGCGCAGAACAAGAAAGCAGCAGCGGACAACCGGATTGCCGATCTGACAAAAAAGAAGCAGGCTGAACTGCAGGAAAAGGCAAAGCTCGAGAAACAGAAGGAAGAACTCGCAAAGCAGCAAAGAGAAGAAACGAATGCCATCGAAGAACTTGAGAAACAGATCGCAGAAGCGAAGGAACACCTGAGACAGACGGAGCTTGCTCTTGCACAGGCTACGGCCGAGTACAACCAGATGGACGAACTGGTCAAGACCCGGCTCCAGGTCATGTACAAGAATTCCGGCACATCGCTGCTCGATACCCTCCTTTCATCGGGAAGCGTGGTAGAGTTCTACGAGAGGCTGCATTACATGCAGGTGGTATCCGAGAACGACAGCAGGCTGATGCAGCAGTTGGAAGAAGCAAGGCTTGACGTGGAACTCAAGAAACAGATGCAGGAACAGGCGAAGGCCCTTCTTGAGGAGAAGCTTAAGGAAAGGGAGGAACGGCTGGAACAGATCAAGACCTCCAGGGCGAGGGTCGAAGGCGAGATAACAAGGACGCAGAAAGAGATACAGCAGCTTGAAAAAGAAATAGACAGATGGATCGAGGAGTCCAAGAAGCTGGCGAGCCAGATCAAGGCCCTTTCCTCGAAGAACAAATACGTGGGCGGATCGATGACATGGCCGTGTCCAAGTTCCTACAGGGTGACGTCCACGTTCGGGATGAGGAAGCATCCTATCCTCAGGAAGTACAAGATGCACACCGGCGTCGACATAGCCGCGGACAAGGGGGCAGCCATAGTTGCGGCCAACAGTGGTACCGTCATAATGGCCGGGTATGACAATACCGGCTACGGGAACATGGTGGTCATAGACCACGGCGGCGGCATCACGACCCTGTATGCCCACGCAAGCAAGTTGCTTGTCAAGGTAGGAGACAAGGTCAAGGCAGGACAGACCATAGCGAAGGTCGGGAGCACCGGCCTGTCCACGGGCAACCACCTGCATTTCGAAGTCAGGGTCAACGGTGAGCCGGTGGATCCCATGAAGGGTTATCTCAAGGCAAAATAAATAAAGAAAGGCCGTCGCAAAACAGACAAAGAAAGGCCGTCCCGGGAGAAAACAGTGCAGACCGGTATCTGCCGGAATAAGCGGATCCCTGGGATGCGTAAGACTGAATAGAGCGCCGAAAGCGCACACGATCAAGGATCAGGATGCGGACCCGGTTGAAAAACCGGGTTTATTTATTTTCGCCGGCGCATAAAGATATATGGAATCATCTTTCGGGAGTGTTTTTATGCGCAGGCTCTTCACGATACGGCAGGTTGCCGTCATCGTCGCGGTGACGCTGGTTTTTTCGGTCGGTGCGTCGGCTTTCGTCTTCCGCTCGGTCCGGGCAGCCGGGGAAAGGTACACGATAACCTTTGACGCAGATTCGGTGGATTACAGGAACGTGGTCAAGTTCAACCGTGTCATGGATATACTCAAAAATGATTTCTACATGAAGGTCGACGCAAACAAAATGCTCGAAGGGGCGATATACGGCCTTGCTGAATCGCTGGGCGACCCGTACACGGTGTACTTTGACAGGGAGCACATGGAAGCCTTCCTCGAGAAGTCCAGGGGCAGCTACGTTGGCATTGGCGTCACCGTCAATGTGGATGATGACGGCCTCCTGACGGTCGTAGAGCCGATGAAGGGATCCCCCGCGATGGAAGCGGGCATACGCCGGGGCGACAAGATCGTGAAGGTGGACGGCAGGGACGTGACGTCGATAAGCGACGAGAACATGATCATAAGCATGATAAAGGGGAAGGAAAACACCCGTGTGAGAATCACGGTCTACCGGCCTTCGGAGGACAGGTACGTCCAGTTCGACATCAAGCGCAAACGTATCAGGGCGTCCAACATAAAAAGCGAGATACTGGACGGTGATATAGGGTACATACGGATCGTCATGTTCGACAGTGAAATAGCCAGGTACTTCAAAAACGACCTCAACAGCATGCTCGAAAAAGGCATAAAGGGGCTCATCATAGACCTGCGGGACAATCCGGGCGGCTCCTTCGAGCAGGTGGTGGAAATTGCCGACAGCCTGCTTCCCGCAGGGACCATAGTTTACACCGAGGACAGGGACGGCAGAAAAGAATACAGGTATTCGGACAGGGCATATACAGACATACCCCTCGTCATCCTGATCAACGGCAACAGTGCCAGCGCATCCGAAATACTCGCAGGCGCGGTCAGGGATCACGGAAGGGGCATGCTCGTCGGGACGAGGACGTTCGGGAAAGGACTGGTCCAGGAACTTAAGCTGCTTGGAGACGGCTCGGGCATCAAGGTCACCATTTCACGCTACTTCACGCCTTCGGGGATCTGCATCCAGGGCTTCGGCATCAAACCTGACATCGAGGTCGGTGTTTATGAGGAGTACAGGAACCTTCCTGTTTCGCAGATACCGAGGGACAGGGACGTCCAGCTCAGGTCGGCCATCGGGGCGCTGCTTGGCGGTCTGGAGTAAAAAGTATGTATAAAAGGTTTTTTTCTCCACAGAATATTTAGTGAAATGCTACCAACGGATGGAAGAGGTGTGGAGATGGAGAAAAAACCTGATCCCAATGAAAAGTTGAAGTTCGAGATCGCCAGCGAGCTTGGACTCAGGGAGAAAGTGATGAAGTACGGATGGAAAAGCCTGTCCGCCAAGGAAACGGGCAGGATCGGCGGGCTGATGTCAAAAAGGAGAAGGGCGCTGCAGAATACGGGCGGGGAGCCGGAATAAAAGGAGCCGGGCATTGCGTCCGGCTTTTTTGCTGCCTTTTTTTATGGTATCATTTACGGGTGGATAACAGGCGTCCCGGGGATGCGGGCGCCATGCGGGGTGGATCACGGTGACGGCTGTTTACGGCGATTTTGCGTTTTATTATGACAGGCTCATGCGGGACGTGGATTATTCCATGTGGGCCGATTACGTGACGGAAATCTTCAGGCGGCACGGCCGGGAGCCGGAACTGGCGGCGGACCTCGGGTGCGGCACGGGCAGCTTTTGCCTGGAGATGGCCGGGAGGGGCTTCGATATGATAGGGATCGACGCGTCGGCCGAAATGCTGGGCATCGCGAAGCAGAAGGCCGTCAGCGCCGGCGCTGACATCCTTTTCCTGAACCAGGACATGACGTCGTTCGAACTCTATGGTACCGTCGGTGCCATCACATGCCTCATGGACAGCATCAACTACGTTACGTACAAGAACGACCTGAAGCGGATGTTCAGGCTTGTGAAGAACTACCTGGATCCCGGTGGGCTGTTCGTATTTGACATCAATTCTCCGTACAAGTTCGAAAATATCCTGTCGTCCAATGTGTTCTGCGAGACCTCCGATGATGTCTCGTACATCTGGCAGAACACCTACGACAGGCGTTCGCGGCTGTGCAGGTTCGATCTCACCTTTTTCGTGAAGGAAGGCAGTCTGTACAGGAGGTTCGATGAGACCCATTACGAACGAAACTATGACACCGGCGAACTTGAACGGATGCTCCTGGATACCGGGATGACGGTACTTGGGATATATGATGCGTTCAGGTTCAGGAAACCCGGCCCGAAGACCGAAAGGATATTTTTCGTATGCGGGAAGCCGGAATGATTTTCCGCGGGGCCAGGGTATTCTGTCGGATATTGCATAAAAAGCGGGAGTTGCGGGGATTATTTGATTGACAACCCGTGAACCGGTGTGTTACACTGATTAAGGTTTGGCTCAACAGACGTATTGCAGCCGGACTTAAGTAGAATCCAGGAGGTTTATTGTAATGCAAAAAGGTAAGGTAAAGTGGTTCAATGCAGAGAAGGGTTTTGGCTTCATCGAGAGAGAGGACGGAAATGACGTTTTCGTACACTACACGGCAATCCAGATGGATGGATTCAAGACCCTCGAAGAAGGCGCTGAAGTTGAGTTTGAAGTTGTTGAGGGTACAAAAGGCCCCCAGGCTGCAAACGTCACGAAGATTATGTAATTAAAGTTGTTTCAACTTTAGCTTAGATCAAATCAGCACCTTAGCCCCGATATTTAAAAATATCGGGGTTTTGGGTTGGATGGACGGCAAAAGCCGGGAACCGGCTGAGACAGGCGCAGGAGCGCAAAACGGCCGGCAAACGGCCGGCAAACAGGGGAAATCAACGGAGAGACAGGCAGGGGGACGCGATCAACACCGGGAACCTGCTGAGACAGGC
>ERZ773359.3295-NODE-3295-length-18770-cov-18.699492_pt1 | contig 18770 bp, 22 predicted proteins | sample MGYA00374955_ERZ773359 | MGnify/ENA primary metagenome ERZ773359 (study PRJEB29098, sample SAMN04486028) | biogas fermenter metagenome | study: EMG produced TPA metagenomics assembly of the Biogas fermentation microbial communities from Germany - Plant 4 DNA1... | reverse complement strand
CGTTTCCTCTTCCGGCACCTCAAGAACGCGGGATATGAGGGCCGGAGCTGGCGTCAGCTGCTGAGGGACCTGACCATCAACGTGACGCAGTTCTTCAGGGACGAGGCCGTGTTCAGGGCGCTTGAGGATGAGGTGCTGCCCCTCCTCATCTATCGCAAGGTCAAGAGGGGAGAGACCTCCATCCGCATATGGAGCGCGGGATGCTCCAGCGGGCAGGAGCCGTACTCCATGGCCATACTGATGAGGGAGCTGCTGGGGGAGGAGTTCGACAAGTTCTCCGTGTCGATAGTGGCATCCGACATCGACGAGGAGGTGCTGGAGAGCGCCCGGCGAGGTGTGTATGTTCCTCGGCAGGTCGTCAACGTGAACCCTACGTACCTTGCGAGGCACTTCACCCTGGTAGATGGGAAGTATCAGGTGTCGCCCGAGATCATGGACATGGTGCGGTTCAGGAACATAGACCTCTTCACTTCGACGGCCGGCTCCCATTTCGACATGATCCTGTGCCGCAACGTGGTCATATATTTCACCAGGGAGATGCAGGAGAGGCTGTACATGAAGTTCCATAGCTCCCTGCGGCCAGGCGGATATCTGGTCATGGGCAACACGGAGACGTTGGTAGGGGAGGCGGTCCACCTGTTCAGGCCTGTCCGCCCCAGGGAGCGGATATATCAGAAGGCGGACGCCTCATACCCATAGGACCTCTATCTGCCGACCGAAGACCTTGGCCAGACGGTCGAGCCTTTTCATCACCTGGCCCTTCAGCCCTGGATCGAGCACCAGCAGGGCGTCCCGTCCCAGCATCACCTCGCCCAGGCAGCCCTCCAGCCCATTGTACGAGTATTCGACGTTCAGCTCCCCGGTCGCCGCGGCGGCGCGGTGCATCGGGCCATATATGCCGGCGGTCGCGTGCTTGGGAACCCCTTCTGACCGGCTTCCGTTCTGCTGTACGAACAGCCGTCCCGGGCTGCACCGGCTCATCTTGGCCAGAAGTTCGCTCGAGGTCTTGGGGTGTGGATGCTCAGGGAGGTTCAGGGAGGCCATGACCAGGCGGTTCACCTCGTACATCGTCGGCTGGACCAGCTTCACCGCGTTGACCTCCCGGGGGCAGTTGAAGAAGCCTTCAGGGGTGCCTGAGAAGACCAGGCGGCCGCGGTTGAGGACATGCACGCTGTCGGCCCAGGAATACGCCATGTCAACGTCGTGGGTCGAGATCACAATGGTCATGCCCTGCCCGTTCAGCTTGTCGGTGAGCTCCATGATCTCGCCCACCATGTGACCGTCCAGTCCGGCCGTGGGCTCGTCCATGACGAGTACCTTGGGCCTCATTGCCAGTGCGCCGGCGATGGCCACCCGCTTCCGCTGCCCGAACGACAGCTGCTGGGTGGGGCGCTCCCTCAGCTCGCTCATGCCGGTGAGGGCGAGGGCCTCTGCGACGCGCTCTTCGACCTCCTCGCGGGGCAGGTCCAGGTTCATCGGACCGAAGGCAACGTCCTCCTCGACCGTGCTGGAGAATATCTGGTCGTCCGGGTTCTGCAGCACGATCGCCACGTCCTGCCGAAGCGCGGCGAGCGATCCCTGGTCGTACTTCAGGGGTGCGCCATCATAGCGTACCTCTCCGGCCTTTGGTCGCAGGATGCCATTGAAATGCAGGAACAGGGTGCTTTTCCCCGCGCCGTTCGGGCCTAGGAACGCTATCTTCCTTCCCCGGGAGATCTCCAGGGTGACGTCCCTGAGGGCGAACGGTCCGCTCTGGTATGAATAGCAGAGTCCAGTGGTGGATAGTATCGAGTCTTCCATTATCGTCACATCTTGAACATTCCCAGCACATGGCCGGGTTCTACGACCAGCTGGTTGATCGCATATAGGGAGAAGAACACCGCCGCGGAGAGAACGATCCATTTAATGGACAGCCTTACCGGTGACCGATAAGAGTGGAACACTCCCCGGAAGCCGCGGGCGTTCAGCGCCACCTGGGACCGCTCGGCCATGTCCATCGAGCGGGTGAACACGTTGACCGCGAGCTTGGATGTGGTCCGGTACTTGTTCCGGTATCCCCGGAACCCCAGCCGGCAGTCCGCGGCCACGTACATCGTGCTGAGCTGTTCCAGCAGCAGGAAGGAATAGCGGTACACCAGCACCGTCAGTTCCACGATCTCCTTGGGAACCTTCACCTGGCGAAGTGCGTTGGCGAGCTGGGGCAGCGGGGTGGAGGCGGCGAAGAACAGCATGACCATCACTCCGGCGACCGCCCTGAAGAAGACCAGGGTCGCCAGTTGGACACCTTCCTGCGAGAAATGCAGGGTGACGACCCATAGGTCCACGGCCCAAAGAGGCTGGCCTGCGGTCACGAGTGCGATGACCAGCGCGCTGACGATGAAGATCAACAACGCATTGAGCAACGCGAAGGCGATCACCCTGGGCAGCCGCAGTCGAGTGGAGTGGAAGAATAGGGCGAAGCCGACGAGGAACACTATCAGGGGGATCAGGATGGACGATGCGATCAGCGAGGAGACCAGCAGGGAGAGGGTAAGGGCGAGCTTGCCCAGAGGAGACCAGTCCCTGAACGGTGAACTGTATGCGATCTCATCCATCGTGTTCATATCTCATCCCCCATGACCCATCGGCGACGTCCATGGCGCTTCAACGGGGATCGTTCGCCTCCTCCATCTTCTTCCTGGCGGCCTTCTTGCCGCGCTCGTTTCCGATGAAGTATCCTATGATCACCGCGCCGATGGCGGCCTGAAGGGCGAAGAGAAGGCTCTCGGTCTCGCCGGGCGGGCTCCATGGGCTCTCGAACCAGGGCTCATACCCGGGATCGATGTTGGCTATCTCCTCCTCACCCTGGCCGTCCGACCCGCCGAACTCGGCGCTGGGAGATGCGATGAACGCGGCCATGCATATCGCCATGATCACGCTGAAGCCTACCACATACCAGCCTTTCGGTGACATTCTCATGCCTCCACCGCCTTCACCGGGGCGTTCGAGTCCTTGGGCCTGAGGTTCAGCTTTCCCTTGAGCAGGTCCGGCCGTGTCCTCGCAAGGTAATCGAAGAACATGATGAACAGTACACCCTCGACCACCGCCAAAGGTATCTGGGTGACGGCGAAGATGCCGAAGAACGTGATGAACGAGGTCATGACGCTCCCGGCCGTGGGGAACGCAAGGGCGAGCTGCAGGGCCGTGACGATGTAGGCGGAGAAGTTGGCCAGGAAGGCTGTCGCGAAGACCGTCGGGACCAGGCCGAGCTTGGCCCTCATCATGCCCCTGTAAGCCAGCCAGCCGACGAACGGTCCGGCGATGCCCATGGAGAAGATGTTCGCTCCCAGGGTGGTGATCCCGCCGTGCGCCAGAAGCAGGGCCTGGAACACCAGGACGATGGTGCAGAGGACGGACGTAATCGCCACCCCATGTAGGATCGTCGAGGCCCCCGTCCCCGTCGGGTGGGACGAGGACCCGGTGACCGACGGCAGCTTCAGCGATGACAGGACGAATATGAACGCGCCGGCAAGGGCCACGCTCATCTTCATCTCGGGACTTTCCGCGAACAGCTTTCGGATCTTGAAGAAACCCCAGACCACGACGGGGACCGACAATATGGACCAAAAGACCGCCCATTCCACAGGTAGGAAGCCTTCCATTATGTGCATTTCTGCAAACACTCCTTGCAAGTTCCTATCAGTTTCAGGTCCCATCTCTTGACGTCGTGGCCCGTGCTGCGGATTATGTCGCCGATATTGAGCATGAAATCCACCGGAATGACGCTATGGCACACGTCGCATTCGAGATAGGCGCTGTGGAACGGATGCTTGAAGTAGACGCTCACCCCCCCAGATGTCGTCTCCCTTATCAATCCAACATCCTGAAGGTCCCTGAGGTTCCGATAGACGGTTCCAAGGGAGATGTTGGGATGTGTCTCCCTGGCGATGTCGTATATCTCGTTCGCCGTAAGACCCTCCTCGTTGTTGTAGATGATGTCAAGGATGGTCCGCGACTGCTTGGACCATCGCTTCCGTTCCGCCATGATAATAGTAATCGTTACTGAAAGATATAATACCATCATATGGGCCCTATAAATACTGGTTGGATGATTCATCCAATAGGCCGGGTGCTGGCAGATGGTTGACTCCGATAAGGCACGAGCGGACTATTGGCACAAGGTGGAGGAGGGGCTGTCCGGAAACACGGGCAGCAACGAGAGTTGCGACTATTATCCCTGCCATCATGAAGGGCAGGACTGCACGCTGTGCTTCTGTCCGTTCTATCCCTGCCTAGACGACCGACTGGGCACGTTCGTCGAATCCCGCAGCGGCGGCCAGGTGTGGTCATGCCAGGACTGCCTGTGGATCCACCGGCCCGATGTTGGCCGCGCCGCCAAGGCGCGATTGTCGGGCAGGGGCCGCCCCAGCCACGAGGAGCTGCTGGCCATCAAGGACGAGCTGGAACGCTCCTTCAAGGTGAAGGCGGAGCGCCTGATGGTGATGGGCGCGACGTCAGGGGCCGGCAAGACCCTCATGGTCGCTGCGATATGCCGCATCCTGGCGGATAAGGGGATGAGGGTCGCGCCCTTCAAATCGCAGAACATGTCGCTGAACTCCACGGTCACGCCAAGAGGGGAGGAGATATCCCGCGCCCAGGCGCTGCAGGCGCAGGCATGCCGCGTCGAGCCGGAGGCTCGCATGAACCCCCTGCTGCTCAAGCCGAAGAAGGACGATATCTCCCAGGTGGTCGTGCTTGGCCGCCCATACAAGGACATGAGCGTTGGCACCTACTACGGCGGATTCACCACCGGCGAGGGGGCTAGGGTGGTGAGGGAGGCGTTCCACCATCTGGAGCTCCGCTTCGACGCCATCGTCATCGAGGGCGCCGGCTCACCGGCGGAGATCAATCTGGCGGAGGCCGACCTGGCTAACATGCTGACCGCCGAGATCACCGACTCTCCATGCATACTCGTGGTGAACATCGAGTGGGGTGGGGCGTTCGCCTATGCATATGGCACCCTCATGCTGTTGCCGCCCGAGCAACGGTCGCGTTTCAAGGGCGTGATCATCAACAACATGCATGGAAGCGCCGAAAGCGTTCAGAAGGGGATCGATGAGCTTGAGCGGCTCACCGGCGTCCCGGTGCTGGGCGTGGTGCCCCACATCGAGCATGCGCTTCCCGATGAGGACTCCCAGGGACTTGAAGGCCGGGGGAACGGCGGCATCAAGGTCGGGGTGATCCGGCTTCCACACATCTCCAACTTCACCGACTTCGATGCATTGGAGATAGGGGGAGGCGCCTCGGTATCGTTCATCGACAGCCCGTCCGAGGTGGCCGCGGTGGACGCCTTGGTCATCCCGGGAACGAAGAGCACCGTTGCCGACCTTCAATGGCTTCGCAGGCAGAGGCTCGACCGCGCCATCATGGACCGTCGGGGCGAGGTGCCCATACTGGGGATCTGCGGCGGATATCAGATGCTGGGGACCAGGATAGAGGACCCCAACGGGGTGGAGGTCGATGAGGGAGGCTCCTATGAGGGATTGGGCCTCCTTCGTTCGGTGAGCAGGTTCGACGCGTATGAGAAGAGGACCGTTCGGGTCGAGGGGCGCCTGCTGGATGGAGGGGAGATACGCGGATACGAGATACATATGGGGACGACGGAGACGGAAGAGAAGCCCCTGTTCGTCCTCCGCTCAGAGGAAGGGGAGAGGGACGAGGGCAGCGTATCCGAGGACGGGATGGTGATGGGGACCTATGTCCATGGGCTGTTCGACCTGACATCGTTCCGGAGCAGGTTCCTCTCCCTTGCAGGGAAGGGGAGGGAGAGCGCGGAGCAGATCGACTATGAATCGGCGGTGGAGGCAGGCATCGCCAAGGTCGCCAGGATCGTGAGCGAACACATCGACGTCGACAGGCTCATGCGGATCATGGAGGAAGGGGCATGAAGATCATGGTGCTGGGGGTCACCTCGGGAGCCGGGAAGACCACGATAGCGGCGATGCTGTGCCGGCATTTCGCCCGGCAGGGGCTGAGGGTGTCGCCGTTCAAGGCCCAGAACCTCTCCCTCAACTCATATGTGACCTCGACCGGCGAGGAGATCGGGATATCGCAGGCCTACCAGGCATGGGCCTGCGGAAGGGAGCCCCACTGGTCCATGAACCCCGTGCTGCTGAAGCCCCATGGAGAACGGAGGATGCAGGTCGTACTGAAGGGACGGCCCATGATGGACGTAGGGCCCGATCGGCCGATGCCAAGGGAGGCGCTGCTCGATGCGGTCAAGAAGGCATACCTGACCGTTGCCGGCGATTCCGACATCGTCGTTCTGGAAGGCTCCGGGGGGGCCGCCGAGATAAACCTCTTCGACCGGGACATCGCCAACATGGTCATGGCCGACATCGCCGACGCCCCCGTCGTGCTGGTCGGGGACATCGACCGCGGAGGGGTGTTCGCAGGGCTGTACGGCGCGTTCATGCTCCTGCCGCCCGAATGGCGCGGTCGGGTCAAGGCGTTCATCATCAATCGATTCCGCGGCGATCCCTCCATACTTGGTGCGGGCATCGAGAAGCTGGAGGAGCTCACCGGCGTTCCTTGCGCCGGCGTTCTGCCGCTATACAGGCTGCGGACGCCCGCCGAGGACTCCCTCGACCTGGGCAGGGACCGCGGGGCGGTGGATGACATGGCGGACGTGAAGCAGGCGTGGATGCGCTCCCTGGACCAATTGCACGAGGCGTCCCTGGAGCATCTCGACTATTCCCTCATAGAGCGTATCGCCAGGGAAGGCCGATAGAGCGACTGCATGCGGAATCCCCGTCATCGATGAACGGGCGTGGGCCCATCATGAGGGGATAACGTTCGGTGCGCATCGAGGACCGCAGGTCGATGATGTCCAGCATCGATCCTCGACCAAACGCCACATCGGGCCAGGACGGTGACGTCAGCGGGCCGCCGATGGCCAACCAATAAAAGGGTCGGGCTCCGTGGTATGGTCGATGCAGTGTAAGGCAGATGTGCCCACACCGACATCGCCATTGAGATCGGCGGATCCCGGGCGGAGGTGGCATCATGAGGCGTGAGGCACGCGCGTACATCCTTGGAGTGAGCACGCCCAACGGCCTTGGCGCCATCCGCAGCCTGGGCCGAGAGGGCGTGGAGGTGGTGGCTGTGGACCATCAGCCGGATGCCGCTGGTCTGAGGTCCCGCTACGCACGGCCGTTGATCGTCCCCGACCCGGTCGCTCGACCCGAGGATGCTCTCCATGCGCTGATGTCCCGCCGCAGCGGCAGGGAGAAGGACGTGCTGTTCCCCACCTCCGACGCCTTCGTCCTGTTCCTCTCCCGCTTCCGCGAGCAGCTGGAGGAGAGATATCGCTTCTGCATCCCATCAAGGCGCATCCTCGACGGGATGGTGAACAAGCGGGCGCAGTACGAGGAGGCGATGAGGGTCGGCGCCCCCCTCCCACTGACGTTCTTCCCCTCGGACATGTCCGAGGTCGAAGATGCCGCCGACCGCCTCATCTACCCGGCGTTCATCAAGCCATATTATTCCCACCTGTGGCACCCGGTGTTCGGGAACAAGGGGTTCAAGGTCAAGGGGCCGAAGGAGCTGATGGAGCGGTACGAAGAGGTCTTCCGCGCCGGACTGGACGCATTGGTGCAGACGGTCATCGACGGCCCCAACACCAATCACGTCAAGGTGTGCGCATATTACGGCCTGGACGGCAAGAGGCGCGCCCTGTTCCTCACGAGGAAGATCCGCCAGCATCCGGTCGAGTTCGGGGTGGGGACGACCATGGAGAGCATACACGACGAGACGGCGCAGAGGATCGGGCTGGACTTCCTCGATGCGATCGGCTACAGGGGGATAGGCTCGGTCGAGCTGAAGATGGACCAGCGGACCGGGAGATATATGATGATAGAGCTGAACCCCAGGTTGTGGGCGCAGAACATCCAGGCCACCTATGCCGGGGTGAACTTCCCCCTGATACAGTACGATGATGTCACGGGAGGGGACGTGGGAGATGCGTCGGACTGGCAAGATGGCATAAGGTGGATGGACGCCTTCGAGGACGCCAGATCGTTCTGGTGGTATCGGAACCGGGGCGCCATGAGGTGGCCAGACCTCGTGCGCTCATGGTTGAGGGCCGACTGCCATGCATACCTGGCCCGGGACGACATGATGCCCTTCCTGGCACATACCGGGCTGGGGGTGGAGGCGGCCAGGGTTGCCGTGGACCTGCTGAGGGACAGGGGCTCCAGGTCCGCCATGCGGCGCGGGCGCTCGGCCGTTGAGGTGAAGGCGGACTCCGCCTAGACGTAGCGGATGGAGTGGGGCCCGCCCTCCCCCTTCCTGGGCTTGAGCTCGAGCGTGATCCATAGCCCCAGCGCCTTTCCGAGGTCGTGAAGGTATTCACCCGCCGCCAGGGCGTTGTGTTCCACCGCCCCCGCCAGGCGGTCCATGAGCTCCCCGGAGGGGATGAAGGAGAGGTCCCTTGCGGAGCGGTCAAGGGGCATGTACAGCAGTCTCTCCTTCAGCGTGCAGAAGTCCTCCCGGAGGAAGTCAGGCCCGGGCAACTGCCCCGCCTCCTTCCCGCCCAGGACCTGGCCCGCCTTGTCGATGACGCGCAGCTCTTCCAGTATCTGGGCGAGGGCCCTGCGTCCGTTGAGACAGTTGTCGTCGTAGTTCTCGACCCTGACGCTTAGATAATCCGACTTCGCGGCCTTCTCGCATTCCCGGACCATGTTGTACAGCTTGCCCGCCTCCTCCAGCATGACCAGCAGGACGGCGAAGCGCATTCTGTCGCGGCCGGGGAAATCCTCAGAGGCCAATGCATGGTAGGCATTGGCGTTCTCAAGGATGTGCTGCGCAAGGTCTATGGCCGACTCGAACGCCTCGTCGCGCATGGGATGCTGTATGTCAGGAGGATTGTTCATGGTACTTCATTTCCAAGCATGCATATTAATCTCTTGCCTGATGGCAGGCGATGCAAAGGATTATTTCCTAAAATATGATAATATATATTCATGGACGATGACCGGGCGCTTAGAGAGAGAGCCTATCGCATCGCTGAGGAGAAGATCGGATTCTATATGCACCTGACCGCCTTCGTGGTCGTCAACGCAGGACTGTGGCTTCTGTGGTACTTCTCCGGAGGCGGATTCCCATGGCCGGCGTTCATAACATTCTTCTGGGGGTTCGGCCTCGTGATGCATGGGGCGGGCACCCTCTTCGGGCATGGCTACAAGAACAGGATAGCCGAGAGGGAATATGAGAAGATGAGAAGGCAGAGGCCTTAATCGAGCAGCCTCAAGATCATACGTGCAAGGACCTTGCGCTCGCCCTCATCGGCGGTATCCCACAGCTCCCTCATCATGCGCTCCTCCGGGGAACCAGGGCACATTCGTTCGGAGAGGAAGTCGATCATGTCCTCCACCACCTCGACCACGTGCGCCTCGGAGGGGTCGATGTCCCGAGCCGCCTGGACCATCTCGCTCAACGACCCTCTCCATTCATCCCAGTTCTGGACGAAGTTCATGGCTCTCAGGCAGGCCTCTGCCTGCCGCGTACCGGTCTGCGCCGCCTCTTCCCTCATGATGGAAACTAGCCAGTCGGTACGATATAAGCGCTCCCATCGATTCTTTCATATAATGTCCAATTGATTGGCCGTCAAGTATCACGGGGCAGGTGTTCAACTGAAAGCAGTTATGGTAAAGGACCTAACCAAATCGTTCGGGACCTTTCAGGCGGTCAAGGGTGTGACCTTCTCGGTCGAGGAGGGCGAGGTGTTCGGCCTGATCGGTCCGAACGGCGCCGGGAAGACCACCACCATGCGGATGCTCTCCACGCTTCTTCAAGTGACGTCGGGTACGGCCACCATCTTCGGCAAGGACCTCGTCACCGAGACCGATGAGATCCGCAAGATCATCTCCTACCTCCCCGAGGAGGCAGGAGCGTACAAGAACCTGACTGGAAGGCGATATCTGGAGTTCATCGCTCGATTCTTCGGCAATGGCGAGGACGTCGAGAAGATGGTCGACTACGGCATATCGCTGTCCAACCTTGCCGATCGAATAGATGACAAGGTCGAAACGTACAGCAAGGGGATGACCCGACGTCTGCTGGTGAGCCGCGCGCTCATGTTCAAGCCGCGGTTGGCCATCCTGGACGAGCTGACGTCGGGGTTGGACGTCATTAGCGCCCAGCATGTGCGCAGGACGGTGCGGGACACCACCAAGGATGGCACCACCATCATAGTGTCCTCGCACAACATGCTGGAGGTGGAGCTCATCTGCGATCGCCTGGCCCTCATCGCTGACGGCAGGGTCGTGGAGATGGGGTCCCCGGCCGAGCTGAAGGACAAGTACGATGCTGACAACATCGAGGAAGTGTTCGTCAAGGCGGTGTCGCCATGAGGCCCTTGTCCAACATCTTCAGCAAGGAGGTCCGCGAACTGCTGACCCCTGCCACCGTACTTCCGATCGTTGTCCTGGCCATCCTGTTCGGTTCGCTCGGGGGCATCATGGGCGACGTGGGCGGAGAGGCGAGCAAGCCTCCCATCATAGGCATCATACAACAGGACGACAGCGAACTGGCGAACTACACGGCCATGATATTGGACAGCGAGTCCGATGTCGTTTACAAGAGCACCGACATAGCCAACATAGATGAGGGACTGAAAGCGGTGTCCTCGGCCGGAGGGACGGCCTTGCTGGTCATCCCCCAGGGCTTCGGGGATGACATCCAGTCCAATAGGTCCGGCACCATACGGGTCTACTGGATCATGAAGGGCACGGGCATGCTGGACACCATTTCGTCCGCCTCCCTGGACGGACTGCTGGGCGTCACCGACAAGATGTTGTCGATGTACATCCTGGAGAACGAGGACATGAGGGCGAGCGTCAACGTGACCACCGCGCTCAACCCCACGATCAAGAACGAGACCACCACCTTCAAGGGCCAGACGTTGGAGGGCATATCGCCCAGCTCCATCTCCGCCACCCTCTCGTCGCAGAACATGGTGGTGCCTCTCATCGTCCTGATGGTCATCATCATGTCGGGATCGACGGTCATCGCCTCCATGGGGCTGGAGAAGGAGAACAAGACCCTGGAGACGCTGCTCACCATGCCGGTGAAGCGCTCCCATATAGTCATAGGCAAGCTGGGCGGGGCGGCCGTGGTGGGCCTGCTGATGGCCTTCATATACATGCTGGGAATGAGCAGCTACCTGAACAGCCTGCAGGGCTCGGCCGGACTGAACCTTTCCGACTACGGCATCGGGCTGGAGACGCTCGACTTTGTCCTGGTCGGCCTCTCGCTGTTCCTGGCCGTGGTGGCCGGCCTCGGGCTGTGCCTGGTGATCGGCGTCTTCGCCCGCGACTACAAGTCAGCCCAGTCGCTCACCATGCCCATCACCTTCCTGGCCATGATCCCCATGTTCGTCCTCATGATGAAGGACTTTGCCACCCTTCCGGGGGCGGTGCAGGCAGGTCTGTTCGCCATACCGTTCACGCACCCCATGATGGCGATGAACAACCTCATGTTCGGCGACTACACCCTGGTGGTGGCCGGCATCGTGTACGAGGCCATCTTCGCCAGCGCAATGATGGCCGTGGCGGTGATCCTGTTCAAGAAGGACATACTGGTCACCGGCCGGAAGAAAAAGAGGGAAGGAAAAGAGGTCAGAACCTGGCCTCGCAGGCGTTAAACCCCTTACCAACCCTTTTCCTTTTTCACCTTCTTTCCTCGGATGGCGGCATGGATTGTTGACCTTTCTGAGATCCACGCGCGGGCTGGCTCCTCTTGGTGTAATAGTCCCATAGCAGCCATAGGCCGACCAGGATGAAGAAGATGCCCACAATCCAGCTCAGCAGGTCCTCGAACACTATCACCAGTATCCCGAAGATGATAGCGATCAGCGCCAGTATCGGATCGAACGACATGGTTATCTCGGTTTTCTTTGGAGCGTTGTATATAAGAAAGTATTGAGCGGCCAACGAGCGGTCCGGAAAACGAGATATAACCTGGGTTCCGAGAGATGTCCGTGAGGTCGAAGAAGGCTTTCGCCGAGAGACCTGCAAGGTACGTTCGCATGCCCAGGCATCTGGGCATAATACCGGATGGGAACCGGAGATGGGCCGACCAGAGGTCCCTGCCGAGAGGGGGTGGCTACCTGCCCGGGGTGGATGCGGCGTTCCGAGTGCTGGAGGAGATCGAACGCCTGGGGGTAGAAGAGGTGAGCATATATGGCTTCACCAAGGAGAACGTCCGTCGCCCTTCCGATCAGAGACATGAGTTCCAGAAGGCCTGCGTGGAGGCGGTTCGCCGGCTTGAGAGGATGAACGCTGAGCTGAGGGCGGTCGGTGACAGCCGCTCTCCCATGTTCCCAGAGGAACTGTTGAAATACACGGAGCGAACGGTGTTCGGCAGCGGCGGGACGAAGATCAACCTTCTCATCAACTACAGCTGGAAGTGGGACGTCGAGATGCTTATGGGGACGGGCACCCTCGGCTCTCACGATGTGTCCCCGATAGACCTCATCATCCGTTGGGGAGGACGATCCCGCCTGAGCGGCTTCCTCCCGATACAATCGGTCTACGCGGACATCTATGTCCTTGACAGGCTATGGCCTGATGGCAGCGGAGAGGACGTGTACGAAGCCCTGGAATGGTATCAAGAGCAGGACCCGACGAGAGGAGGATGATAGAGGGAAGAGGCCGTTGAATCGAGACGTCCAGCGCCCTCGACCGCTCATCGTCGGTACCAACCTATTAATAATGGCATCCTTGTTCATACATCGGAGTTATAATATTGGCAAAGAGAACATTCAAACGCAGGGGAGGTCCGGGCAGTTCAAAGCCGCGGACCCAGACCCCCCGAACAGCTATGTTGAACATTCACCGTGTTGGTTCTTTCAAGTACGACCTCCGGGAGATACTGAACGCATCTCCCATGGACAAGAGCACCATTCCCACGGTGGTTGCAAACATCGTCGCAAAGGCATCCCGAGTCTCCATCCGCGAGACGAAGGACTACATAAGGGACATTGAGAAGCAGGGCGTCATCGACAAGATCGCCGCTGACGACTCCTGCGCCCTTCTGGATCGTTATTCCAAGTGGCGTTGAGCGTCACTTTCGAGCCCTGGGCAAGGGCTTGACCTCGAAGCTCCTTCCATGGTACTTCGACTGTCTAAGAGCCCTCAGGACCTTCATGGCCACATCCTTGTGTATCTCCACTATGGTGTGGTCATCCCCTATGTCGATGTGACCCACGGTGATATCGTTCACCCTGGCCGTACGGACGATGAAGTCGGAGATGTCCACTATGCTGGGGACGACCTTTCGCCCTAGCGACAGCTGGAAACGCACCATGCCGAAGATGTCCGCCATCTCGTCGAAGTCCAGCACCTGCCGGACCTGTCCGGTGCTGCGCCCTTTGGCAGATGGCACCTCGATCTGCTTGAGCTTCTGGTCGGTGAAACGCTCCACCGCTTCCAACAGGTGCATCTCGTCGGCGCTGACGAAGGTGATCGCCTTTCCTTCCTTGCCGGCCCTTCCCGTGCGACCGATGCGGTGAACGTACGTCTCCGGACTGTCCGGTATGTCGTAGTTGATGACATGAGTGACGCCTTCTATGTCCAGACCTCGAGCGGCCACATCGGTGGCGATCAGTACCTTGGTCTTTCCTGAGCGGAAGTCCGACAGGACCTTCTCCCGGCGCGCCTGCGTGAGGTCGCCGTGGATCGCCGCCGCCGGATAGCCATATGATCTGAGCCGCTGTTCGATGATGTCCACCATATGCTTGGTCTGCGCGAACACGATGGCCTTTGGCTTCTCCTTGTCCAGCACCCGGCACAGGGCCCAGATCTTGTTCTTCCGACCGATGGCGAAGTACATCTGCTTGGTGTTCGGCAGGATGAGGTCGTCCTCGCTCACCGACACCGTCGCAGGGCGGTGCATATGCCTCTCCCCCATGCTCCGGATCTCCGGGAGGATGGTTGCGGAGAACAGCATCGTCTGCCTCTTCTTCGGCACCTTGGACAGGATGTAGTCGATGTCCTCGATGAAACCCATGTCCAGCATGCGGTCCGCCTCATCGAGCACCATGAATCGGACCGAAGCGAGGTCGATGGTCCCCCTATGGATGTGGTCGATGACACGTCCCGGTGTGCCAGCGACTATGTCCACGCCGCGCCTCAGCGCCTCTATCTGATTCTCGATGGACGCCCCGCCGTAGATGGCCAGGGTGTTGAGGTCCTTGAACATGGCCAATCTATTGATCTCTTCGGAGACCTGAACCGCTAGCTCCCTTGTGGGGCAGAGGATGAGGGCGGACGGAGCCTTGCCCTGCCGTTCGATGGCCTGCACGATCGGTATTCCGAAAGCTGCCGTCTTGCCCGTTCCGGTCTGGGCCTGGGCGATGACGTCCCTCCCCTTCAGCAGCAGCGGTATCGTCTCCACCTGCACGGGGGTCGGTTCCTCGAATCCCATCCGTTCTATCGCCCTCAGGATCGGTTCTTCTATACCTAGTGAACTAAAATCTTGAGACATCTGATCACATCAACGTTATATGACTAAGCGGCAGTGGCCGCTCTATTTGATTTTTATTTCCTCATCCCCCTGCCATTAATAATCGTTCTGGTGCCCATCGCCTCCCACCGCACGTGCTATCTGCTTGGTGCGGAGAATCGCGCTCTCCAGATTCTCCAGGGTTCCTGTGGTACAACCATGAGGGAGCTTCAACTGTTGTGCGAAATCTATCGATCTCTTCAGCAGCTCCTCCCTGTCGCCTACGCCAGTGTCCACGAACAGGCATCTCTTGTAGGCGTCGAATATTATGTCGAGGAAGTACTCGGGGGAATAGCCTTCCTCGATCATGCTGTCGAGGTGCAGTTCCTTTATCACTGCCTCCATGCCTTGCTCGGCCCAGCCAGGGGAAGAGAACCATGTGCCGGTGCATTCGGCCTTGGCCTCAGCATACTTGCGGGCGCCCATGAGCACGCATATGCAGTCATCGCCCTCCAGCATGACCGATGGGACCTTGACCTCCTTGTCCAGGGCGGCCAGGGATTGACAGGTCGCGTAACCGATGAAAACGGCATCGACCTTTCCCTCCAGACGATCGACGGCCTCGATCACCTTCCGCCTCATCTCCTCAGGATACACGTGAAGGGCGAACTCGAGATATTCCCGATGGACTATGTCCTCGTCGCCAGCGGTCAATGCCTCGATCTCGTTCTTCAATATGTCACATGCTACGATGCCGATCCTCATCCTAGTCATGGATCGTAATGTGTTCCTTGAACAAATGCCTTCCTAGCGTGACCTCGAGATGATCCTGCGCATCGGGGCTCCGATCGGAGTCGTAGAGCGATATGAGAACGATGCATGCGGAGCCCTAGATCCTTCCGCGGTAGCGGTATGCGATGTTGCAGCCGCCCTCGCGGGATACCATGCATGGGCCCATGGGATATGCGGGGTTGCACGCCTTTCCGAAAACAGGGCACTGTTGCGGATCGATGATGCCGCGGAGCATCTCGCCACAGCGGCATGCTCCTATCTCCTCCTTCACCGGGGGGCGCTTCGCCAGTATGTCCTCGTGGACCTTCCTTGCGTTATGATCATCGTACTTCGGCCGAAGCTCATAGGTGCCCTTAGGTATCATGGGGAAGCCGCGCCAGGCCCGGTCCACGGGCATGAACACCTCGTCGAGCAGCCGGATGGCCCTGGGATTGCCGCCCTTCTTCACCAGTCGGGTGTACTCGTTCTCCACCTCGGCCCTTCCCTCCTTGACCTGTCGCACAAGCAGATATGCGGCCATGAGCAGGTCTAGAGGCTCGAAGCCGGCGATCACCTGGGGCACCTTGTCCCGTTTCGAGAAGACCTGGTACGGCTCCTCGCCTATCATCACGCTTACATGGCCAGGCTCTATGAGGCCGTCGATGCGGAAGTCCCCCATCTTGATTATGGCATCAAGTGCTGGAGGCAGCAGGCGGTGGCAGGACAGGACGGAGAAGTTCTCCGGGAGGTCCTCGACCATCACCGCGGCGGTGGTGGGGCTGGTGGTCTCGAAGCCGATGGCCATGAAGACCATGTTCTTGACCTCCTTTGCCAGGCGGACCGCGTCCTCTACCGAGTATACCACCCTCACATCGGCCCCGCGCGCTTTGGCGTCTCCTAACGATCCGATCGGGGTGGGGACCTTCAGCATGTCCCCGAACACCGATATGGTTATACCGGCATCGGCCAGGGCGATGGCGTCGGCGATCTCGGCGCTCGTGGTCACGCACACGGGGCATCCTGGGCCTTGACGGATCTCCACGCCGACATCGCGCAGCATGCTCTCCAGGCCGAAACGCACCAATGTATCCTGATGGGTGCCGCAGACGTGCATGAACCGCAGGTCCACGTCCTCCTTGCGGATGGACTCTATGATCCTCTGCGCGGCCTTTTCATCCCTGTACCGAAACATCCTTTTCCACCACCCTGATAGAGCGCACCGTGCAGCTCTTTCCCTTCGTCACTTCCACGTCCTCACCGCACTCCGGGCATTGCAGTACCGGGACAAGGCCATGGAAGATCTCCTCGACGTGATCGGCGGGCCCCTGGTATCCGCACGAGCGGCATCTGACCTCCACGTCCTCCTTCTCGATGACCAAGCGAGAGCCTTCAAGCTGGGTGCCCTTGCTCAGGACATCATAAGCGAACTGAAGCTGTTCTTCTCCCAGGAAGGTCAGCGAACCGAGGGTCAGATAGACCTCTTCCACCCTCTCGACCTGATGCTTCCTGAGCTCCTCCAGCACCGAATCTATGATGCTGGACATTATGGACACCTCATGCATCACCTCTCCTAATGCTATACATTATAAAAAGCTCGCTGGCGAACCTTCGGGAACCAGGCATTCCGGCTGCGGAGTCCATAGACCATGGATAGGGAAGCGCGCCCGGTGCATGATGCGAGATGTATCATCCTCTCTCCGCACCATCCTGCGGTTCCCTCAACGGCTCTTGCAAGTGATCAAGAGAGCGCTGACTCCCGATCCCTCATGAGGTCCCCCGGCTGAGCTCGTTCGCATACGTCGATGGAACGAGATCGACATCATCGGCCATTTGATCCTCTTGCCGCAGGATGGTGTCGCACAAGCGTATACGGGGTTCCAGATCCAGATCGTCTTATCAACACGACGATTTCATATCGAATTCGTTCGGATAAGTGGACGATCTGCATCAGGGAACGTGATGATATGAACGAAACACTGTCATTCATTCTTCAAAGACTGGTTGTTGGTTCCGCCCCTCACACAATCCAGTATTATCATCCCGGTCATGATGTCTTCCTTCTCGATGGTATATTCCATGCCACAGAGTGCGCCTGATATGAATCTGCTCAGTATTTCTGTTTCCTCGGCAGTAATCACACTTGAGACGCATACCAGCTTCATTTTTTTCCCATATTCCTCTACCTCGACCTCATTTAGATTCCATCCCATTGAATCCAGGAAGAGCTTGAACAACGAGATGGGATCATCAGAAGCCCTGCTCAGGCGTGTTCCGTGCCATCGCCCACTATCATACCATTTTTCCAACAGATTCTCCTTTTCCTGATCGTCCATTTTAATTTTTAATATCTCAGCGAATATGGCTCTTGGGACCAGGATCCCCCCAAGGTCTTTATGGATCTGAAGAACATCGAGCACATCTATCAGTTTACGTGGAGGATATCCCATCTCGTATGCTCGCATTATTCCGACCAATCCTTCTTCTATGAACTTACGGATCGAACAGTTCTCTTTCCTCGATGCATCCCTTATCTGCTGTAAGGCTACCTCAGAAATATAAACGAGTCTTCCCCCTCCCCCACCATCACCCATACTATCACCCTTTAATAGCTCTCAAATATATATTTCCTAATGCGATATCTTTTTCCACGATTTCAAATCCAAAGACATGCAAACTTCCTTCCAACAATGCCCCATGCATGATCGTGTGATTCTGAGACATTCTCGAACTGGACGCATTTACCGAGAGACCATTCCCGGAGATATTAATATCGACCTTTGGGAAACCCCAAGCAAACTGATCAAGGTCATTTTTCAAAGCCAAGATGGGGTCCGCTAAATCACTGGACGCATAGCGTTTGGCTAACCAAGCTCCAGTTTCATACCAACATCTGATTGCTTCCTCCTCATTGTAATGATATGCCATCTCGATGAGGTCGTGCAATAATCGTTCTGGAAATGATACGAACCCGGCGTTCTTGGCCCTTCTTATCAACTCACGTTCCTCGACAAGGTCCGAGAGTTTCACACCATCATCTTCTGCCCGAATGGCGAGTTCGAACAGGTCGTTGACATAGCCATATAGTGTAAGATCCTTCTCTTTGGCAAGGCCGCTTAACCGATCGATCAGATCTTCACGTGCCGCGAACGTCTTCCGACGAACCTTTTTACTTGTCAATCATAACACCTGGTTTGTTCCTTAGCGATCGGATCACTATGTTCAATTATTATTCAGATATAACATAATTATAAAAAAAGAATTGGGGGAACCCCCCAGAGAGTTTCATTAGGCTAGCTTTCTCACCAATATAACCAGGCAGCCAATGGCCGATACAGCGGCTATCACCGCCATGATCGCGGCAATCCATGTCGGCGTCGAGTCGATGGTGACCGGAGCATCTCCTGATGCTATGTCGGCCGTCAGGCTTGATTGCTTCGAAACATCAGCCTTGATCGTTCCCAGATCGGTCTGGATCGTTACCAGCTTGCCGTCTATGGCGATGACCTTGGCGTTCA
>ERZ773359.3294-NODE-3294-length-18788-cov-12.927881_pt1 | contig 18788 bp, 19 predicted proteins | sample MGYA00374955_ERZ773359 | MGnify/ENA primary metagenome ERZ773359 (study PRJEB29098, sample SAMN04486028) | biogas fermenter metagenome | study: EMG produced TPA metagenomics assembly of the Biogas fermentation microbial communities from Germany - Plant 4 DNA1... | reverse complement strand
CAACTCATTGGCCAGGAGGACATTGTCAAGGTACGCCCTCTTTAACGCTTACATGTCAACAAGAAGGCCCAGCTCACAAGGCTGGGCCGAAATCTGTAATGTTTCAGATTACTCGAACAGGTACCGATTGATGATGTTCTCGAGCATTTCTTGACGACCAGAGCTGAGAACAATGGGTTTGTTCTGAAGAGCGTATTCGGAGAGCTCCTTAAAGCCCACTTCTCCATCAACAATCTTCTTGCCGATACCAGTTGTCCAGCTTTGGTAACGCTCAGCGATGAAGTTCTCCAGTTCGCCAGACTCAAGCAGTCTATGGGCTACCTTCAAACCGCGAGCAAAGGCATCCATACCCGCAATGTGGCTGTAGAAGAGATCGATTGGCTCATGAGAACCACGTCTGGGCTTCGCATCGAAGTTCAGGCCACCTGGAGCCAGGCCACCATTCAGAAGGATCTCGTACATAGCCATTGTGGTCACATAAACGTTGGTTGGGAATTGGTCAGTGTCCCATCCAAGCAGCTCATCACCTTGGTTAGCATCAACGCTGCCCAGAATGCCGTTTATGCGTGCATAGCGCAGTTCATGCTGGAAGGTGTGGCCTGCCAGGGTGGCATGGTTTGCCTCTATGTTTACCTTGAAGTACTTATCCAGGTCATAGGCTTTCAGGAAAGCCAAGACTGACTGTGTATCGAAATCATATTGATGCTTAGTAGGCTCTTTGGGCTTAGGTTCGATGAGGAACTGGCCTTTGAACCCAATTTCCTGAGCATACTCTACTGCCATGTGCAGGAAGCGGGCGAGATTGTCCAGCTCCAGTTTCATGTCGGTATTTAACAGGGTCTCATAGCCTTCCCTGCCACCCCAAAAGACATAGTTTTCGCCGCCGAGTTCTTTGGTGATCTCCAGCGCCCGCTTTACCCGAGCAGCCGAATAGGCAAAGACATCAGCATTAGGCGAAGTGGCAGCACCATGCATGAACCGTGGATGGCCAAACAAGTTTGCTGTTCCCCACAGTAACTTCTTACCTGTTTGGGCCATGAGGTCCTTAATAATAGCTACAATCTCATCGATATTACGGAAAGTCTCCTGAAGTGTCTCTCCTTCAGGTGCCAAGTCAATATCATGGAAGCAGAAATAAGGAATCTGCATTTTCTCCATGAACTCAAAAGCGGCATAGGCGCGCATCCGAGCTACTTCCATTGGGTCCTTCACGTCGCCCCACGGACGGATGGCAGTATTAACGCCGAACATATCCTGTCCGCCACCGGTCATGGTGTGCCAATAAGCCATGGAAAAGCGCAGGTGTTCCTCCATGGTCTTATCGCCAACAACTTCTTCGGGGTTATAGTATCGAAATGCCAGTGGATTCTTCGATTGTGCCCCTTCGTATTGAATCTTTGTAACTTCAGGGAAGAAATCTTTCAATGCAAATGCCTCCTTTATTTAACAATTGGTCCCACGGTATTATTCCATATATAAGATGACTTTCCTGCCTTTCCCAGTGAGCTTAGATCATTTACGGCTCTGCATTGACGGGGACCTGGTTTAGCAGTTCTTTAATGACGGCATCTCCAGTTAGGCCCCGCATTTCGCTTTCTGGTGACAGGATTAATCGATGTGCTAAGATACTGACAGCTGTGTGCTTCACATCGTCTGGAATAACATAATCACGCCCCTCGAGAGCAGCCCACGCTTGACTTGCTCTCAGCAATGCTAAGGACCCTCGCGGGCTGGCGCCCAGCTTCACACTGCGGTGACTGCGTGTAGCATGAGTAAGCCGTATAATATAGTCGCGAATGGACTCTTCAACATACACATCCCGCACTAACCGCTGCAGCAAGACCACCTCTTGTGGGCAGCTGCATGACTCCAGGCCGATCAGTGGTTTTTCACTCTGCTGCCTGCGCAGAATTTCTTTCTCTTCGTCAAGCGTTGGATAACCAAGACTGATCCGCATGAAAAAGCGGTCAACCTGGGCTTCCGGCAGAGGGAACGTGCCTTCGAATTCAATCGGGTTTTGAGTGGCTATTACGAGAAACGGTGGCCCAAGTTGGTATGAAGTGCCATCTACGGTCAGCTGCGCCTCCCCCATGGCCTCCAGCAGACTTGCCTGGGTACGGGGTGTTGCCCGGTTGATTTCGTCTACCAACACAACCTGAGCCATGATTGGCCCGGGGTGAAACGCAAACTCGCCTGCTTTTTGATCAAAGACTGAAACGCCGGTAATGTCTGACGGCAGCAGGTCAGGCGTACATTGAATCCGGCTAAAGGTTCCTCCGATTGACTTAGCCAGCGCCCTCGCCAGCATAGTCTTACCTACCCCTGGTACATCTTCAAGGAGGATATGGCCTTCACTCAGAAGCGCCGTCAGGATAAGCCTGATCTCCGTCTTTTTGCCGACAATCACCCGGCTGATGTTTTCAGTCAGCGTCCGGCCAAATTCAGCGATGGAGTCAATCCGTGGTTCTGTCAATCTGCTTCCTCCTTACCATTCTCCGCAGCGATGATAAGACGCTCCCTGCCGCGCTGAGGGCTCGAGCAGTCAGTCTGTCATCGAGTGCGTGATTACTGTAGCGTGCTAAATGATACGCATCGATAAAATCCGCTATCTCCGGTTCGTGTTCAGGAACAGTCTGCTGCAACTGCCTGCCAAATTCCCCAGGCGTTTCGCTGGACTTCTGCACTAAACCAATGCTGGTGGCCTGTTGGACCAGTTGTCGATATGCACCACGAATATCCTGCGCCAAGGGATCATCTCGCCGGCTGGGACTCGTGTAGACCCCTTCGGGCTCGCCTTGAGAACGGCTCAGTGACCATGCCTTGGTCGCAGCATACCTCTTGACGCTGCGGAATCCGCTGAATACGAAGCTGTATGCCTGCTGAAAGGCGGTTCGCACTGCTAGATAGAACTGTACTGCTGCCTTTGGCAGGCCGCGCAGTCTCTCCAGTTCGCTTTGGGCGAAAGTGACTATAACGAATCCAACGAAAACAGCAACAGCCATCCCTAAGCCGCCAACAAAAACCACAATGTAGAGAAGTGCTATGATTCCTGCCCACATAGGGGGTTCCTCTTCATCTGCCTGCCAGGGAAGCTGAAGAACCCCGCCCCCTCCTGGGGGGCTCAGGTCCTCTTCAGGGACTTCGGGAAGCGCAGGTGAATCAGCGCTGAAACGATGTAGCAAACTGAAGAAGAACCGGACTAAGTCATCATAAGTCAGAGGTGAGAAGTCCACTGGAATCACGTTTATAAGTACCATAAGAACAAGACTGACAATTAAGAGGCTGCGTATCCAGTTCGCAGTAAGCACCCGTGGATACTCTAGGCCGATCTGCTCCCAAATCGTGGCAAGCCGCTCCAGATAAGCACTGCCCTGTGCCACGAGACCTGTTCCTAAGAGCAGAGTGTACAAACCAGCCATCAAAAAAGGGCTCGCTATTTGAATTCCGCTGCGCCGCACTGCAATGGCTAGCCCTGCAAACAACACTGCAAAACCAACCCAGCGGCGGAGGAAGTATTCTAAGGGGATGCTGCTGTTCTCTGGTTTCAAAGCTAGAGATTCAAACTCCCAACTGATCGTACTGGCGGCTTGATCACCCAGCTCATCTGCGATGCGTTTCATTCTAGAAAGCTGCTGTCCAAATCCTCCGGCTATACTCCAGGTAAGAAAAGCCAAGCCAAAGGGGAATAGAAAGGCTTTATCAACAGCAGCGCGCCATACTGCCCACCAAGGGTACGAAAAGCTCCTACCCATGCGAAGACAGATCGTAACCAAGAACCACATCAACCCTATCTCCAGGAAACGCCATGTCAAAGGCGTCCGGGGAGACAATACATAGGCAGAATAGAACACACTTTCAAAAGAAAGCAAGAAAAGCAATCCATACAGCCAAACAGGAAAGTTCCAATCTCCATAGAAAAGGGAGATGTACTGACCCAAGAGGCTCCCGACGGCCCAAGAAAACAACGCACAGGCTAATGTCAACAGTACCCCTCCTTACCGGCTGACGGAGCGATTCATCATGAGGCGAGAATCCTCACGCACCGCATGAAAGATTCGGACGTTTCCGCGTTCGCTGCCTAAGAGAGACTTGTGTTCTACTGTTTCTCCCACCACTATGATCGTGATGTACAGTCCTAATCGAGCTAGAGCGAAAGCCTGATCAATTAGAGCAGGTGTGTCGTGAGGTACGATGAGCACGAGGACTGATCCAAAAGTGAGATTTCTACCCACTTGATCCACGAGGGCAAGAAAAGATCTCTCAGGCTGACAAGCCGCACCTGCAAGGGCAGTCAAGATTTCCATCAACTGTCCCTGGCGAGGCGAGATATGAATGGTTCCGTGCTCTTCCTCAAAAACATCGCCTTGGCCCGCAGAACCTGCCCGCCACTTTCTGTACAGTGCGACGGCAGCCAACCCTACCGCCTCACCAGCCTCGGTTAGGTAGCTGGCGGCTGCTGCGGCCGTTTCGATGGCGAGTTCCTGCTGGGCAAAAAGAGTATGTACATCGTATTCAGGTTCATCTAGATTGACGCAGATCATCACATTAAGGTGGACGGTGTGCTCAAACTGCTTGACCTGGAGAGAGCCAATGCGTCCGGTTGCCTTCCAGTGTATTGTTTTGAGAGGATCACCAGGACGGTAGGGACGCACTCCAGCGAGCCGCGAAGGATCGGGGTGAATACGAATCTGAGCGCGAATGGCTCCTAAAGACAGATTAGAAGGAAGACCCAAGTCAGAAAGGGATAAGCGCGTTGGGTAAACTACCACCGTCTGATACAAGTCCGTTTTCTGCCTGAACGTGGTCAGGCCAAATAAATCTCCAACCACAACTTGAACAGGGCCCACATCGTATACTCCTCTGGAACGCCCATAGACAGGGCACTCGATATATGCCCGTTCCCGAGGAGACAGCGAAACAACCCACTTATGAACGCGGCTGCCCAAACCAACCGGCAGATGCTCGCTCCCTGACACCCATGCTAAAGGCAGGGGGCTGTCATTGTAGACAGCAAGGCGAAGGACTGCTTCATCTCCGGAAAACAACCGCAGTACTTCGCTGGGGCGCTCAACCACCATATTCTGAACGGTACGCCGCTGCAGGTAGGGGAAGATATAGAAGAGCACCACAGCAGTTGCGGCAAGCCCATATGCCGCACGGGTTTCGAGAAGCAGAGCACCGATCACCAAAATCCAAGTCAAGAAACGCCAGAAGGTCATGCAGCCACCCCCTGACAGTAAGTTCTGCCAACCAGCAGGTGATTCCTTCACTAGAGACTGCAGTGGGGCACGAAGGAGAATGAATATGCTGAAACTTATCTCTATGCCTATTGTTTCAGCCTTGATTGGCTGGGGTACTAATGTTGTCGCGATTAGAATGTTGTTTTGGCCAGCTAAGCCAGTTCGTATCGCTCTACTCAATGTGGAGCTATACGGGGCTCTACCTAAACGCCAAAAAGAAATCGCCCGCAGCATTGGCGAGATCGTCAATAATGAGCTTCTTCCTGTTGAATCGCTCATGGATGCCATAAATACAAAAGAGATGCACCAACATCTGGCGCATCTCATCTGCAGCAATATTGAGTCAAAACTGGAGCGCTTCCTGCCCCGCTTCTTACATCAACCAACTCGAGGAGTCTTTGACAACCTCTTGGTTGATGTCGTAACACGGGAAATAGCGGACCTCTTTACTCGCTTAGGCAAAGACCTCGCAGCCGACCTCCAGGCCAAGGGCCTCTTAGGCAAGCTCGTTGAAGAGAAAATCAGCAGTTATGACATCAGCGGCCTCGAGGCTCTAATTCTCCAAGTCGCCCATACCGAACTGCGCTACATCGAACTTGCGGGAGGCGCCTTAGGCTTCATTATCGGCCTCGTTCAAGCTGCTATTGTCTACTGGCTGTAGTTATCGCTTAATGAATACCTGAGTTACCCGATAGCTTGTCCCATATTTGACAATACCAACACCAATATGGGTGTAACCAGAGTGAAGAATGTTAGCTCTGTGTCCTGAGCTGTTCATAAAGAGCTCATGAGCACGGGTGACGCTGGCAGCCCGAGCAATGTTTTCACCAGCTCGAGAGTACGAAATCCCTTCACGGTCAAGCATGGTGTACACTGTCCCCAAAGTAGGAGAAACATGACTGAAGTAGTTATTTTCTGCCATGTCGTGGCTCTTAGTCTTGGCTACTCGGACCAAGTCCATATCAACTTGGAGAGGATTAAGGCCTGCCTTTACCCTTTCCTCGTTAACCAAATCGATCAATCGCTGTTCATCGCTGGAGAGGGTCAAGCTGGGAAACGGAACCCGGCTGCCTACAGGACTAGTGGGCTGACTTGGTTCGATAGGCTTAACTGGATCTATAGGCTGTGTCGGCTCAGTGGGCTGAGTCGGCTGAGTTGGTTGAGTTGGTTGAGTTGGTTGGGTCGGTTGAGTCGGCTGGCTTGGCAGAGATGGTAGAGTGGGCTGCCACCAATAATAGGACGGCTGTGACCCTTGAGTCGGCTGCGTTGGTTGCGTTGGCTGCGTTGGTATGGATGGTGTACTAGGAGTCTTGGTTTGGCTTTGGCTCTGATTCCACCAATTCCAGGCACTAGCCTGAGCGCCGATGGGCAGGGCTATCATTATGACAAGAACTAGACAAATAATACGCTTCACGTAGTAAACCTCCTAACTAAAAAAAGCTAAGGACATAGTAATAATCCTTAGCTATTATATCAGCGCTATACTGGCATTACCAAAGCCAATTTGTGGCAGCAGGCTGCTGTTACTAGCGCCACCAGAGACGTTTCCATAGGCTTCGAGGTTCCTCGGGTTCAGGGTTTTCTAGAGCCCCAACCCGTCTGTTCAGGGCCAGGCTAGCCTGCTCCAGCCTGGTTAGCCTTGATTCTAAACTGCTCTGCCAGCTCTGAAGCTCACGTTCGAGTTTGGTCATGCGGATTTCTAGACGTTCCAGCCGCGAAGTTAATGGTTCGAGCTTGGGTTTAGGGATACTGCCTATCCGATCTATCAGCTCGCGCCGCTGTTCCTCAACCTTCTCCCTAAGATTAGAAATCTCTGTTTGAACATTCCCATACTCCTGACGTAGATTCTCCCATTCCATCTGCAGCCGAAATGCTTGCTCTATGAAGGCTGACTGAAGCTGTCTTTCTGCCTCTCTCTGCTGATCCTCGAGACTCGGTTCCATCTTGCGTGACTCTTCAGCCGGTTGCTTCTCGAGGGGTGACTCATCTAGCTGTCCGAATGCTTCTCTTTCCTCAAGCCGCCACGTATACAACGGAACCATTATCGCCCCGTTTTCTCCCTCGATAACGTTCAAGACGAAGCTGTAGTCGATCATGTGAGCTTCTTCTGGCTGTGCCTCATCAACTCCTAAAGGAAGTCTCCAGAGTTTTTCACCCTGCCTCCAAACAAGGTACTCATCACTGTCAATTCTGCTGAAACCCAACCCCGAACAGTGCCCCTGCCCGGGAGTTATTGTGCGGATCCGCGACCAATGTTCACCTTTCTGCATCAGCTGAAGGTGCCCAGTGCCCTCCTCGATAATCCAGGCCAGAGTTAGTGATCGGCTGGGGAAAAACTGTGGTCTTGAACATGGTTTAGCCACCAACGGAACGGCCCCACTCCAATGGTTCTTATCTGGATCAAAAACTCTATACATCAGATGGCTGTCTCCGTAACTCAAATAGGCAAGGTGTAGAAAGCCTTTCAAATCCCAACTTGCAGCAAATCCCCATTTATCAGGCAAAACATGCGTGGTGACCAACATCGGGTTCGACCATTGCCCAGTAAAGATACGGTGCCGCAGGGATGCCCCTTGACCTCGTATGGGCTCTGTCAGATAGACTAGATGAATGTTCCCCCTACCGTCAGATGCCAACAGGACACCTTGAACGCGTCCAGCCCCATCCGACAACTTATCAGCCGTGAAGCTTTCTCTTCCCCAAAAATGCCACATTTCCCCGCCATCATCGAGGGCCGCGATATGTATTCTGTCACTGGCCTTCGTAACGGAAAAATGTTGAGCGTTTTCCAAGAGCACCACCTGTCTCTGATCAGCTAGGTTTACGCACAGCTTTCCCGCTTCTAATTCGACAGAGACAGTGGAATCGCTGTCCAAAAAAACCTGCATGCCGCACACCCCCGTTACAAGCTATGCGGGAGTGGAGGATCATAGACATTTTTCCTACGACAAATGCACCGACATATTCCTCGAGCATACTATGTCTCTAGAGAAAGGAGGAGTATTGATGCCCAACTTTGGAGGCTATGAGCCAGATTTTCAAAGGGAATGCATCTATGTCAATAAAGTCTACAACGAATGCGCCATCATTGACTGCCCAACTTACCGTATTCCTATTCCTCCCACATTCCCACTTGCTGTCAACATCGTGGACTGCAGCATCACCGATATTGTAGCTGAAGGTATTGTAGTGGCCAATGGTGAGGTCGATGTCACTGTTACCTTCGTCCTCAATGTAGAATATGACGGTAACGGCATGTCACAGTTCATCCAGCAGACTGCACAGTTCCGCCGCCGCGGCATTAATCTGGAAGGCGCCGTACCCGGAATGAGCATTGTGATCCTGCCTCTACTCCGCTGCTTGAACTGCAGAGCCGTTGAGGGTGGAACCGTAATCGAATGCGATGTTGGCATCTATCTGGTAGTCAAAGCCATTGCCCTCGTACAGCTAGAAGTTCTAGGACGTTTCTGCCCAGAGCCACCTGAGTGCGAGCAGGTATCCCCTCTTGGCTGCCCAGAATGGTTTGAACTGGCCGAATCTGGAGCTTTCTGGCCGCCATTCCCACCGCAGCCGAACATGAACAACAGATGAACCGATGCCCAGATCCAGCACTGAGCTGCTGGATTTGGTCTAGGTTGTAAGAGAGACAACCTCAGCAGGAGGCCTTATCGTGCGGATCCTGATACTCACCCGATTCTACCTTAATGGTCAGACCACGCATGTTCTTGAACTAAGCCATGCGCTGCGTAAAAAGGGGCATGCAGTGTTCCTGATAATCAGCAGGCTCGATCATCCGGGTTACGCTCAGTGGCTGAAAGAAAAGGGTATTCCCTTCAGCCGCACTCACCAACCCTTGGCGTTTCTGGAAATGCTGCAGACCATGAACTTTGACTTGATACACAACCACTCTTCCCATACTCTCGACGCAGGCCTCCAGCTGAGCAAGAGACTGAGAGTTCCCATCGCCGCCACGTGCCACTATCTCGACTTCGAGCCCCTAGAACTCCTACAGAGGGCAGATGCTGTGGTGGCCATCAGCAGTGAGATGGCCGCCCAGCTTCCTCTTGTTCCAGAGAAACTGCATATCGTAGAAAATGGTGTTCCGATTCCCCATAATATTGATCTTGCATGGCGCCCCAAGCATGCTGTCTTTTTATCCCGCAGCAGTCCTGATCGCGCTGCTGGTTACCACACTCTAATCGACATTCTTGTGGAGGATGGTTGGCAAGTTACTATTGCGGGAAACTGGCGGCATCCGAAGGCGCGCTCTCTGGGCTGGGTTCAAGATCCATACCCACTGCTGAAGAACGCTCGGATGGTGGTAGGCACCGGCCGCGCCATCAGAGAAGGAATGGCTGCCGGCTGCGTAGGGTTTGTCTTGGGTGATTACCTAGACGGCCCAGTCACTCCAGAAAGCGTATCCTCTCTGAGGAACACAAACTTCAGCGGCAGGAGCAGACGGCTTACGCCATCCGCTGACAATTTGACCCGAGAGCTAGCGCAGATTCAAGACAGCAGCTTTCCCAGCTTAATGCGTTTCAGCCGCACTTACGCACGTCAATACTTCAGCGTAGACAGTATGGCTGCAGCCTTGATCGAAATCTATCGAGAGCTCGTTGAAAAGGAAAACCACCCTGCTTGTCAAATTATTAATGAATAAACAAGAAGGGAGGCCTAACATGAAGCTCATAATAGCTGTTGTCGAAGACAGTGATGCTCCAGTCCTAATTGAGAGACTAGTTGAAGCAGGCGTGCAGGCCACGAAATTGGCCAGTACAGGTGGATTTCTGCTGCACGGCAATACGACTCTGCTAGTCGGTGTCGATGACTCCCGTGTTGATGAAGTATTCGATATTATTCGTGCGACATGCCCGAGACGGAAAAAGCTCTTGCCTCAAGCTGCTTCCGAGCTTCCCACTGCAATGCACATTCCCATCGAGGTAGAAGCTGGTGGCGCCGTGGTGTTTGTCGTCGATGTGGGGCAGTTTCATAGACTATAGAGTATTAAGCATGGCTAGAAATGTGAGACAGTTGGCTACTGAATGAGCGGTCACCGCTTTGCCTAGGTCTCTGGTTCTGAGAACGATTAGCCCTAGATAGAGGCCTGCCAGCATGACAGGTACAAACTGGATGATGTATAGGTGCAGCGCCGCAAAGACCAAGGCAGTAAGTACAAGTGCTGCTTTGCTTCCGACCGAAGCCGCCAGCCTGCCCTGTAGGGCACCTCTGAAGAAGATCTCCTCAGCAATGGGAGCAGCGATGACAACGGATAGGAAGACCAGCAGAACTACGATGGATGGACTCCCGGTGAGCACTAATTCCATAGCAGATCTTTCCTCAAGCGCCAATTGAAGTGCTTGGTGCGCGCCCAATAAGTCCAGCAGATACACGACTAGACTGCCTGAGAAGATGTTGGTTAGATAGAGCCCAAACCCTAGTACAACGCCCTGCAGTAGGGAGCGGCCTGATGGAGGGGTAAACTGCGTCCAATCAGCACCCATGATTCCGCAGATTAGGAAAACCGCCTGCTGCAGGGCAATTAGAGTCAGATTGGCCACTGGTTGATCCGATGGCATCAGAATGCTGATAGCGGCAACCGCAAACCACCCTACAAGCCCTCCCACTATCCAGCGCGTTCTTACTCTCTGCAATGCTATTCCTCCAAAAAAAGGAGCGCTCCCTCGCGCCCCGTGTCAATATTCCCAATTCAATGGTACTACTTGAACCTTATGCTGTGCTTCAACCAGCATAGGCCACCAGTACTGATAGCATTCACCCCGTAAAGCGGCTCTTAGAAATCGAACGTCATAATACGGCATGCGTTTCCCTCCCTTACCTACTACTACTTGTACGTCAGGGCTAGGAAATTTGCCATAGGAATCAAATCCCATTATACCGAATAATTCGGGGCTTCTTTTGTTATCTGCACGTTGTGAGGATGGCTTTCACGAACACCAGCAGCAGTAATCCGAATGAAGCGGCTGGTAGCGTACAGTGTGGGAATGTCCTTGGCGCCGCAGTAACCCATACCTGAACGCAGGCCACCCAGGAGCTGGAAAACCGTGTCCGACACAGGCCCCTTATAAGGTACTCGCCCTTCAATGCCCTCAGGAACCAGTTTATTGGCATCACTCTGGAAGTACCGGTCCTTGCTTCCAGCCTTCATGGCACCAAGCGAACCCATCCCGCGGTAGACTTTGTAGCTTCGCCCTTGATAAATCTCGGTTTCACCAGGGCTTTCATCTGTACCGGCCAGCAAGCTGCCTAGCATAACAGAGCTTCCTCCTGCCGCAAGCGCTTTGACAATATCACCGGAGTAGCGCACACCACCATCGGCAATAATAGGAACATCGAACTCAGCCGCTGCCTGTGCGCATTCCCAAATGGCTGTGAGCTGGGGTACACCCACTCCTGCCACAACTCGAGTGGTACAGATAGAACCGGGGCCAATACCGACTTTCACACCATCAGCACCAGCTTTAATGAGATCTCGAGTCGCCGCTGCAGTGGCCACATTGCCCCCAATGATCTCAACCTTATCGCCGAAGCGCTCCTTAAGCTCTTCCACAGCAATAAGAACACCGCGCGAATGGCCATGAGCAGTATCTACCACAAGAACGTCAACTCCGGCTTCTACCAAGGCGGCACTCCGGTCAAAACGATCCGGCCCAACACCAATTGCTGCAGCTGCACGCAGCCTTCCCTGACTATCCTTGGCAGCCAACGGGAATTCTCGGGCCTTCTTAATGTCTTTTATGGTAATGAGTCCTTTGAGCACATTATTCTCATCTACTAAAGGCAGCTTCTCAATGCGGTGTTCCCGCAGGATCTGTTGTGCTTCCTGCAGCGTGGTGCCTACCGGTGCCGTAACTAGGTTTTCCTTAGTCATTACATTAGCAATCGGCTGATCGAAATCCTCTTCAAAAACCAAATCACGATTGGTCAGAATTCCTACCAACCGCTGATTCTCATCGACAATTGGTACCCCGGAGATGCGGTAGTGGGCCATCAGGTTCAAAGCTTCTTGGATGGAATGGTGTGGTGAGAGGAAAATTGGATCCACAATTACGCCCGACTCCGAACGTTTAACCTTGTCCACTTCTGAAGCTTGTGCTTCGATGGACATGTTCTTATGGATTACCCCGATGCCGCCTTCTCTGGCCATGGCAATCGCCATGCGAGATTCGGTAACCGTATCCATCCCCGCACTTACAAGGGGGATATTGAGGCGCACACCTTTGGTAAAGCGGGTGGCTAATACCACATCAGAAGGCAGCACTTCTGATGGAGCAGGGATCAATAAAACATCATCAAAAGTAAGGCCTTCCTGGCCAAACTTCTCATTGAAATCCATCGTTCCCGTCCTTTCTTTCTCTTCCAGGTTATCCTTTATTTTGTAGGCTATTTTATCATAACCCCTTCAAATAGCAACAGAAAAGATCCCCTCTGAGGCAGGGAAACGACGGGCGTTTTACGAAATAGCAATTGTTACCGTAGTGACAATATGGGAGGTACAGAAATGGACATACGCAGAGTTGCTGTGCTCGGCGCTGGCCGGCTAGGCCGCGGTATTGCCGAAAACGCAGCCAGCAAAGGTTATGATGTAGTACTGTTTTCACACGGCGCAGGCGGACAAGACGCACTGCGGAAGATTGAAAACAGCCTAGATCGTAAATTAGCCCGCTGGGCAATTACAGAAGCGGAAAAGCGAGTTATCTTAAGCCGCATCACGTTTACCCTTGACCTTAAAGAATTAAGCAATGTGGATCTTCTGATCGATGCCACGATAGACCATTTTTATACAAAGCAGGAACTGCTGCGCACCGCAGATCAGCTCTGTCAGCCGAATGTAGTGTTTATTACTACCAGTTCTACACTAAAGGTTTCTGATCTAGCCCGCAGCATCACCCGAAGCGAATCCCTGGTCGGGCTGCACTTCATTCCACCAGTGCCCGAGGTGCCTGTGGCAGAACTGACGCGGGGCCACAAGACCGCTGATTCCGCGGTTGCGGTCGTGAAGAATTTCGCAGAAAGACTCGGAAAAGAAGTTATCGAGATCAATGAGAGCGTAGGTTTGGTAAATCCGCGGGCTCTCTTAGCACTGATTAACGAAGCAGCCTACATGCTCGACGAGGGCGTAGGTGATGCTGAGGCCGTTGAATCGATTATTAAAGAAAGCTGGGGTATGTCGCAGGGCCCATTTGAGATGGCTGACCGCCTTGGCCTCGACTTAGTGCTCAGCTGGATGGAACAGATGCATAAGGCCTACGGTGATCGGTTTGCCCCCTGCCCCCTTCTGCGCAGATACGTTAGAGAAAAGCGCCTTGGGGTCAAAACAAATCTCGGCTTCTTCAGATACAACACTGAGGCTAAACAGGAGGATTAAAGAATGAAGATCTTTGTACTTAACTGCGGTTCTTCCTCAGTTAAATATAAACTATACGACATGGAAGGAGAAACGGTACTCGCCGAGGGCCGGGTAGAACGCGTAGGTCAAGAGAACGGTGTTATTACGCATCAATCCACCGGCAAGGAGAAAATCTCCAAAACCATGCCTATACTTGAACATACGGTGGCGATCTCCGAAACATTGAAGCTGCTTACCGATAAGGAACACGGCTGCATTGACAGCCTCGATGCCATTGACGCGGTCGGTCACCGCGTTGTGCACGGCGGAGAATCATTCTCCCAGGCAGTACTGATCAATGAAGAAACAAAGGAGATCCTCGATTCACTGGCAGAACTCGCTCCTCTGCACAATCCAGCCAACGTGATGGGAATTAGGGCAGCTGAAAAACTAATGCCCCAGACACCACAGGTGGCTGTATTCGATACAGCTTTTCACTCGACAATGCCGCCTCATGCATACTTGTATGCTATTCCCTTCAATCTGTACCAGAAGCATAAAGTGCGTCGCTATGGCTTCCACGGTACCAGCCATCAGTATGTAACCCAGCGTGCTGCTGAGATGATGGGGCGGGATATTAAAGATCTTCGCATTGTTTCGTGCCACTTGGGAAACGGCGCCAGTATCGCTGCAGTGAGCGGTGGACAATCGGTAGACACCAGCATGGGCTTTACTCCTCTCGAGGGCCTGATGATGGGTACCCGCAGTGGTGACATTGATCCGGGTGCCATTTTTTACTTAATGAAGACGTACGACCTGTCCCTCCACGAAGTGGACTCCCTGCTCAACAAGCATTCTGGTCTATACGGAATTGCGGGAGCTAGCGACATGCGGGATATCGAAAAAGGTATCAGTGAAGACGACAAGCTCTCAAAACTAGCCTTTGATATGTACGAATACCGCATCCGGAAGTACATCGGTGCTTATATCGCTGCCATGGGTGGTATTGATGCTATTGTCTTTACCGCTGGAATCGGTGAGAATACACCTGCGCTGCGTTCTAGGATCTGTGAGAACTTGAGCTATCTTGGCATCAAACTTGATGACGAACTCAACCAAAAGCGTGGACAAGACCTGGAGATCTCCACCAGCGATTCGGCCGTAAAGGTATTTGTGATCCCAACTAATGAAGAGGTCATGATTGCCAGAGATACAGCCGCGATCGTGGGGAAAAAATAGCAGATAGATAGTAAATGAGACTGGTGAATTTCACCAGTCTCATTTCATAAATCGATGTCTTCCGATTGTAACTGTAGCAGGACGACTGTGCATGAACTTGTCATTAGACTGTCTCGGATTAAAGAAGTAGAGTGCACCATTGGTTGGGTCATGGCCCATTAAGGCTTCGTATGCAGCCCGATATGCCTTCTCATCCGGTTCGTTGAAAAAGGCACCATTCTTGATCGGCTGGAAAGCATTACGCTGGAACAGCACACCATAGAGGGTATTCGGGAACTGCGGGCTCTTTAGCCTATTTAGAATAACTGCGCCAACTGCGACTTGCCCAAGATAGGGCTCACCTCGAGATTCTGCATAGATCATCTGGGCCAGCCATTTCACCTCTTGATCAGAAAGCCTGACCCCAACTGGATAATCTCGCACACTACCATACGATACCGTCAAAACCTGTCCTGGGCGAATTATCTCTGACTTCAACCCATTAAGAGCCTTAAGCTCGTCCACCGTCATGTCATACATCCGAGCAATCACATAGAGGCTGTCACCCCGCTGAACCTGATATCTTCCTAAACTGCTGTGATCTTTCACAGGAATAGGAGCTTGTCCACTTAAGTCAGGTTCGGCCTCGCCGTCCCCCTCATCCGGGAGCTCAGCGATTAAATTATCTAGCACGGGAGTTGCTTCGGCAACCTCAGACGTGGCTGTATCGGCGCCTATACCCACTAAAACTGCATTAGCAAGTGCGAAGTATAGCAAAGAGATAGACAGTGAGACGGCCAAGGTACGCTTTAACTCTTGACCAGAATACTGCACCATGATTTCCTCCTTTGTGGTAGCTCTATTTTATATTAACGGCGCCTGCTTTGCAAATAGTATGCAGCCATATTATACTAGTTATGCAAGAAACTAGGTGAAGGGAGGCCACTTAGCATGACTTTACGAGACTTGTTCACACCCAAACGCGTCTTTTTCTCTCTTATAGTCATACTACTGTTACTTTTCTTTTCGAGGCAGGTTGTTACCACCCTTGTACCATTTATTATAGGAATTATTCTTGCCGCCCTGTTGGATCCAATTATAAGCTACTTAGTAAAGCGACTCCGCCTCCCACGCGGGCTGTCCGTTGGCCTGACCTTGTTAGCGGTGGGGTCAGCAACGCTTGCCATGCTCTTCTTTTCCATCAGTCGTATGGTATCAGAGTTAATCGAACTGACCAATTTGCTGCCCACCTACGCACGGGCAATTACTGAACTGACCGACGATCTGCTGGATCACTTTAACCAGCTCAACGAACACATTCCTACAGTCATCAGCCTGAACATTCAGCGCAGTGTGGAAGGCTTCTTAGGATCCTTAGAAACTGGGACTCGAGACCTAATAAATCGTGTATTATCAACCTTTGCCAGCCTCCCGACATTTTTCTTGGTGAGCCTGATTTCTCTGGTTTCGACGTATTTCGCTGCACGTGATAAGGACTTACTCGTCGATGCTATGCTGCGTCTTGTACCGCCTAGATGGCGAGACCAGGTTAGCCACGCTCGCGAACGTGTCGCAGTTGACCTGGTGGGATATCTTAAGGGACGAATTCTCCTCTTGATTATCGCTGTTTTATTGAGCGGCACAGGCTTTTTTATCATTGGTACACGTTACTGGGTCCTTCTAGCCCTGGTTGTGGGTATTCTTGACACAATTCCAATCATCGGCCCAGGAATTCTATTCACACCTTGGATCGCGATAAGCGCTCTAGGTGGCGATCTCGATATGGCAGTCTATCTGACAATCCTATATTTCATCATTTTTGCGGTCCATCAGCTGATCGAACCTAAAATCATGGGTGACTCGGTAGGGATTCATCCGCTCATGATGCTGCTGGCATTGTACGGCGGAATCGTCTTTTTTGGCGCCTGGGGAATCATTGCCGGCCCGTTCATTGCAATTCTGATAAAAGCAATTATGGCCGCTGGCCTCATAACCTGGCCAGACCGATCCTGAACTGATGAAACCATCGCCCCTATTCTGCATAGAATAGGGGCTTTTTCTGTACACTAAGAAGGCACCAGCGAAGGAGGACCACTATGATCACACCTACCGTCACCATCACACTCCTTGGAATCGTCACAGTACTGATAGCATTAGGTTTTGGGGAACGAGTCTTAGAACGCATGCGGCTCAACACGACTGCTGCCATTATCCTGCTCTTAGCCATGGTGGGTGCCCACTTTCTCCCAGAACTCGCTGTTTTCCCAGGCTTTAGAGTTCATCTAGGAGCGCTAATTCTATCAGGCATAGTAACCTACCTATTAACCACTACAAGCGCTCAGGAAGCGCTGCGTGGCCTCCTGGTAAGTGTTATTACCGGCGCTATCATCTGGCTCAGCGACAAACTGCTTCCTATCGATCCTGAATCCAGCTGGTTTACCATCGACCCACTGTTTGTAAGTGGTATCGTCGCTGGGCTTACGGCGTACGTCCTGGGCCGATCAAGGCGCAGCGCCTTTTGTGGAGCAATCTTGGGGCTCCTCTTCGTCGATATAGCCAACATCATCGAGTTAAGCCGCTTGGGTACAGGTCAGACACTTGAGATTGGTGGTGGGGGCCTGCTGGCCGCAATGGCTCTCAATCCACTAATTGCAGTGGGAATCGCCGAAGTAATTGGGGAAATTAGGGAGAGGCTGCATCGGGACAAAGTCCTTACTAGTGGGAGTGATGACAATGAGTGATCGGAGCAAAATGCTAACAAGCTTAGCGATCGCAATTCTCGTGGTTCTTGTATCCCTCCCCGCAGCAGCCGAAGAATATGAAGACCTAGACGAATGGCTTAACGTTGGCGAGTATTTTCAAATGGTGGATCAAGAAGGGAATGTAATACTTGAAACAGGTAGGGTATTAGCTGAAGGAGATGAGTACCTAACCAGTCAGAACGAGCTTTATCGAGTCGTAGAAGTGGACAACGACAAGCGGATCGCCCGTGCAGAACTAGTTGAAAAGGTAGAACTGCGTGTCGTGCCCTACGCTGAGCTCCTCCAGTCTGCTGGCCTAATCTTGGCTGGGAATATCAAGACTGAACCGCGTGGGCTCATTGGAGTCTATCATACACATAACGCTGAGAGCTACGTACCCACTGATGGTACAGAAAGCATCTACGGCGAGGGCGGTATCCACAAAGTCGGAGAAGCATTCGCCAATAGCCTTCGGGAGCGGGGAGTCGAAGTAAACCATTCTGACAACCTCCATCTTCCCCATGACCGAGGCGCATACCGCCGTTCGCGAGAAACCGCTCTTGAGCTGCTTGCGAAGAACCCAGATGCCATCTTTGACATCCACCGCGATGCGGCTCCAAGAGATGCTTATGCTCTACAGGTCAAAGACGAATGGGTGACAAGTGTTCAATTCGTTGTAGGGCGCCAGAACCAGAATCTGGGCGTTAACCGAGAATTTGCGCAATCAATGAAGGCACTCGCCGATCAGATGTATCCAGGCCTAGTGAAAGGTATTTTCTTTGGCCGAGGGAACTACAATCAGGACCTATCACCTCTCGCCATGTTGGTAGAAGCGGGAGCCCATACAAACAGCCGTGAAGCCGCAGAACGGGGCATAAGCCTGTTTGCCGAAGTAGTGGACCTATATTTTTACGGAACTGCTGAGGCAAGTAGTGTCGACGAAGGAGAAGCAGAAGGCTCAAAGGCTGCTTCGCGCAGCATCATCGGCCTAGTCGTGTTCGTGCTCGCCGGCGCTGGCGTATTCTATGTCATCAATGCGGGTGGCTTTGGTGCAGCTTTAGAGCGCATCAAGAATCTCTTTGGAAATCGGCTTCGATAAACCCTGTATACCACAAAAAACCCCGGAGGAACTCCTCCGGGATTTTCATCTGAACCTTCAAAGCTAAACAACAGAAACCAATCAACAAGCTCCTTAGAAAGGAGGTGATCCAGCCGCACCTTCCGATACGGCTACCTTGTTAC
>ERZ773359.3292-NODE-3292-length-18799-cov-5.439181_pt1 | contig 18799 bp, 13 predicted proteins | sample MGYA00374955_ERZ773359 | MGnify/ENA primary metagenome ERZ773359 (study PRJEB29098, sample SAMN04486028) | biogas fermenter metagenome | study: EMG produced TPA metagenomics assembly of the Biogas fermentation microbial communities from Germany - Plant 4 DNA1... | reverse complement strand
CACCATGGAATGGGCGCCCAGAGCGGCCATCTGATTGGCGATGATGCCCGCTTGTCCACCCATACTCTCCACCCGCTCGGGGAAAACGTCCTCCAGCCAGCTGAGCATATCCATATCCCGCAGCACGATGTGCACAGATTTTCCTTCCTGCAGGGCCTGCATGAGCACGGCGACAAACTCGTTCTCATTGGTCACCTCGGGTATTTCCATACCCAGGAGCCTTTCTACAGCAGTGAAATCAACGCGGGGATTGCTCAACAGAGGTGCCAGCTTAGCCTGCTCGAGATGCACCACAACATCAACATTTGTATTAAACGCTGCCAGAGTGTTCGCTGTGATTTTATGCTGCACAGCCTCCCTAACCCTGTTCTGCCATACGGTCTGCAACGATTATACCTCCTATAGTTCATTCTGTTACTTAGATATATTATCATAACGAGTTGACTCCGACAATTGCACTCCCACTAGCGTCTAGTTTCCTCCTGACAGTAATTGTAGAGGCCGGCGAAAATAGCCTCCGCGACCTTCCTTTGATAAGCCGGATCGGCCAGGAGCTGGGCCTCCTTGGGGTTGGACAAAAAGCCTACCTCCACCAGGGCCGCTGGCATGGAGGTATCCCTTAAGACGCGAAAATTGCCCGCCTTGGCGGCGCGCCGGTTGGGGCCTAAGCGCTTAACAAGCTCGGCCTGGATGGACTTGGCCAGCCGCTCGCCGGCCGCATCCTGCTCACTGTAAAAAGTCTGGGCGCCGGACCAGATCGGTGAAGGAAAAAAGTTGGCGTGGATGGAGATATACAAATCGGCCCTGGCCTCTTCCGCGATGCGTACCCGGCGCTCCAGATCCTGCCGCTTCCGGTTGAGCAGATGAGTCTCGCTGGAATCGGCCAGATCGTAGTCCCCGTGCCGCACCATAATTACAAAAACTGCGGCCCTGGAAAGCAGCCGCTCCAGTTCCTTAGCAATAGCCAGGGTAATGTCCTTTTCCAAGATTCCCTGGGAGCTTACTGCGCCTGGGTCAATGCCGCCGTGCCCCGCATCAAGCACGATGGTTCGTCCCGAGAGTCCCTGCTTTGGGCCGGTAGCCACGGGGAGCACTCCCAGGCCTGCGGTGCCAAGGAAAATGCCCACAGTCAAACAGCCCAGAACCCACCAGGCCAGATGCTGGGCGCGCACAAACCACACGCGCATAAAAACACCTCCACACCCAAAGGTATTCAGGTGCGGGGATGTTTACAACACTGCAGGACCCGAAAGCCCCCTTCCCTCTCCACGGTGTCACAGCTGCCAGCCAGTTCCTCCAGGTAGGCCTGGAGGCTCTTGGCCCCCTGTTTGGTGCGGATGACCACCAGCAGGCAGCCTCCGGGTTTGAGGGCACGGTATGCATCTGTAAGCAGCTGGTAAACCACCTTCTTTCCGGCGCGGATGGGCGGGTTGCAGAGCACCCAGTCAAAGCTGACCTCCGGCAGGGCAGTGAGCCCGTCGGATACCAGCACCTGGGCGTTTTCGATGCCGTTGGCGTCCAGGTTCTGCCTGGCCAGCTCCACAGCCCGCTCGTTCACATCCACCATGTACACCTGCCCGGATGGCCCCACCATGTCCGCGGCCACCATCCCGATGGGGCCGTAACCGCAGCCCAGGTCCAAAACCACCTCCCCGGGCCGCAGCTGCAGGCAGTCAATGAGCAGGCGGGTGCCGGGATCCACTTCGGTTTTGGAGAAGACTCCCGCATCGCTCTGGAAGCGGTAGAGCCTGCCCTTAAGTTCAGCTTGGAAAGCAACGGGCTTATGCTCCGCGCCTGGTTTGGCGGTGAAATAATGATCACTCATCGTGCTCTTCACCCAGGGCCGTGAGCACCAACTGCAGATGCTCGGAGATTTCAGCCACAGCGTCTTCCGGTGCGCCTTCCAGCGCCTCCTGCAGCAGTTCCCTGGCTTCCTCCAGACGGCCCACGAGATAATAGCCGTAGCCTAGGGTATCCAGGTAGATAGCCTGGCGATCCAGCTCGACGGCGCGCTCCGCCATTTCAATGGCTTTGGTGATGTGCACTTCCCGCAGCAGGTAGTGATAGGCCAGGTTGTTCAGGGCCAGGTGGTTATCGGGCTGGCGCATGAGCACCTGTTGGTAGTTCTCCACCACTCCCAAATAGTTGTCCAGGTGTTCGTAGACAAAAGCCTGGTACAAGTAACCCTGCCAAAACTGGGGTGCCACGGTCAGCAGCTCCTGCGCGGTCTGCAGGGCCCCTTCCCAGTTCTGCTCATCGAAGCAGGCAAAGTACCGATCATTCAGCTCTCTAATGGCCTCCAGCTGCTGGAAGGGATCGCCTTCCCACTCTTCCCGGAAAGACCAGCCTCTAAACTCAGTGTGCACTTCCCCCAGCGCCTCCTGAACAGTGAGGCGCACCGGAACCCAGCCTTGATCGGTTCGTTCCAGATTCACTACGGCCTTTTCTCGGGCGAAAAAGAGCTCCAGCTCCACCGCGCCAATGTGCGCGGGCTGTTCCGAATCGAGGGTGAAGCTGAACACCGAAACCAGTGTCTTCTTGCCTTGCCGGATCAGAAAAGGCAGGCCGCTCTGCTCATGGAACCAGAGAACCAGTTCTGGATCTTCCTCCGAAATGTAGCGCTGCACCTTGGTGCCTGCCACCTGGTCTAGGCCAGAGTATACCAAAGGCTTGCGGGCGTAATCGGCCAGAGTAAAGATATAATTGACCAGGTCCTCAAAGAGCCAGTACTTCTCGTAACTGTACTGCACATCGTTCCCCGACTGCACTTCAACAAAGCCGTCGTGGCTGGTGATGGTCACGGGGCCCTCTTCAGAAAAATACTGCACCTGAAAGCTGCGGGGATAGGCGAAATGCAGCACGCCGTCCATAAGCAGGACCTCTTCATCTTCCCTGATCAATCGGGAAAAGACGTGCACGCTGGCAAAACCGCGGCTCAGCCAATCTTGGGGCCCCACAGCACAAGCCTTACCGTCCAGGCCGGATACGATGAGTAAAGCTAACAGCAAAAGCGCTGACCTGTGCTTCCTCAGGATCAATAGCCCGTCTCCCCTCTCAAACCCTGCACGATGGCCACTCCGGCACTGGCGCCGATGCGGTTAGCCCCCGCCTCCAGCATGGCCACGGCCGTTTCATAATCGCGCACTCCGCCGGAAGCCTTCACACCGAAGTCATCTCCCACCACGCGGCGCATGAGCTTGATATCTTCCACCGTGGCGCCTCCGGGTCCGAAGCCGGTGGAAGTCTTAACGAAATCAGCGCCGGCCATCTTGGTCAAGATACAGCCCTTGACGATCTGCTCCTTGGTCAGGTAACCCGTTTCCAGGATCACCTTAAGCACCAAGCCCGGCACGGCATCCCGCACAGCCCTGATATCGGAGTAGACCTGGGCGTAATCGCCTTCCACCAGCGCGCCGATGTTCAACACCATATCCACTTCCTCCGCACCTGCTGCTACCGCATCCCGGGCCTCCAAAACCTTGGTCAGCGTGGTATTGGCACCCAAGGGAAATCCCACCACTGTGCAAACTTTGACCTCACTTCCCCGCAGCATGCGGGCAGCGGCTGCCACGTGCACCGGATGCACGCATACGGAAGCAAAGCCGTACTGGCGGGCTTCCCGGCACAGTTTCTCAATGTCCTGCTTGCTAGCTGTCGGTTTGAGCAGAGTATGATCGATGTAACTGGCCAGCGTGCGTTCTTGATCGGCCGCGGCCCCCTGCCCACGGCTGGGCCTCGCCGGCACAACCAACCGAATACCCTGCTGCGCTAAGGCCAGGCTGATCTGCTCTTTCTGCTCGTCCAGCCACTTTTGATCCATGCTGACCATCCTTTTCACAACCCCTTTCCCACTGTTACGAGGTTACTACCCAGCTTTTGGCGCTGTTCACCGCACTGGCCCATCCTTCCAGCAGGCGCAGGCGCTCTTCCGGCCCCAGCTGCGGCTCGTATTTGCGGTCTACCCGCCACAGCCTGCGGATTTCGTCCTGGTCCTCCCAAAAGCCCACAGCAAGACCTGCCAGATAAGCTGCGCCCAACGCTGTGGTTTCGAACACCTGCGGCCGCTGCACCTGGGTTTGGGCCACATCGGCCAGAAACTGACAGATGAAGTTGTTGACCGAAGCTCCTCCATCCACCTTCAGTTGGGTGAGGGGGATGGCAGCATCTTCAACCATAGCATCCACAACCTCTTTGGTCTGATAGACTATGGACTCCAGGGCCGCCCGCACCAGGTGCGCTTTGCCTGCGCCTCTGGTGATGCCCATAATCATCCCCCGCACATAAGGATTCCAATGGGGAGCGCCCAGGCCCACGAAACTCGGGACAAAATACAGGCCGTTGGTATCCGGCACGGAAAGGGCCAAAGCTTCCGTCTCCGCGGCGCTCTTGATAATCCCCAGTCCGTCGCGCAGCCACTGCACCGCTGCGCCGGCGACGAATACACTGCCCTCCAGGGCATACTCCACTCGGCCGTTCAGGCCCCAGGCGATGGTGGTGAGCAGCCCGTTCTTGGAGGCAATCAGCTCGGGCCCTGTGTTCATCAAGATGAAGGCCCCGGTGCCAAAGGTGGCTTTGACTGTGCCCGGCTCAAAACAGGCCTGTCCGAAGAGGGCGGCCTGCTGATCGCCAGCCGCGCCGGCGATGGGAATACCCGCGGGCAGGACTCCCAAGTCCGCCGTGTGGCCATAGACCTCACTGCTGGAACGCACTTCAGGCAGCACTGCCTCGGGAATATCCAGGATTTCCAGCAGTTCCGGATCCCACTTCAGTTCGCGCAGGTTGAACAACAGGGTGCGCGCGGCGTTGGTGTAATCGGTGCAGTGCACCTGGCCTCCCGTCAGTTTATAGATCAGCCACGAATCAATGGTGCCAAAGGCCAGGCCGCCCTGGCGCGCCCGCTGCTTCAGTTCAGGATAATGGTCAAAAATCCATTTCAACTTAGTCCCGGAAAAATAAGCGTCCAGGACCAGTCCTGTTTTTTCTTGGAAGGTGGGTTCCAACCCCCGGCTGCGCAGCTCATCGCAGATACCGGCAGTGCGCCGGCACTGCCAGACGATGGCTCTGGTCACCGGCTCACCTGTGCGGCGGTCCCAGAGTACAACCGTTTCCCGCTGGTTGGTGACACCGATGGCCGCCACCTGGGAGGGCTGAACGCCCGTCTCCTCAAAAACGCGCTCCAACAAGTTCTTAGTGCCTTCCCAGATCTCCTGGGCATCGTGCTCAACCCAACCGGGCCGGGGATAGTGCTGGGTGAACTCCTCGTACACTTTGCCCACCATTTCCGAGCTGCGGTTGAACAAGATCACCGTGGTTCCCGTGGTCCCCTGGTCAATGGCCAGCACATATTTTCCCGCCATGATCAGTCCTCCTTCTGCACTGTGCAGAGTTCTGCAGACTGGGGCTTATTTCCTCCCGATAAGCCCCCGCTCGGTGGCTAAGAAATCCACCGGCCGATCCCAGGGGTCCGGCTGGAAGGAGCGGAGAAAGGCAGTGTACACCAAGCCCACCGTTGGTACGGTGATCTCAGCCAGCAGCCGGTCGTAGAAACCGCCGCCGTAGCCAATGCGGTAGCCTTCTTTGGTAAAGGCCAAGCCTGGCACGATAACCAGATCCAGCTCGCGCGGCGCGACCGTGGGCGTGCCAAGGGGAGGCTCCAGAATCCCGAAAGACGCGGGCACCAGATTCTCCCGGCTGGTAAACAGCGTAGGGATGAGCGCGCGTGGGTTCTTCTGCACCACCGGGACGTAAACCTCACTGCCCCGCTTCTGCAGCTCATCCACTATTCCCCAGGTGTCCACCTCCCAGTTGATGGACAGGTACACCAGTACGCGCTGTGCGGCCGCGAACGCGGGCAGGTCCTTGAGGGAACTCCTGATCTCCGCATCCCACACCGCCCGGGTGGCCGCCGGCACCTGAGCCCGTTCCTCCATGAGCTGCTGGCGCAGCTGCCGCTTAGCCATGGTGGTTCACCGGCCGGAGGATAGACACGCTGGAACGCTCCCAATCCAGTAAATCGGCCAGGGCCGCCTGCACATCCTGGTGAGAAAGCTGCTGCAGCACCTCCAAATACCTGTGGTAGGGAGTACCTTCGAAGTACTGGGCGGTAATGCGGTTAGCTGTGTATTCAAAGGAATCCAGCGCCCCCAGGAACATGCCGTAGAAGCTCTTTTTCAAGCGCTCAATCTCAGCCTGCTCCACCCCGCCCGCCTGCAGCTGCTTGATGATCTCCGCAAGCCGTTCATGGAGGGCCTCTGGGTTATCCGTTTCGGAACTGAAGACGGTATGGGCAAAGCGGGGATGGCCCCGGAAACTGGCAGAGAACGAGTCATCCACAAGCTGGGCTTCGTAGAGCTGGGCAAAGGCAGCCGAGCTCCGACCGGCAATCAGCCGCAGGCCCAAAGCCATGGCAATCTGAACGCGCAGCAGTTCCTCCCCCTGCCAGATGGGATCGTGCTTAAAACCCAGCATATAGCGGGGCCGAGAGATGGCCAGCTGCTCTTCAGCCCAGGGCTTGACGATGCCGGAGGGTTCCTCTGGATCCAGGCGTTCTACTTTCTGACCAGACCAAGCGCGGTCGGGGTAACTGCGGCGCACCAGTTCAAAGGTTGCCCTGGGGTCCACATCGCCTACCACTACTAGGGCCATATTCCCAGGCTGATAGAAGGTGTAATAGCATCGCTCCAGTTCAGCCAGGGTGATCCTGCGCACCGATTCCACCGTCCCCCCGATATCCAAGCGCACGGGATGCTCGTGGTAAAGGTTCTCCAGCAAGGTGCTGTGGATCCTGTGGTCAGGATGGTCTGCGTACATGCGCAGTTCCTGTTCGATAATCCCTTTTTCCTTCTCCACGTTTTCTTCTGTTAAGTGGAGCCTGTTCACAAACTCTAAGAGGTAAACCAGGCTTTCCTGCCAGTGCTCAATGGTGGTAAACAGGTAGCTGGTCTGGCTGTAGCTGGTGTACGCATTCACCGAGCCGCCCCAGGAAGCAAAGCGGTCGAAAACGCTTCCTTCTTCCTCCTCAAACAGCTTATGCTCGAGGAAGTGGGCAATACCTGGCGGGACTTCCACTGCCTCTTCCCCCGGCAGCTGGAACTTGTAATCCAGCGAGCCGTAATTCACCGAGAGCATGGCATAGGTGCGCAGGAACTGCTTCTTGGGCAGCACCAGCACAGCTAACCCGTTATCCAAATACCCTGAATATATTGATTCGCCGCCTGGGAGTCTAATTTGTTCCATGGCCTACTCCTTTCTGCGGAGAAGAGCGGAGGATATAGGTCGTATCCAGCTGCACTTTTTGCATGGCCCGGACCACATCATCTCGGCTCACCGCGGCAATGGCTGCCACCACGTCCTCGATACTGCGCAGCTGATCATGGACAATACCGATGATGTTGCGGTCAATCAGACCCGAGGGGTTGTCGTTCATGCTGTTCATGGACCTGATCAATCCCAGCTTGGTCTGCTCCAGCTCTTGGGGGCTGATCTGACCCTCCTGGACTTCCCGGACCTGCTCCTGAATGATCTGCACCGCCTGTTCCTGCTTTTCACCACTGATGCCAGCGCTGATCGTGAGCAGGCCCTTGCTGCCCTCGATGGCGGAACTAACGTAATAGGCCAGATGAGCCCGCTCCCGCACATTGACAAAGAGCTTGGAATGGGCAAAGCCCCCCAAGATGCCGTTGCCCACCAAAAGGGCGTAGTAGTCAGCATCGGGGTAGGTTATCCCGGTGCGGTAACCCATGACCAGAACAGCCTGCTGCACATCCAAGTTGTCCTCAAAGAACCTGGGTTCGTCTACTGCCACCTGCTGGGGCCCCCGAAGTTCAATGCCGCCTGCGCGGCCAGAAATCAACCCAGAGAGGACTTCAGCTGCTTGTTCCGCCTGAGAGCCCACGACGAAGATATCCAAAGGATAGCTGCCCAGGAGTTTCTGGTAGTGGCCATATACATCGCTGTTGGCCAGTGAACGCACCGTCTCTACATCGCCGTACTTGTAGATCCCAAAGGGCTCTTGAGCGCACATGAGGGCGGTGCAGCGCACCAGGGCGTAGGTACGCTTATCATTCACCAAGCCCTCCAGCTCTTGGGCGAGGATGTGCTTTTCCTGTTCAAAATAGGGTTCGTGGAAACTTCCATCTCCGTAGGGGCTGGAAGCAATCTCCCAGAAAGCTTCCAATCCTCGGCGCAGAAGTTTTCCGCTCTGGGGCAGGTGGGCCGGATCCACCATCTGAAAATGAAACTCCAGAATCTGGCGTTCCCCAATCTTCAGCACGTCGGAGCCGAAGTCGGCAGCATAGAGCTCTTCCAGTTCCCGGGCAATGTCCAGGGTGGTTGGCAGCTTCTGGGAACCCCGGCGCAAAAGGAGGGGCACAAGCGCTGTGCTGGCTGCTTCCCAGGGCTGAAGATCTTGTTGAATAAAAGCTTTGCAGGTCAGCGTCTTGAACTTATCCGTTGCACAGAGGTGCAGCCGCACCCCCGGCCCCAGCTGGTGCTGGGTGAATTTCATAGCAGTTCCTCCTCCAGCAGATCTTCCTCAACATCTGTAGTCTCCCCAAACCTGCCATCCTTACCAGCGTTCCAAGCATGCAGGCAGTAGTAATTTTGGCGGCACAGCGCGCAGTTGTCCCGGGGGAGAAAGGCCTGAGCCCCCAATTCTGCGCCGCGGATAATGCGCTGACAGGTGTCTACGATCCACTGCTCTGTTTCGTCGGCATCGAGCAGCTCAGGATCCAAAGCATACAGGCGGTTGGGGATCAGGAAGTAAGCCTGGGAGCTCACCGCTGGCCGCCCGAGCTCCCGGGCCATGGCCCAGGCATACAGCCGCAGCTGCACAGCGTAGGCCGCGCCCACCTCTGGTACCTGATCCGCGGTGATCCAATTCGTCTTAAAGTCCACAACTTCAACACCCTTTTCCCCCACAAAAACCTGGTCCACCAGGCCGTTGACGATAAAGTCCCCCGCGGCCCGGAAGAAACTGCGTTCTTTGTACAGCTGGCCGGCGGGCTCAGCCTGCACCCGGGCGAAGAATTCGCTGCGCAGGTAAGGGAGGATCATCTCTTCCAACTGGGCCCTCTGCCGGGCATCCAACTCTACCCCCTCCAGGGCGGCGGCCTGTTCCACCAGCACGCTCAAGGCCGCTGGATCTTTGATCAGCTCTACCACCCGGTGCACAATGCTCCCCCGTTCTGTGGCGCTGAGGCCGCTGGAAGCGCCCAAGGCTCCCTGCTTGTCCCTACTCCTTTCGGGCAGGCCCAAGATATGGCGCAGGTAGTAATAGCGGGGGCAGCGGTCATAGTTCATGAGCTCCGTCACGGAAAAGACCACCTGACTGTACTGGGGAGGCAGGGGTTGATAACGGGACAGTTCCAGGCGCGCTGTTTCTCCTTGGGGCTGCGGCTCCAGCGGCGGCAGCTCGCCGGGCACCAGTTGGTAGAGCTGCGGGTCAATGGATTCCAGATGGGCCTGCAGCCAACTCCACCAGCTGTCTGTGACCTCCCTGCCTCTGCGGGCACACCAGTAAAGTTCTTCTTGGGCCCTGGTGAAGGCCACGTACAACAGCCGTTTGGATTCGCTGATCTCCGCCGCCTTTTCCTGCTCCTGAATCAGTTTGTAATCGCGCATCCCCCGCCAGGCAAGCCCAACCTCCGGATGGTAGAGCGCCTTGCCTTTCGGGGCTCGCACCGCCGCGGCGCTGGTGTCCGCCAAAAACACTACGGGAAACTCCAAACCCTTGGCGCTGTGGATCGTGCGCAGAACCACCACATCGGCATGCTCCGCATCGAGCTGCGCTTCCCCTTCCTTCTGGGCCTCCCGCGCCAAAAGGCGCAGGTACCTCACCTGCTCGGGGATGGTGTACACGTTGCGGGCAAAAAGATCCCAGCTCTGCTCCAAAAGCTTTTCAATGTTGGCCACCTTCTGCGGGCCAAAGGGCAGCTTCCAGGTCTTTTCCACGTAGTTGGTGCGCCGGAGCAGCTCCGTGATCACCTCGGGGGCGGGCCGATGCTTGGCCAAAAGCTGCAGCGCAGCGTAGTCTTGCGCGGCCTGGGCCAGTGCTGCCTGCTCTTTGGGGCTGAGCTTGTCCTCGCGGCCCTGGCGCAGCCAGAATAGTCCTGAGTCAGAGATGAGGTAAAAGGGCGAGCGCAGCACAGCCAGCCTGGCCACTTCATCACCGGCATCCTCCAGCCAGCGGAAGTAGTGCAGCACATCCTGGATCTCCTGCTTGGAATAAAAACCGCGCCCACTCAGGTTCACATAGGGTACTCCCGCTTCCTTCAAGGCCCGCTCATAGATGTACACACTGGTCATGGCCCGGAAGAGAATAGAAATCTGCTCGTATCTGTACCGTCCGCTGTCCACCAGTTCCCGGATCTTCAAGGCGATCTGCCGGGCTTCCAGGGCCCGGGCTTCGTCCACAGCCAGATCATCGGCGGCCACCTGGAGGATGCTCACACAGGGGCGGTGGGCGTGCGTTCTGTGGTGACAACTGGCGTCAAAGCCGATCAGCTCTCCCTCCAAGAGCTTGGCGAAGAACGCGTTGCCAAACTGGATCAGTTCGGGAGTGGAACGGAAGTTGGTGTCCAGCACAATGCGCCGGCCTTTCCCCTGAACTTCCTGCTCAGCCTGGAGAAAGACCCCCACATCGGCGCCGCGAAAACGGTAGATGGACTGCTTCGGATCTCCCACCACAAAGAGCAGGGCGCCGCGGGCTGTGAAGGCATCCACTATTCTCTTCTGCAGGGGATTAGTGTCCTGGAACTCGTCCACCAGAACATGGGAAAAAGGATAGTCCGCCGCCACCAGGGGATCCTGCAGCAGTTCGCACGTAATCCGCTCCAGGTCGTTGAAGTCAACCAGTCCGCCCAGGCGTTTACGTTCGGAGTAGAGCGCATGGATCCGCTGCAGCACTTGGCCCAGGTAGGTAACCACTGCCCTGCCCTTGCCCTCTGCAATCAGCTCTTCGGCAAAGGCGATGAGCTCTTTCAAGGCCCTAACCTCCTCGGCAAGCTTGCCGCGAATCTTGCCCACCTGCCGGCGCAGGATCTCCAGGGCCTCCAGGCGCAGATTGTCATCGGGCAGGCGCAGCAGCTCTACCAAGTAAGGCCATTCCTCGGCCAGTTCCGCCAAGACTTCCCGCTGCCGCGCCGTGCTGGGCACAATCGCTAAAGCCTTCTTCACTTCGGCTTCCAACGGCAGCAGGGGAAACTCGGCGAGAGGTTCGCTGAAGGCCCGCTCAAAACGGAGATCGCCCTTGCTGAGCATTTTTTCATACAAGCCCAGCACCACAGAGCAGACATCCCCAAAGGTGCCCAGGTCACTGGGGGGGGCCGTTTCCTGCACCACTTCCTCAATCACCTCGGCCAGCAGCAGCCGGGTCTCCCACTCTTCTCCCACCCGAAAGCGGGGATCCATCCGGGCCTGCAGAGGATGCTCCTGGATGATGCGCTGGCAGAGGCTGTGGACAGTGGAGATCTGGGCCCGTTCCAGATCGGGGATGAGTTCCGGCCTGGCTTTGCGCAGGCGTTCTTTCATCTCCTGGGCGGCCTTCTTGGTGAAGGTGATGGCTGCGATTTCATCCACCTTAACGCCTTTGTCCAGCAGATAGAGATACCTTTCCACCAACACCCTGGTTTTGCCCGAGCCTGCCCCGGCCACAACCGCAACCGGGCAGTGGATGGTGGTGATGGCCTCTTGTTGGCGCTCAGTTGGCTTAAATTCCACTTAGGCCCACCTCCTTGCGGCAGATGCCCTGGAAGGGACAGTAGCTGCAGACCCGGGAGTCGGCCGGTTCCACGGGGAAGGCGCCCTCCAGGATAGAGTCCACCAGCTCGCTCAAGATCTGCTCGAACTTGGCCAGCTGCTGAAGATAATCCTCCCCAGCCATGGTGCTGCCTCTGGCCGCGGCCAGTTCGTCACGGTAATCCTGGTGGAAAACACCCCGCGGGGAACCGCCGTCGATCGGGTAATAGGCCGCGCCCACAGCTCGGCCTTGGGGGAGTAGGGTCTGGGCAGCCACCAGGTAAGCGGCGACCTGAACGTCCTTACCTTCCCGCACAGACTCGTTGCTGGGAGGATCCCCGGTTTTGTAGTCATAAAGGACGTAAGCTCCATCGGGATGCCAGTCGATGCGGTCGATCCTGCCCCGCATGGGCACGGGGCCGTGGGCACTGGGGATCACTACCTGCCCAAAGGCCCTTTCTAAGTAGGCTGGGCGGAAACCCTTCTGTACCCGCTGGAGATCCTGCCGGATAAAAAAGCGCAGAGCCCGGACCAGATCCGCGGGGGGCGCAAACCCCCTTTCCCGGTAGGCACTGGTGAGCAGCTCTTCCAGCAGCAGCTGGGCCTCCTCCAAGGAAGGCAGGGGGCCTTCCAGGTGTCTTGCCCAAAAGGTGCGCAGCACGCTGTGGACGATGATCCCCTTTTCTCTAGCATCCAGCTCTAAGGACTCTTCCTCCAGCGCCTCCAGATTCAAGACGTACTCGCAGAAGAAACGGTAGGGGCATTTGGCGTACGTATTGAGCTGGGAAACGCTGAGCCCCTGCTTGAGCACTTTCTCCCTCAGCTGCTCCAGAAGATCCGCATCGTTCAGCAGCCCGCTGCCGATAAACAGCGAAGGAAAGTGTACAGGCTCCCGGGCGGCAGCCTTTTCCTCTGCTTCAGCAGGGTGAAGAACCGTGGCAGGCAGGTTCCGCTTACCCTCCCGATCCACCTCGGGGTAATAGAGAAAAACATGCCGGGCCGATCCAGTAAGAGCCGCAAAGAGCTGCTCCCTTTCCACCTCAGCCCGTGCCTTCGTAAGCCAGTGGGCCCGCCCGTGGGGAGGAAACTGTCCTTCCACCAGGCCGCCCACAAACAGATAGTCGTAAACGAACCCGCCCAGCTGGTCCGTGCGCAGCACCTGGACCCGCTCGCTGAACACGCGCCGGGGGCGGATCAGATAGCTGCCTAGAAGATCTTCCAAGAGCTGCAGGAACTGTGCCGGAGGCAGGGCGCAGCTGAAGCGCCGCAGGGTCTGAGCCACATCCAGCAGGCCATCCCATGCTTTGACCAGCTCAGCCCAGGTTTCCACACTGTCTGCCGGGGTGACCCACAGCTGGGGATCAAGCCTATCGAGAAGGCTTTCCAGCCATGCCCCATACTCGGACAGGGGGCGCAGCCTGAGTTCAGCCTCCACCTCCGCCATAACCTGGAAAACAGGCTCCCACCCCTCCTGCTGCCCGAGGTAACTGCGCCAGCTGGCCAGCCCCTTCAAGGGCGGAGCCAAGCGCAGCAGCCTGTGCGCTTCCCCGCTCAGGCCAAAAGGAAAACCCCAGCCCGGCGCGGTGAGCAGCTCCAAAGAACGCTTGTCCCAATCAGCCAGCGTCCCGGCGATGAGGATGAGCAGCGTCTTGCCCAAGGGAGTGTTGCGCAGGCTGGTCCCCGGTGCCTGCCAGGGAATGTGCAAGCGGGCAAAGGTGGGGATGATCAGGGGCAGGTACTGTTCGGGGCTGGGAAAGGCAACGGCCACGGCCTCGAGGGGGGTGCCCCGCTCAATCTGGCGGCGCAGAGCTTGGGCCATGAGCTCCACTTCATCCGCAGGATCCTGCGCCTTAGTCACCTTGAGCACAGGGTCCTGCGCCTGCCGCTTGACCACTTCTACCTGGCGCCCTGCGGTAAACGCGGCCACAAAGGCCTGTTCCAGAGGCCTGAGTTCGCCCAACCCCTCCAGGATCACGGTGTCCACTTCGGGGAGCACCCGTCCCTGCCCCATGAGCTCCAGCGCCAGTTTGAGGCGGCCTGGAGCCGTAACAACTCCGTGCTCCTCCAGAATTTCATGGTAGCGCCTGTGGAGAAGCTCCAATTCCGCGCGCCCCGGCTGGGGCATGGCTCCGTAGATATCCTCACCGTAATCCAAGCGGCCGAACAACCACTGCAGTTCCTGCCTGAAGCCCTTGAACTGGGCGATGGGCGCGAAAAATTCCAGGCGCTCCTCCAGATCCTGCACGCACTGCCAGACGGCCACCCCTTCCAACAGGCGGTTCTCCTGGTAGGATACCATCCCGGCGCGCAGGATTTGGGCCGCCAGCCCCCCTAGCGTTGCCGCCAAAGCGGGCTGCCCCTCCCGAGACAAGCGGCGCCTGGTTTGACGCAGATATGTACTAGGCACAAGGTGCAAGACAGTCAAAACCTCACCTCCCCTAATCAGAGCAGGAGCTCTTCAATGATGCGGGCCACGCCATCTTCATCGTTGCTGGGGGCAATCATTTTGGCCTGCTCCTTTAGGAGCGGTGAACCGTTTTGCATGGCAATGCCCAAGCCGGCCCAGAGGATCATCTCCAGGTCATTGATGTTATCGCCGATAGCCACCGACTCTGCAGGAGAGATACCCAGGCGATCGGCCACCAAGGCCACACCCGCCCCCTTGCTGCAGTGGGCCGGCAGCAGCTCAATCCCGCGCCAATCATCCCGCTCGGCGCCGAAGAGCAGCGCGCTGACCTGCTGGGCATAGTCCCTCTTGAGGGTAGTATACAGGGGATCCACCTTAGCGGGTTGATCGATGATGGCCAAGCGCACTGGCGGGCTGGAGATCTCGATCTCGTCCACAAATTCGGCCGCTTCTCCCAAAAAGTAAGCCAGGAGATTGTCCGGCTCCTGCCAGCGTCCGCTGGGTGCCAGCACTTTCTCGCCGGCAGATTCCCCGGTGTAAACCACGTAGTTGACCGACCAGGCATTGAGCTTGTCCACAAGTTCCCCAGCCAAAACCGGGCAGATGCCCGATTGGATCACCGGCTGACAAGTGACAGGATCGACCACCACAACGCCGTTGTGCACCACCATGAGCTCGCGCACGTTCAGCTCCTTGGCCAAAGCCAGGGAATTGCCCAGGCGGCGTCCGGTGGCCAACACCACTTTGATCCCCCGCTCCTGCGCCTTCTGCACAGCAGCAGCAGTGTTGGGAGTGAGCTGGGAACTGCTGTTGAGCAGCGTGCCGTCGATATCTATGGCCAGCAGTTTGTACTTCATGGTTCACCTCAATCCTACAGCCAGATGGAAACCTCGTCGCGGTCCATCAAGCTGATGCATTCCCGCAGCTTTTCGTGGAGCACGGGATCATCGCCCGCGGCATTGCGCACCTGTCTGAGCAGGTCAATGCCCCGCCGGAAGGCGAAGACGAGGTCGCCTTCATCCACAGAGGCCTCCTCAATCAGCTTGGTGAAGCTTTCCCCGTTGCTCCAGCGGTAAGCCAGCGCAGCTACATGATCATAGAACCGCACGGTGGTATAGCCCAGCATGTTCTGTTCCAGCTTAAGGAGTCCGTGGTAGATGCGCAAAATGGGCCCGAAATCCAGCCTGTGCTTGATGCGGAACTCATTCTTGCGGGGTTCGTATCCCACCGCTACCAACGCCGCATTCAGCTCCGCAGGAGGATAGGTGTGGAAGAGCCCCTCCATGAACATTTCCGTGAGCATGAGCTCATGCCCGTGAATCTGGCTGGCAAACAACCCCGCCGAGGTGAGCTGATCCTGCTCCAGGTAACCTAAGGTTTCCAGCAGTGCTTTCTTATCCTCAAACTCCTGGATGTACCGTTCTAGGGGGTTGAGGGCTTGCTCCCGCAGGAGCAGGCGCTCGTAGGCTTTGAGCTTTCTGCGGTAGCGGCGGTTCTCCCTGCGCAGGGAAGCCCGCTCCCTGCCTGGGTAAGCCCGGTAGAAGGCGCTGTCCAGGCGCTGCGTGAGGGCACGGATTTCCCGCTTCAGCCTGGTGCGGGTACGCTTATTATACGCCGTATTGAGCTGCCGTTCCAGGTCCAGGCGCTGCCGCAGAGTGCTGATAAAGCGCTCCCGGCCCCGCATGTGCTTGATGTAAGGGGCCAGCTCTTCTTCCAGCAGCTCCATTTCCACCAGCACCCCCTGGCGCTCCGCGGAGGCCTGGTAAGTGGCGAAGTTCTGCCCTAAAATGCGGTAGATCTCTTCTTCGCTGTAGTTTTTCACCAGGTTCAGGATGGAGTTGTAAGTCAGGCTGAACTGGCTCTGCAGGGGCTCCACTTCAGCCTCATTCATGCTGGGAAACTGGCTGGGATCGAAGTAGTTCAGATCCACCAGCATAAAGGCAAAGCCTTCCGGGTCAATCCCCCGGCGGCCGGCCCGACCTGCCATCTGGAAGTACTCCCGGTTGGAGATGGGCCTGAAGGTCATGCCGTCCCACTTGGTGCTGGAGTCAAAACACACCGTTTTACAAGGGAAGTTGAGCCCCACGGCAAAGGTTTCGGTACAGTACAAAACCGCGATCAACCGGCGGGTGAACAGCTCCTCCACAATATCCTTGAGCACGGGGAGCATGCCCGCATGGTGATAGGCGATTCCCTTCATGAGCAGGCGGCGCAGATGGGGCCAGCGCCCGCTTTCCATGGCGGGATAACGCTCCAGCACCTCGTCGATCACCTGGCTGACCTGCTGCTTCTGCTGCCGATCTAAGAAGTCCTCTTCTTCACCCAGCTCCAAGGCGTTGCTTTCACATTTGCACCGGCTGAAGGTAAAGAACAGGCAGGGCAGGTACTCCTCCTTAATCGCGCTGATCAGGTCGAGATGAGTGGTAGCCGGCACTTCGAGCCGGCCGGAAGGGTTTTGGCCGGCGAGCCGCCTGTACTTCTTCTGCAGAGCGCGCATGTTGGTAAAGCCTAAGGAGCGCTCGAAGAGGGCATGCTTGAGAGGAACCACGCGGTGGAAGTTGGTCACCACCTTAACTTCCTGCTGCTGCACCTCGGAAATCCAGCTGGCCAGCTGATCCACGTTGGGGATGGTGGCGCTCAGCCCCAGAAAGCGCATGGACGGGGGCATGAAAATCAGACTCTCTTCCCACACGCTGCCCCGCTCGGGATCGTCGATGTAGTGAATCTCATCGAAGATCACATAACGCACATCGCGAACCCGCTCCGGGTCCTCGTGCAGCATGTTGCGGAAGATTTCCGTAGTCATGATCAGGATGGGGGCATCGGGGTTGATCACCACATCGCCGGTGAGAATGCCCACCCCTTCTTCACCCACAACCCCTTTGAACTCCCGGAACTTCTGATTGCTCAGGGCCTTGATGGGCGCGGTGTACACCACCCGCCCGCCTTCCCGGTAGATCTTTTCGATGATATAATCAGCGATCAGCGTCTTGCCCACGCCTGTGGGCGCGGCCACCAGGACGGACTTGTTCTCATCGATGTAATCAACGGCCTCCTGCTGGAAAGGGTCCAGCACGTAGCCGCGATAGGTACGTGTCGCTGTGTGCTCGGTCAAGGTCTGCCTCCTGTCTAGGAAAAAGTCATCCCGATCCTATGTTTTCACTTTCGGCCGAGAAAAAGACGGAGCCACCTGCAGGCAAGGCAGCTCCCCTCAGCTTCTACCTTCACTTCCCCAAAAAGCGCAGCACTTCTGCCCTGGTGGGCACGGAAGGCTGAGCTCCCCTGCGGGTCACCGCCAGAGCCGCGGCCGCGTTGGCGTATTCCACTGCCTCCTTCAGGCTGCGCCCTTCAGCGATCAGGGCCGCTAAAGCTCCGGTAAAAGTATCACCCGCGGCCACTGTATCCACTACATCAACGGGATGCGCCGGGAAGTGAAACTCGCCGGACAGCGTCAAGCCGTACGCCCCCTGCGCGCCCAAGGTGATGACCACGGCCAAAACTCCCCGGTCCAGCAGCACTTGGGCAGCCTGCCGTGCCGACGCCAGATCGGACACTGCCACGCCCGTGAGCAGCTGGGCCTCGCTTTCGTTAGGGGTGATTACTGTAAGACAGGGATAAATGTCCAGGGGAAGGGGCTGGGCCGGTGCGGGGTTGAGAATCACTTTTGCGCCCTGAGCATGGGCAGCGCGCACCGCGGCCAGCACCGCTGCTAAAGGGATTTCCAGCTGAATCACAACACAGGAACACTCTGCCATCACAGGTTCCAGGGCTGCCATGTCCTGGGGGCTTACAGCCCCGTTGGCTCCCGGGACGACCATAATCCGGTTATTGCCCTGGGTATCTATGACAATGAAAGCTACTCCCGAAGAACACTCTGCATCGACGAGCAGATAGCTTGTATCAATTCCTTCCGCCTGCAGGGCAGCGATTTGATCCCGGCCGAAGGCGTCAGCCCCTACGCGGCCGGCCATGATGGTGGGCGCCCCCTGTCTGGCGGCAGCCACGGCTTGGTTGGCTCCTTTCCCTCCGAAATAACGGTGGAATTCACTGCCTAAGACGGTTTCGCCGTCACGGGGAACCCTAGGCACCTGCACGACCAGGTCCATGTTCAGACTGCCTATAACCAACACCTTGTTGCGCTGCATGCAAATCCTCCACTGTGCTTGCGGCTTGGAATGTATACTGATTTCGGTATAGTTCGCCATCTTCCTGCCCGCGCATACTAGGGTCAGGAGGTGGACCATGCAGACCAATGAGTTTGGTTTCAACTTCGATCATTCCTATGCCCGCCTGCCCCCTGCGCTCTTCGAGGAAAACCCCTATCAAGCCCTGCTGCGCCGGGTGATCGAACAGCAGGCTGTGCTCATCGCCCGGTGGATGCTCGTGGGTTTTGTGCACGGAGTGATGAATACAGATAATATGGCCATCAGCGGCGAAACCATTGACTATGGGCCCTGCGCCTTTGTGGATACGTACGATCCCAATACTGTTTTCAGTTCCATCGACTACCAGGGCCGCTACGCCTACGGTCGGCAGCCAGCCATCGCCCTTTGGAATCTGCAGCGCTTTGCCGAAACACTGCTCCCCCTCCTAGACCCTAACCAAGACAGGGCCGAGGAAATGGCCGCTGTGGAACTGGCCCGCTTCCCCGAACTC
>ERZ773359.3288-NODE-3288-length-18816-cov-10.316188_pt1 | contig 18816 bp, 16 predicted proteins | sample MGYA00374955_ERZ773359 | MGnify/ENA primary metagenome ERZ773359 (study PRJEB29098, sample SAMN04486028) | biogas fermenter metagenome | study: EMG produced TPA metagenomics assembly of the Biogas fermentation microbial communities from Germany - Plant 4 DNA1... | reverse complement strand
AGCGGAAAAAAGATGGCCATCGGCGGTAACATCACCGAGACAACCCAAGCCAGGCTCCGGTACAGACCCAAAACCAAAACACCGTGCAACCAGTCGGGTACATGCAGCCACTGACAGAACGCGGTGAGATGGCCTTGAAAGCCAAAGAGCAGATTGGATAAGAGTTGTGAGGGGTAATTCGCCCCGCTAATCGTCAACCAGAAAATCAGGCTGAGTAAGGCCAGCATAAGCGGATACCCGAAGACTTTTGACGTTACAAGACGGTCGATCTTCTGGTCTAAATCATGTTCCGACCCATGGCGCTTCACTACTTGATCGGCGATCTGCCGGGTTCGGTTGTAGATCGCTGCCACGATCAAATCCCGCACGGGACCTACCTTGCCCCCAAGCATCTGCGCCTTGGTAATTACCTGTTGTAATCCATTTTCCAGACTACTTATGGCACTTCACCACCTTAAGCCCACTGGCACCAAGCTCCATCTGCTCCGCCTCGGCAGTTTCCTTAGCTTGAAGATACTTTTTAATCTCCGTAATAATGGTGATATCCCCATCCAACAGGCGTAACGCCACCCACCGGGGATCAATCGTCCCCTGGAGATACGGCTCCAGTTCCTTCTGGATTTGGGCCACCGCCGCTTCAATCTCTCTACTGTAACGAATTGGCTGCGGCCGGGGATGTTTGTGCGCAAAGACCATCTGGTGGATGGCCTCTTTAAGCGTATTCAACCCCACTTTATCCCGGGCAGCGGTCGGAACAACCGGGATGCCTAATAGTGCCGCCAGTTTTTGGTAGCCAATTTCGATTTTTTTCCGTTTGGCCTCATCAATGAGGTTGACACAGAGGATCACCTTCGGCGTCATCTCAATAACCTGTAAAGCCAGGTTTAAATTTCGCTCCAAACAAGTGGCATCGACCACAACCACAGTCGCCTCGGGCTTGCCAAAGCAAATAAAATCCCGCGCTACCTGTTCATCGGCCGAATTGGCCAGGAGCGAGTAAGTCCCCGGCAAATCCACCACTGTAATTTGCTTGTTCTTATAACGGTAGTTCCCCTTCGCCAACACCACCGTTTTTCCCGGCCAATTGCCCGTATGCTGGTTAAGTCCGGTCAAACCATTAAAGACCGTACTTTTCCCGGTGTTCGGGTTCCCCGCCAGCGCGATTACCGCATCGCTCTTGGTTGGATTTAGCTTTGCAAAAAACCGACGGGCCCCTACCGCCCGGCTTTCCATCGTCTTTACCTCCTTAAGCCAACGGCCGAACCGTAATCAACCGGCTTTCCTCCGACCGTAAAGCAATAATTGCGCCCCGAATGTTATAGGCCACTGGATCGCCCGCCGGGCTTTTCCGGACGGCTTCCACCACCGTCGAAGGGACTAAACCCAGATCTAAAAGGCGATTACGGGTTAATCCCTCCGTCCCCACTTTCACCACTTGCGCCCGGTGGCCAATGGGGAGACAAGCCAGGGCGATCTCGGTGTTACCCATCTGCCCCACTCCTTTCAATACTTAAATCACCTTTGCGTGGTCTTTCGCCGCCGACAACAGTTTTGCCCGCGGCTAATATTTGCTTTAATATATGACCCAAGGCGTCCATCGGTGCGCGCCCACTTAATTTTTCCATAAAAAAACTACCGTTGAAAACGGTAGGCGGTAAAACAGTTTAGCTGCTTTTGGTCGAATTCCTGTGGTAATTGAAATTTACGTAGTCGACGGGAGCAACTACCCCATCCCTAGAGGAGAGGGGCAAAAAGACGAAAGACCCCTTCCAACGACTTGACCAGCCAAGACCGGCGTTGCCAGGAGGCTAAAGCGATCTCTTCACTCACCGCAAAGGTGGCCAAAATATCCTCCTTAATCTCTTTTAAGACCGGGACACCACAGATCCAAACCCCATTTTCGAATTGAAGATTAAAACTCCGGTAATCCATGTTAATAGTCCCGGTGACCGCATGGTCGTCATCGCTGATGATGGTCTTAGCATGAATATACCCCGGGCTGTACTCATAGACCCGTACTCCGGCTTTGAGCAGACGTCCGTAGTTGGAACGGGTGACGATATGCACATACCAGTGGTCAGTGATCTTTGGAGTGATAATCCGGACATCAACGCCGGATTTCGCCGCCGTACAGAGGGTTTCCGCCATTGAATCATCAATGATCAGGTAGGGCGTAGTGATGTAAACGTATTCTTTAGCGTTGGCGATTAATTGCCGGTACATCGTTTCCGCCGGATTGTTGGGGTTATTAACCGGGCTGTCGGAAAATGGTTGGTAAAAACCATCACCCGTAACGTTAGTGGTCGGACGGTAAATACTGTAATCCTCCGCAGCATGGCTCTCCACCTCCCACATCTGAAGAAAAGTAACGGTTAAACTCCAAACCGCCTCTCCTTCCAAGCGGATTGCCGTGTCTTTCCAGTGGCCATACTTGGGATAAAGATTGGCATACTCATCGGCCAAATTCGTCCCACCGGTATAACCGATGTTGCCGTCGATCACCACAATTTTCTGGTGGTTACGGTAATTGATATATAAACGGGAGACGTACCGGTGCACCGGATTAAAAGCTAAGGCTTGAATCTGCTCGCTTCTCAGTTGCTCAATCAAGTTATTGGGCGCCGTTATAATGCTCCCCAGATCATCAAATAAAATCCTTACTTCTACTCCCTCGCGGGCTTTACGCCTTAGCACCTCATGGATACGGTCCCAAAGCTGCCCCTGGGCAAGAATATAATATTCCATAAAAATGAACCGCTCCGCTTTTTCCAGATCACGGAGCATCTGGGTAAACTGCAACTCACCGAGGGGGAAATACTGGCAACGAGTGTTTTTATAGATCGGAAAGCCTTCCCGGATTAGAAAACCAGCCATCCGTTTGCGCCAGGGATGGGCCTTTTCTAACTCGGTATAGACCGCGGGATCATGCTTCAGAAATTGCGCCCCCCGCCTTAACGCCTGTTGGGTCCAACGGCTTTTCCGGGTTCGGGGTGCGGCCCAGCTCCATAGCAGATACAACAAAAAACCGAAAACCGGTAACAGGAGGATTACGACCAGCCAAACTAAGGTGTAGGACGAATTCCCATTACGATCAAGAAGCCAAACAATGGCCGACAAACTTAAAACCTCAAGAAAGAAATAGAGATAAATCGTATTATGTTTGAGGTGCCGCGCCACCAGGGCAACGAGGAAAACTTGCGCAAGAATCACCAGTCCGACAAAGATAAGCCGAATGATCCCGGCAATTGTCCGCTCGTTTTTTTTCGACATCAATGCCACCACCCTGTTCAAGGACTAATCCAAAATCCGCCGTTACCCTGCTAAGTGTACTCGCCACTTCAAAACACCGGATCTTTACCCAATATCTTTCTCCCTCTGCGGTCTATCCTCTCTCTTCATCTTAGTTATGTTTATGTTAAATGCCCCTATTTCCTGCCTATGTCCGCATATTTTTATTATTATGTAAAGTTTCGGCATCATAAAGAAAACCGCCTAACTATGAGGCGGTTTCTTTATTTTTCTCTTCTTCCCCTTTGGAGAATAAGCCAACCATAAGGTGGAAGTTCGGTTCTCCCCTGAACCTCTTCCTTTGTAAGTAAATTGACACCAGCTTCGTCCGGTAGATCCACTATTTGCCGTTCAGCCGTGAAATTAAGGATAAAGATAAAATTCCGGACACCATCCGTTCGCAACTGTGCCGTTACGCCAGTAGGTAACTTTACCGGTAGGACCCGCTTTATTTGTATTTTTTTCGTCAGACCTTCGTAAAAACCCTCTAAAAAACGGTCTTCATTATTGGAAGCGAGGTAATAGGCTTCGCCTTTACCGTACCGGTTAACGGTAACCGCTGGGCACCCGGCGTAAAAATCTTTTTTATAGACCCCCAGTGCTTCACCGGTTTCTAGATGAATTATTTCACATAATTCTTGTGCTTTATAAACACCATTTAAGCCCAGATTGTTTTCGGCGTTCATGGCCACATAGTTTACTTCACCATCATACAAAGCATCAATCTCTTCCGCCCAAATCCCCAAGACTTTACGGAGCGGGCCAGGGAACCCCCCCAAAAAGCAGCGGTCATTTTCGTCAACAATCCCTGACCAGTATGTCGCTACGAAAGTACCACCGTCAGCCACGAACTGGCTAATTCGTTCCGCCACCCCGGGTCGGATCATATAAAGCATGGGCGCAATTAATAACCGGTAACGGGAGAAATCCGCATCTTCATTAATCACATCAACCGGAACCCCCCGGGACCAAAAGGGATAATAATGGCGGTAACATGTTTCCTCGTATTTTTTCTCTTCGCGTATTGCCTGCGCGTCCTCCAAAGCCCACCGGTTTTCCCAGTCAAAGATTAAAGCAACTTCTGGTTCCACCGTGGTCCCAACCACCGGATCAAGGCATTTGAGAAGGGCACCTACCTCCTGCACATCCTGGAAGACTCGCGTCCTCTCATGACCAACATGGTCCACCACGGCCCCGTGGAACTTTTCTGAGCCACCCCGGCCTTTCCGCCATTGAAAGTATTGTACAGTATCGGAACCATGCGCCACCGCTTGAAGTGATGATAACAAATGCATCCCCGGCCGTTTTAACTTGGCCACTCCCTGCCAGTTGGTCATACTAGGGGTACTCTCCATCAGCATAAATGGTTTCCCCTGCTTCAAACTCCTGTTCAGATCATGAACAAAGGCCGTCGCCGCTGCCGTCTGTGCGTCCGACTTTTTCCCATGCCAACGGGGGTAACTGTCCCAAGAGATCACATCTAGTTCATCCGCAAATTTCCAGTAATCAAGACCCGGGTATGTGCCCATAAAGTTAGTGGTCACTGGGACCGTCGGCGTTATTGCTCTTAGTGGCGCGCATTCGTGTTTGAAGAAGTCGAGCGTCTGATGGGTCACAAACCGTTTCCAGTCCAGATTAAGCCCGTGATTGGAACCTTCTCCGTGGGGAGCGGGCGACTCAATCTGAGACCAGTCGGTATAGGTATGACTCCAGAAAGCCGTCCACCACGCCTGGTTCAGCGCCGTCAACGTTTGGTATTTATTTCGCAACCATGCTCTGAATTTTTCCTGGCACAGCGCACAATGGCATTCACCACCGTACTCATTGGACACATGCCACACCAGTAAAGCGGGGTGTTCCTTATACCTTTCGGCCAGTTTAGTATTGATGATTTCCACTTTTTCCCGGTAGACTGGGGAAGTGTAACAATGATTATGCCGGTTTCCATGTAAAATTCGCTTCCGGTCGGCCTCAACCCGTAAAACCTCTGGATACTTTTGGGACAACCAGGCGGGTCGGGCTCCACTTGGCGTGGCTAAAATCGCATAGATCCCATTCGCCGCCAGCTGATCCATTACCCGGTCAAGCCAGCCAAACTCAAACCTTCCTTCCTCCGGTTCGAGCGCAGCCCAGGCAAATATCCCTACCGACATTGCATTACAATTAGCCAGTTTCATTAGGCGGAGATCCTCCGCTAAAACCTCGGGGTAATCCAGCCATTGATCAGGATTATAATCGGCGCCGTGGATGAAATGAGGTAGCTTTGGATTGATCGGTGGATATTTCATCATCCTCCCTCTAACCCTCCTTGTCCTGTTTCTTAACGCGAAAGACGTTTATTTAGCGAAACTGACCGGTGCTGTTGAATCACGTTTAATGAGTTGAACCGGGAAATGGATATAGCGCTCTGTATCTTTGATTTCCTCACCATCGATCATCTTCAGGAGAAGTTCAGCGGCAGTTTTGCCCATTTTCTTTTTGGGTACATCAATCGTGGTAATCTCCGGATTATAAAACCTAGACACCGTATTATCGATCCCGCACACCGAAAACTCTTCCGGAACCCTTTTTCCTGCTTTAATCAGAAACTGGGTCAAACCAAGAGCCACTTCATCATTGAAGCAAACAATCCCGGTCGGTTGCTCCGTTAAACCTAAGAGCTTTTTCCCCGCCTCCACACCGTGGTCAAAAGTAAAACTTGGCGCTAAAACATAGTTTTCTACTAACGGGTAACCTGCTTCCTCTAAACCTTGACAATAGCCAGCATACCTTTCTTCATCCTTCCGCCCAATAAAAGCAATCTTTTTATGACCTAAGTCAATCAAGTGGCGTGTCAATTGGTACGCGCCATCCTTTAAGTCGGATTTAATGACCGGGATCACCTGTTCATCTTCGCTTAAACGGTCCACATAGACGATGGGAATATAGTTACGGGCAAGCTCCATGATGAGTTCGTTGTTCACATCCGTCAAACAAGCAAAGATCGCCCCATCTACCAAGCCACTCATAAACATATTGACATATTTACTTTCCATCTCGGGATTGTTATCGGTTCCGCAAAGGATAATACTGTAATCCGAATCCTTTATACAATCCTTAATCGCTTGCGCCATTTCGGAAAAGAAGGGGTTATCGATCTCCGGAATGACCAGACCAATGATCTGTGTTGCCTTCTTCACTAAAGCTTTCGCCCGGGCATTCGGGATGTAATTTAACGCCTTTGCCACCTGCTGGACCCGTTTTCTGGTTTCCCGGTTCACTTTTTCGTCATTGTTCAGTGCCAGCGAAACCGTTGCTGGCGACACTCCTGCTGCTTTTGCCACATCTTTTATTGTAACCATCATAAGATCCCTTTCCTTTATCTTCATTCTCTCTTCACGGTAAACATTGATCCATGAAAAACCAACCCACCTTGAAAACCAGAAAAACCTCTACCGAATCGAACTAAGAATGCCCTCAGCAAAATACTTCTGAAGAAGTAAGAAGATGACCAATGTTGGTAGAATACTGAAGGTAACGGCCAACATTAATACGCCATAATCAATGGTATAACCAGCGATTAAACTTGAGATAAGTAACGGCATTGTTTTACTCTCTTCAGCTTGCATGATAATCAACGGCCAGAGATAACTGTTCCAAGCATTCATAAAAGTGATCACCGCGGCCGCAGCAAAGGTTGACTTCATAATCGGAACATACATCCGCAGAAAGATTCCGAGCTCACCCATGCCCTCAATCCGGGCTGCCTCAACGATCTCCATCGGGAAAGATCGGGTGCTTTGGCGGAAAAGAAAGATCAAGAAGGCCGTTGAGACCGTCGGTAAGATAAATGCTGTGGTGGTATTCAGGAGATTTAAACGTCCAAACATAATAAACAAGGGAATCATAATCGCCGCAAACGGCACCATCATCGATAATAATAAGATGCCCATAAGAAGATCTTTCTTACGGTCGTGGTAGATCTCAAAACCGTAGCCGGCCAGCGAACAAACGATGAGACTAGCCAGCGTCGCCACCGAAGCATTACGCAATGAATTCCAGAGCACCCGGGGCAAATTCGTGTTTGCCAGTAAGACGCGGAGATTCTCCCCGAAATACGTCCCGGGCAATAAGCGGCCGGTAATTACATCCACACTTTTATTCGTAGCTGAAACCAACATCCACAAAAGGGGGAACAGGGATAATAAAGCCGCCAGGAGCAGGAAAGTATATTTGGTTACTTTGAGCACTTTTCGGCGTCTCGACCAATCGTATGCTGTTTCGTCATAAATCATCATCTTAGTTGCCATCTTTTCTTTCTTCACGTTCATCTTTTGTCACCCACTTTCATCTGGATCAGCGACAACAGGGCAACAAGGATGAAGACGACAAAGGAGATCGCCGCCGCATAACCAAACCGGGGTGAATACTGGAACGATAATTTATAGATGTATTGCGAAACCGATAGCGTGGTATTGGCCGGACCCCCCCGCGTTATGTTCATGGTTTCGTCAAAGAGTTGGAGGGTACCGTTGGTCGACATAATCGCTGTTAAAAGGATAATTGGTCTTAGCATGGGAATGGTAATGCGGGTAAATCTGGTAAACTCACTAGCCCCGTCGATAACCGCCGCTTCATAAATGGCGGAGTCGATGTTTTGTAATCCTGCCAGGAAAAAAACCATATTGTATCCGGTCCATCTCCAGGTCAAAGCCAAAACAATCACTAGCCTTGCCGTCCATGGATGGCCGATCCAGTTGATCGGTTGCGCAATCAGCTTTAGATTCATTAGTACCGCATTAACAAAACCATCCAAGGCAAATAGGGAGCGGAAAATAATGGCATAGGAGACCAATGACGTGGCACAGGGTAAAAAAAGCGCCGTCCGGAAGAAAGCCTTATATTTCAAGTTCTTGTCGTTAAGTAAGTGCGCGAGGAACAAAGCCAGGATCAACATCAGCGGAACTTGGAGCACCAAATAGATAAAGACATTACCCAAGGAGGTTTTGAACAGCTTATCCGCCAACAGCCGCTGGTAATTGAAGAGTCCAGCAAACTGCATATTAGTCCCGACTCCGGTTTGAAAAGAAAGGATCAATGCTCTAATGATCGGGTAAAAACTAAAGACAAAGATCAGAAGCGCTCCGGCGAAGATAAACCCCCAACCAACCATGGCCTGCCTCTTAACTAGCTTCATAACAATTTCACCCTCTCCCATATTATAATACGCCAGGGTTCGCCAAGCATCATCTTTTGGCGGAAGTGCTGCAAAACAGGGGTGTGAGGATAAACAGAGAACACTGTTCTGCAGCACTTTTCCTAAATCCCTATTGTCGCCGGTTGAACGCGCCCAAGTGGTTCAGCCCGCCGTAACTTTAGGGTCCCATCAAGAAGCGAACCGTCTCCTCGGCTTCACGCAAGGCATCATCGATCCGCGCCCCCGCCAGGACTTGGGAGATCGCCGTTCCGAGCGCTTCCCGGGCTTCATAGTTATATACGCCATAAGCAATCTGTGGTACTTTAGAGGCATAGTCGGTGATTTCAGCATAAATGGCCTGACCGCCAAAGAAAGGATGGGGTTCCTTATATACATCACTCTTCCCCGCTGGTAAGTAGGTGGCCAGCGCGCCCGAAGAAGGAAGAATTGTTTCGTACAATTTTACGCTACCGGCAAAAGTCCGGGCTAAGAAGTCGATGGCAATGTCCCGATTTTTCGAGCTAGCTAGCACCATCCAACTGGATCCTCCCTGGTTACTATAGTTACTCGCATTTTTCGCCTTTTCTAACCGGGGAATATTGGTAATTTGCCACAATCCCTTATGATCGGTTTGGGCGGTAATGGAGCCGATGATCCAGCAACCATTGATGGTCCCGGCCACCGTACTTTTGTTGATCGAACTAATATATTGCTCCCAATCGTTAACCTGGACGAGAACACCACTCTTGACCAGCTCAACGTAAACTTCGATTACTTCCTTAAGAACATCGTTATTGGCAATATAGGGTTCCCCTTTATCGTCGAACAGCCAGCTACCAGCACTTTGCAACATGACCATCAACAGGTCGGGGCTCTCCGCGACAGCAGAAACCAGCGGTTTTCCGGTTTTAGCGAGTACGTCTTTACCGATGCGGATATATTCAGACCAGGTAATATCTTTAAAATCTTGCACCGTATAGCCTGCTTCCTTCAGAACGTCAACCCTTAAAGCATTGATCGCCGTACCGTTATCAAAGGGGACCGCATATATTTTTCCATCTACTGTACAGTGGGCAACCTTATACTCGGCAAACTGTGAAAAATCAATCCCCGACTTGGTCAAATCAAGGAAGGTCCCCGGAAAATTCTTCACATTTTTCGTTAAGGCATTATCCTGCATAAGTAAGATATCAGGTAAAGTCCTTGTCTGACGGGAAGTAACCGCCGCGGTGAGTTTCGTTTGAATATCATCCCACGGTGTCTCCACAACATCGATCTTGACCTGCGGATTGATCGTGGCATAAATCTTCGCGGCTTCCTTCATCGCGTAAACATTAAATGAAGGGTCCCAACACCACACGGTAATAGTCTTCACCTGAGCGCCTTGCACCCCAACATGAGCCGCCCCAACAAAAACCATCAACAACACCAACAATAAAACTATACCTTTCTTCACTTTAATTCCCTCCTCACAAATGTGATTCTTAGACCAGACAGACCATTCTCCCGTAAAATCCGTGCCAATGATCACCTCCCATCCTTCCGATAAGAACCAAAGGGTAAATCCACTTCTTGTTTAGCATATTAGTAATCCGATATTCATTTAAAACGTTTTAATTTAAGCGTCAAAAAAATATGCTTCAACGCTTGTTACTGTTTATTAAATTTAAATCGTTTTAAATAAAAAGTAACACAATTATCGCTTTTTGTCAAGGCCAATAATCAGACTTGTGTAGTCATTCTGTGAAAATGTCAGGTTGAATCTAAAAAGTCCAAAGGGGATTAAAAAAACCTCACCAGGGTGGTGAGGTTCGAATTTAAAAAACCGCCGAAAAGTGGCTTCCTTTAATCAACCAATTTACCTTAGCTATTCAGCTCCTTCCGAATCTCCGGCCAGTCCGGTAAATACTTGGTCAAATAACCATAAAATCGGGCGTTATGATACCGCTCCAAGAGGTGAATCATCTCGTGGACGATAATATACTCGAGGCAACAGGGGTTCTTCTTCACCAGCTCCAAACTGAGCCAGATCCGGCGGGCTTGGATGTTACAACTCCCCCACTTTGTCTTCATCTGCCGTACATTCCATGCCTGAACCGAAACGCCAATCTCTTTTTCCCATTTTTCAATATACGGTGGGATCGCCGCCTTCAATTGCCACCGGTACCACTCCTGCAAAACCTTCTGGCGCTCATCCTTAGTACTGTTCGGCCGGACATATAGATTCATAACTCCATCGGCGCTTAATTCCACCCGTTGCCGACCGTTGGTTTCGATTACCTTTAAAACATAGGGTTTACCGAAATAAAGGTGGTTTTCCCCATTGACATATTCCAAAACCGGTTGAACTGGCCGGGCTTGGATCTTTGCTTGTTGTTTTCGGATCCAATCCACCTTAGAACGGGCAAAGAAGAGAATCGTTTCCTGTGCCATCCGGGCGGGAACGGTCATGCGAACGCTACCGGTAGGCGGATGAACCGAAAGGTAGATATGCTTAATCTTTTTGCGAATCACTTCAATCTCAAGGTCCCCAATCATCAGTTTCGCCATTATAATCACCTCTCTTCTTACCCAACAGCTGAATCCTACCGGGATTAACTTGTTTTCCGCCAACTCAACCGCGGTCGCTTCGAAGTGCCGATAATTTAAAGAGAGGCCATAGCCTCTCTTCTCTTGTACATTAATGACCATTGGTTGGTCCCGTATAGCACTACCTTTTTTATTTAGGAGTTTTTCATCATTACGCTTTCGATCACTTCTGAGACCTCTTCACAGGCGTCACAGCATTTCTCCATATAATCAAGGGTCTCACGCCACGCCAAAATGCGAATGGGATCCTTCTCGTTGATAAAGAGGTTCCGCATCGCCTTGACAAACAAGGCGTCGCCCTCCTCTTCCAGCCGATTTATTTCCACAATCAACTGGTGGAGAGACTGGGATTTCCGGAAATTAGCGAACTCCGCCACTGCTTCCTTCAGCGCCTCACAACACTGCACAATAAGAGCAGCCATTTTAATGGCATCTTCATGCATCTCAGTAATGTTGAACATATAAAAGCGTAGTAAAACGTCCTCAATGGTATCGGTCACATTATCAATGGCGTCACCTAAGGCGATAATGTCTTCCCGTTCAATGGGGGTGATAAATTCCCGGGCCAGTTTCTTCACCATTGCATGCCGCCCTTTATCACCAGCATGCTCGATCTCATGCATCTCTTTCATCTTTATTTCCAGTTCTTCAACCTTGAAATCATTAATGATCTCGTTTAAAAGCACAGCCGCATCACAGGAATATTGGACTAATTCGACGAAAGTAGTAAAATAATTATCTTCTTTCTTTCTAGCCATTTACCATCTACCCCTTTCTCATCTACTCCCGACACCATTTACTTTAACAGCAAGATTTGCATCCGCTAAGACAACGTCAAAAGATCCGCATAAACAATCTCGCGAGGAGAAAGCCGATCAAACCACAACCAGGGAAAGTTAGAATCCACGCCGAAACCATTTCTTTGACAATACCCCAGTTGACTGAGGACAACCGTTTAGCAGCACCAACCCCCATAATCGCCGTGGTCTTCGTATGGGTGGTACTGACCGGAATCCCGGCGACCGAAGCCACGAACAAAGAAACAACCGCGGCTAGATCAGCCGAAAACCCCTGATACTTTTCCAGCTTTACCATGTCCATCCCGACCGATTTTATAATCCGCAAACCTCCGATTGACGTCCCTAACCCCATCACCAACGAACAAAGCATCATCAACCAGATGGGAATCTGGAACTTGGTAACACCAGCTTGTCCCTGGGCTAAAAATAAGCCCAACATAAAAACCGCCATAAATTTCTGGCCATCCTGTGCCCCGTGCATAAAGGCCATCCCTGCCGCACCGGTAATCTGGGCGTTTTTAAAAAAACCAAAGGTATTGCGGCGGTCCATCCGGCAGCAAATCTTTTCAATAAGCTTCACCACCAACCACCCGGTGCCAAAACCCATTACAGTCGAAAGGGCCAGACCGTAAAGGACCTTCACCCATTCGCTGGGATTGATCCCGGCAAAACCCCCTTGAAGGGCAATGGCTGCTCCAGAAATACCGGCAATCAGGGCATGGCTTTCACTGGTTGGAATACCAAACCACCAAGCAGCGGTTGCCCAGATCACAATCGCCAACATCGCCGCACAGAGCGCAACCAGAGCTTCATGGGAATTCCCCCCAAAATCCACCATATTATAAATGGTCTGCGCCACGGTGGCATTAATCATGGTCATCACAAAGACACCCAAAAAATTAAAGACAGCGGCCATGATGATCGCCGTCCGTGGTCCCATCGCTCTGGTCGAGATACATGTCGCAATCGCATTTGGCGCATCAGTCCAACCATTTACCAGAATTACCCCGAGGGTTAAAACCGACGTTACCAAAAGCGCCGGAGTTGAGGCCAATTGTTCTAAAAATTCCAGCAGTGAAATGGTCATTCTTTCCCTCCTCTTGTCTTACCGTATCCCAACGAAATTGTCTTTTATCCTATACTTTGGTTATTTTTTTGCTTTTGCTGTAAAAGTGCGGTCACAATTTGGCAAGAAGGCCATCTGTAAGCACACCTTTTCAATTGTAAGAAAGTTCTGAGGTAAAGTAAAGTTTTTTCCAACGAAAACTCCGGAGGTCCATTGCTAATTAATCTTTTTTTAACATTAATTCAGCCTCTTTACAATCCGGCACAAAAAAAGCGCTGCTCTAGTCTGATCTATTCATTATAAAAAAAATCCGCTTGTCTTTACCAACCGAGGCGGTCGGTAAACTAACAAGCGTTGCTTAAACATTAACTATTCGCTTTCTCCACATTAAAGGGCTTCGAGTACACCGTCTTTGCCGTCACGTTCGGTAACATGCCCAGTTTCCCTGATAGGGCGCTGATTACATCGTTTGGCGCATCCATCACGATACAGATAATCGAAATCCCCCGTTGTCGGTAGGGTATCCCCAACCTACCAATAATGTATTCGTTATAATCGTGCAGAATATTGTTGAGTTTTTCCACCGCGTCATAGCTTTCAACAATGATGCTAACCGCCGCAATTCTGTTTTGCATCCGCTCTCTACCTCCCTATATTTAGAGATCCTTGCACTTTATAGCACAAGGATCTTACTTATTCATGCCCCAATACTAACTACCACTTTATTACGTATACATTATACTACACACTAATAGGGAATTTCAAGAAAGCACATGCATCAATCCGCTAGTGCCCTTTGATTTATGCACTCTGTGTTTTTAAATTAATCTATCCTCCCCCGCCGATTCTCTTGCCAAAACTACCCGCATATGGTAAATTTACTAAAAACCATCAAACTCTGGCCGAAAAATGGGGTTAAGGGGGCAAAACATTGCAGATTGTAACCTTGGGACCGAAAGGAACCTTTTCGGAAGAAGCGGCGCTGATTTATCAGAAACGGATCTCCGGTCAGACCACGCCGGAAAATATTCGGTTTTCCAATATCTTCGACTGTCTCCAAGCAGTAGAATCGTACCAAGCAGACCGGGCTGTCTTACCCGCGGAAAACATGGTGGATGGGATCATCGGTATTACTTTTGATGCCCTGATCGAGTTCCATGATTTTATCAAAGTCAATGATGAGGTCCATGTTAACATCAAGTACGTCCTGGCCGGCCAGATGGAGCAGCCGAGAAAGGTGAAGAAAATTTTTTCACACCCTTCAGCCCTCAACCAGTGCGCCCAAAACCTGGAGAACCTTTTTCCCTCCATTGTGCCAGTACCAGTCGCTTCGACGGCAGAAGCAGCCGTAAGAGCCACAGAAGAACCGGGAGTGGCCGCTTTATGCTCACCACGAACCGCCCAAGAATACGATTTGAATATTCTCTATGAAAACCTGGCTGATTATCCCAATAACGAGACCCGCTTCTTTGTCTGCGGATTAACCGATCACGCCCCAACCGGTAACGACCGGACTTTACTTGCGGTCCGCTTCGGCGAGAACCGTCCGGGCCAATTATACGGAATTACCGGTTTCTTTGCGGAAAATGGGATTGACTTGACTTTTGTCCAGTCCCGCCCGTATAAAGTACGCCCCCAAGAGTATGTCCTGCTCTTCGAGATGATCGGGCATAAATCCGATCCTGGACTAAAAAAAGCCCTCCACCAAGTCGAACAAATGGTCCGGAAGACCAACGGTTGGAAGAAAGTCCTCGGGAGTTACCCCCGCCGCAAAAAGGAGGAAAGCGGGGACAGTTAGTCGCCGAATCTTTGACCGTGCCGGTGACGACGGCATCCGCAGTGACGGCAAGACTCAACATAATCATCACAAAGTAGATAGTCGCCGCCCTCGATCCACAGCATCTTCCCGTTTACCAGGGATTCGGCCAGTTTTTTCCGGGCTTCGGCATAAATCCCTTGCACGGTCGTCCGCGCGACGTTCATTTGCTGTGCACACTCTTCCTGAGTAAGCCGTTCCAAGTCAATCAAGCGAATTGTTTCGTATTCATCTACAGTCATCTTTACATAACCATCCGGATCCGCACCACAGTCCATCGGGCCAAAACGGGTGCGTTTTGGTAGAGCACAGACGTTGCGTTTTTTTCGTGGCCTTGACAAGACAATTCACCTCGCTTACAAGCTTTTCAGGACGGCAGGTAATCTCCGCTCCAACCCCTATTCACCGGCGCTGATCGCCGCCAGACCTTCCCGGTCGACAATTTCAATTCCCCGCTGCCCTTTTAGCACGATGAGCCCTTGCTCTTGAAAGGCAGATAGTTTGCGACTCAATGTTTCCTGGCTCATCCCGAGCTGGGAAGCGAAATCACCCTTGGTCATCTCAAGGATCACTTCCCGTCTCCCCATAGTCATCCTCAATAAGGAACGCGCTAAACGCTGCTCAACCGTATTGAGATTAAGGGTCTCAATCAAATGTTCCGCCTTTTCCAAACGTTGACTCAATTCCTCCATGATCTTGAAGGCAATTGAGGGGTATTTCTTCATCAGTTCCTTTAACTTGGCCCCTTCAATCAGGCACATAGTGCATCTTTCCAGCGCTTCCCCATTATCGGTCATTGGTAAAGAACTGAAAAGGGAGAGTTCGCCCATGAACTCCCCGGGACCAACCACTCTGATCACTTGCTCCTTACCGCTTACGTTGATCCGGGAGATCTTGACGCGGCCGGTATGCAGGACATATAGCTTTCCCGCCTGCTCACCCGCCATATAAACCAGATCTCCTTTTTCATAGGTCTTCGCCGTCGTTATGGCGGCAACCTCCTGCCTCTCCTCTTTGGTTAAGCTATTAAATATGGGTACCCTTTCGATACAACAAGCATGCTCCTCATGTTGGCAATGGTCCACCACCACACCCCCCCCATAATTAATACCGTAGCCACAATGGGCTAAACTCCAAACTCCTCGCGTTGAGCTTGTTGAGAGGTCATTTTTTGTAGGGGTTAAACCGCTTCAAGCTTAAGGAGTTTGTCACCACCGAGATTGAACTGAAGGTCATGGCCGCCCCGGCAATGATGGGGTTCAAAAAGCCTAGTGCGGCAAAGGGAATCCCAAGCGTATTATAGATAAAAGCCCAGAACAAATTCTGCTTGATTTTACGCATCGTCTGCCGCGAAAGCCGAATTGCCGCCGGAATCGTCAACAAATCACCGCGCATCAGAGTGAGATCGGCCGTCTCCATCGCCACGTCGGTTCCGGTCCCGATCGCCATTCCGATATCAGCTGTAGCCAGCGCCGGCGCATCATTGATCCCGTCGCCGACCATGGCCACAATCGCTCCTTCCTTTTTGAGCTTCTCCACTTCTTCCGCCTTATGCTCCGGAAGAACCTCCGCCAAAACATGGGCGATGCCCACCTGCTGGGCGATGGCCGCTGCAGTTCTCCGGTTATCCCCGGTGATCATGTAGACCTCGATCCCCATCTGCTGCAGTTCGGCAATGGCTTCCTTCGAGTTTTCCTTTAATGTATCGGCTACAGCAATGATCGCTTCCACCTGTTTGTCGATGGCCATCAGCATCGCGGTCTTCCCTTCATCCTCCAGGTTTACCACGGCCCCTTCCGCGGCACCCAGCACGATGCCGTTTTCCGTCATCAACCTCCGGGTTCCGATGTAGATCTCCTGCTGATCCACTACGGCCCGGATCCCGTGACCAGGAATCGCTGCAAACTGGTCCGGATCGGGCAGATTACCGAACTCTGCTTTCCCCTTTTCGTAGATGGTGACCCCAAGGGGATGTTCGGAGTTTTTCTCGGCAATCGCCGCGAGCCGTAAAATCTGCTCGTTTCCAAGCGCACCTAAGGACAAGAGATCCGTTACTTCCGGTTGGCCTTTCGTGATCGTCCCGGTTTTATCCAGCACCACCGTATTCAATTTGTAGGCCATCTCCAGATACTCGCCGCCCTTGATTAAAATCCCGTTTTCAGCGCCCAACCCGGTCCCAACCATGATCGCCGTCGGTGTGGCCAAGCCGAGGGAACAGGGGCAGGCGATCACCAGAACGGAGACGGCGCTGACGATGGCCATCGCTAAATCACCAACCACCAGATACCAAAGGAAAAAGGTGAGAATTGCAATGCCAATCACCACCGGTACGAAAATCCCGGATACCTGATCGGCGATCTTTTGGATCGGGGCTTTACTCCCCTGCGCTTCCTCCACCATCTTAATGATCTGGGCCAGAACCGTATCCTTACCAACCTTGGTCGCCTCAAACTTAAAAGTGCCAAATTTATTGAGCGTGGCACCGACCACGAGATCACCGGTTTTTTTCTCCACCGGCAAACTTTCACCGGTCAACATCGACTCGTCAAGAGCCGAGTTCCCCTCTACAATTTTGCCGTCCACCGGCACCTTTTCACCCGGCCGCACCACAATAATGTCACCGACTTCCACTTCTTCAATGGGAATATCTATCTCCTGCCCATCCCTGATCACCCGGGCCGTTTTCGCCTGTAAGCCCATGAGCTTTTTGATCGCTTCAGAGGTTTTCCCCTTGGCAACGGCCTCCAAATATTTCCCAAGCAGGATCAGGGTGATAATGACGGCCGAAGTCTCAAAGTAAAGATCCTTCATCACCCCTGGTTCCGCGGGGACAAAGAAACCATTGTAGATGCTGAAGAAATAGGCCGCCGTGGTCCCCATCGCAATCAACACATCCATGTTGGGGCTTTTCGCCCGTAAGGCATAAAAAGCGTTTTTGTAGAAACGCCAACCAATAATAAACTGAATCGGCGTCGCAATGATTAATTGGAAGTATTCATCATGGAGAAACGGAAGATCAATTCCCAGCAAACTGACGATCATCGCCAGGAGGAGTGGTGCGCTAAGCACCACCGCAACCGTCAGTTCCTTCCGGAGCCGTTTGATCTCTTTTTCTCGTTCTTCCTTTTCCCGGTCCCGGCTGACTTCCGTCGCCTGGGTGGCATGGTAGCCGAGGTCTTCCACCGCTTTAATCAGATCCGCCACTTTAACCCGATTCTCGTCGTATTCCACCGTCGCTCGTTCGGTCGCCAGGTTCACCGCGGCTTTCTGTACCCCGGGAAGCTGGTTCAGCTTTTTCTCGATCCGGGCCGCACAAGCCGCGCAAGTCATCCCTTTAAGGTTAAGGACCACTTTCCCGGCGGGATCCTCTGCAATCACATTGAAACCTAGCCTTTGGATAACCTCATGTAATTGCTGCTCACTCACAAGTTGATCATTATATTCGATTGTCGCCTGTTCGATCGCGAAATTAACCGTCGCTTGTTTGACACCTTCCTGTTTATTCAGGACCTTTTCGATCCGGGCCGCACAGGAAGCACATGACATCCCGGTAATTTTAAGCGTCTTTTTCTGGTCCAAATGTATCCACCCTTTCTGCAGTCATGCAAATGTTCATGACCGTCCTTTCTGTTATCGGGTTTCTTTGGGGCGGGGGCGTTTCTCTCCGCGCCCACCATTAGTCGAAAAGATTTGTTTTAATTATACAACAAGGAGACGTTTTTTTCTGCCATTTGTCAAAAACTTTTCATTACGATCCAGTTACTTATTTTAAAAAAAGACCCCTGCGGGTCTTTTCTTGTTTGTTCGGAGGCTTAGTCCTCTGACTTATCGTTATTGATAACTAATTTCCTTAACAATCTCTCCATCAGCGGTTATTGCCAAGGCCCGTTCGTCCCCAAAATAGATATGGGCGTAAACCCGACGTCCGCTGGGGTCAATCGTTAACCAGTGTTTTTCCCAGTGCCCGGTCCTGCCCAGTTCCGCTTCGACCGCCTCCTTAATCTGTTGGATACGGGGATTTTCCGTGAATTTTCTCTCCTCGCTGTCATTTAGACGTTGAATGTCCTCTTCTTCATACTCG
>ERZ773359.3286-NODE-3286-length-18819-cov-4.734012_pt1 | contig 18819 bp, 14 predicted proteins | sample MGYA00374955_ERZ773359 | MGnify/ENA primary metagenome ERZ773359 (study PRJEB29098, sample SAMN04486028) | biogas fermenter metagenome | study: EMG produced TPA metagenomics assembly of the Biogas fermentation microbial communities from Germany - Plant 4 DNA1... | reverse complement strand
GTAGAGTCACAGGATAAACTGGAAAAAGTAATAGTCAATATTACACGGGTGATGAAAAAGCAGTTTATCGAGCAGTTTGCACTGATAAACAAGAACTTCAGTATTGTATTCAAAGAGCTGTTTAACGGAGGATATGCGGAGGTACAGCTTACAGACGCAGAAAACGTCCTGGAAAGCAATATTGATATTATTGTGCAGCCGCCCGGAAAGAAACTCCAGAACATGATGCTCCTGTCGGGCGGAGAAAGGGCTATGGTAGCCATTGCGCTGGTTTTTGCCATCCTGCGTATGAACCCGGCTCCATTCTATATTCTGGACGAAATTGAGGCTTCCCTGGATGATGCAAACGTCTACAGGTTTGCCGAATACATAAAGAGGTACAAGGATGAACTCCAGTTTATAGTAATAACCCACCGTAAGGGTACCATGGAAGCGGCAGACATATTGTACGGCGTTACCATGCAGGAGCATGGTATATCCAAGGTGGTATCCATGAAGATGGACAGCGATTACCAGGCAAGTGCGGTATAAATAAAAACTAAAGGTGTATAAATACTAAGAAATGTGTTCTATCGGGAATTTATGAATTGACCGTTACAAACAGCACATATTGGAGGATTAATAATATATGGCATGGTTTAATTGGGGAAAATCCAAAGACAAGAAAAAGGAAAAAGAGCAGATAATCCAGGAGCAGGAAGAATTCCAGGCCGATGTTGAGCAGGAATCTGAATGGGGCCAGCAGGAATCAGAGCTTGACAAGGAGGATCAGCCTGAATACGAACTTGAACAGGACATGACTGAACCCGAACAGGTTTCCCCGTCCCAATCTGAACTTGAAACTTTCAACGCCGGGTCCGAAGAGTCTGAGTCTGAAATATCAGAGGATGAAGCGGTTGAGGAAGAACTTCCAAAACAGAAGAAACCAAATCTATTTGACAGATTAAAAAGCGGCCTTAAGAAGACAAGGGACTCAATAACCGACAAAATAGACCAGGTGCTGGTTTCATTCGGGAAAGTAGATGAGGACCTTTTTGAAGAATTGGAAGAAGCTTTGATAACTTCCGATATGGGCATGGAAACCTCTCTGAGCATAATTTCAGAATTGAGGGAGAAAGTCAAAAAGGAAAAAATCACAAGCACTTCAGGCGTCAAACAGGCCATTATGGATATTATCGCTTCAAAACTTGAAGATGAAGATTCCGGTCTTAAGCTTAATACAAAACCGTCAGTCATAGTTATTATCGGAGTAAATGGCGTAGGAAAGACCACCTCCATTGGTAAAATAGCATATTATCTTAAGGAACAGGGTAAAAAAGTGACTGTTGCTGCAGCCGACACATTCAGGGCTGCCGCCATAGACCAGCTTGAGATCTGGGCAAAGCGTGCAGGAGTAGGGATTATCAAGCATACTGAAGGGGCTGATCCTTCAGCGGTTATTTATGACGCTGTCCAGCACTGCAAATCAAAGGGTATCGATGTTCTTATATGCGATACAGCCGGCCGCCTTCATACAAAGAAGAACCTCATGGAGGAGCTGAAGAAAATCTTCCGCGTCATCCAGAGGGAACTTCCGGATGCGGATATTGAGACCCTGCTGGTACTGGATGCTACTACAGGCCAGAACGCGGTTTCCCAGGCCAAGACTTTTTCAGAGGTCTCACAGCTTACCGGTCTGGTACTGACAAAGCTTGACGGTACTGCCAAGGGCGGAATTATTGTTTCCATCAAGTCGGAACTCAATGTTCCGGTGAAATTTATCGGGGTTGGCGAGCAAATGTATGATCTGCAGCCATTTAACCCACATCTTTTTGTCAAGGCACTTTTCGACAACTGAATCTCTTAATTTTTCCTGGACTATGGTCATTTTGCTTAAATTTTGATTTGCAGCGGAGCAGTTTGTTAATTAAATGACAAATTTTTCTCTGCGCACTTGACTTCACTTTAGTGAAGAGTTATTATTATTTTAAATTTCTACCGAACTGACGAACTAACAGAACTGAATACTGTTTTCGGATGACGGCTAAGGGAGAGCTGCTGAAATAAGCACACCGAAGGAGCAAATCTCTCAGGTAAACAGACCTTAGTCTGACGAACCTCTGGAGAGACCTTAAAAAGGCGCCGAAGGGGCAAATCCTGCATGGATGGCATATCCTGTAAGGATGATCTCTCAGGCAAAAGGACAGAGTGAATTATTAGCATGTTAATCCATGCTTATTTGATTCATTTATTGAAAAGCTCTCATAGAGGTCAAACAAATATAAAAAGTTTGACTTTTTTATTTTCCATCTGGTTTTGTTTTTGATGTTTTGAGCCTATATAACGGCTCTGTCAAAGTAAATGGAATTTATATTGAGTTTACACCAATATAACCTTGAAAGGACTGGAGGAAGTCTTATGGCAAAAATAATTGTAACTGACAAAATGGCATCAAACGGTATTGACTATTTAAAGAGCAAGGGCTTCGAAGTTGACACCCCTTTTGGAATCTCCCATGAGGAACTGCTTGAAGTAATTGACCAATATGATGGTATTATCGTACGCAGCGCAACCAAAGTTAAAAAAGACGTACTGGAACGCGGGAAAAATCTCAAAGTCGTAGGACGTGCCGGAAACGGTGTTGACAATATTGATGTTGAAGAATGTACCCGCAGGGGAATTACAGTTGTCAATACCCCTGATGGAAATACAAACGCCGCTGCAGAATTGAGTGTCGCCCTTATTTATGCCGTCTTCAGAAATGTTCCCCAGGCATATCACGCTGCCAAGAACAAGGACTTCAGAAGAAATAAATTCGTGGGCGAAGAACTCGAAGGTAAAGTTGCCGGTGTTATAGGACTTGGTAAAATCGGTTCCGTTGTTGCCAGAAAGCTTAAGGGAGCCGGAATGAAGGTTGTGGGTTATGACCCCTACATCACCGATGAGCGTGTTGCCGGATTAGGTGTAACTAGGGTAGAAACACTGGATGAACTTTTGAAAATATCTGATGTAATTACCATACATATCCCCAAGACTCCTGAAAGCAAGAATCTGATCGGTGCGCGGGAGATTGCTTTATGCAAAAAAGGTGTACGCATAGTAAACGTTGCCCGCGGCGGTATGATTGATGAAAAGGCGCTTTATGACGCCATTATCTCAGGACATGTGGCAGGAGCCGCCCTTGACGTACTTGAAGTTGAGCCTAACTTCACAAAAGCTCCTGAAGAACAGGATTTCTGGAATCCGTTGCTGGATTTGGATCAGGTAATCATCACACCTCATCTGGGCGCTTCTACAAAGGAAGCAACCCTGAACTGTTCATTGGGAGTTGCCCAAAATGTTGAAGCTGTTCTCAACGGCGAACTGATTGCCGCAGTCAACATGCCTCCTGTGGCCGGAGATATGGATGAACTCAAGCCTTACATAGACCTGGGAGAAAAACTGGGAGCTATTTATTATCAGGCTGAAAAGGAGAGAGTGCACAAGCTTGAAGTTATATACAGCGGTGACATTGTTGACAAGCCCACAAAGATGGTAACTCTTGCAATAGTTAAAGGATTCCTTTCTGCTGTAAGTGAAACCGAAGTCAATTATGTTAACGCCACACTGAGACTTAAAGAGCTTGGAGTTGAACTGGTGGAAAGCAAGTCCAGCCAGCTTGAGAAATATACCAACCTTATAACCGTAAAATTCTACAGGAAGACCAATGCAATTTCCGTATCAGGAACAGTTTTTGCCAAAGATGCCATACGTATTGTTGACTTCTTCGGATACAAACTTGACTTTGAACCCACAGCACATGTGATTGCCCTTCAGAATATTGACGTACCGGGCATCATAGGAAAAATCGGTACACTTTTGGGCGAGAAGAATATAAATATTGCTGCGATGCAGTGGGGCCGCAAGGAAAAAGGAACCAAGGCAGTATCATTTGTAAGTGTTGACAGCGAGATTTCCGATGAACTGCTTGATGAACTCAGAAAGATTGACGGTGTTTTAAAAGCTTCAAGACTTAACTTTTAACTGACACGAGGGGCGGATTATCCGCCCCTTTTCATTTTAAAACCATACAGTCAGATTATTGTCATATTATAAACCATCTTCTGTTTGATATACGGTTTACTCTGTTATAAACTATCTTCTGCCCAATAAGCGGCCTTTCCTTATATAATCAGTCTTCTCTTTTAAGAACAATATTCCCTTTTGTGAAAGTCTTATCACTGCCCGAATAATTCAAGATTCTGATTAAGTATTTATTTTGCAAATACTGTATGTTTTTGGACTTTAATTAAATATTCCACTTTCATAAAAAATAGGTTTATAATATAATTTATGCGATTATCTATTCAGCTTAAACGGAAGGAGTATTTTATTGAATCAAAAAATAGGTCTGATTTCTTTGGGTTGCCCCAAAAATCTTGTAGACAGTGAAATAATGATGGGCATAATTAAGGACGAGGGCTTTGAGATAACTACAGACCTTCAAACAGCTCATATTATTATTGTAAATACCTGTGCATTTATAGGTGATGCCAAAGAAGAAGCAGTCACAACCATTCTTGATGCTGCACAGTACAAGAATGACGGAAATCTTGAATGCCTCATTGTGACAGGCTGTCTTGCGGAAAGATACAAAGAAGAGATTATTAAAGAGATTCCTGAGGTAGATATTGTAATTGGAACAGGAAGTATCGGAAAATTGGCCGAAATAATAGAAAACCGCAGTAAGAACAACTTGCCACAGAGAATATATACCGATTTGCCTGACAAAGTGGATTATCTGGATTCCGAGAGACTTTTAAGTGATGACAAGCCTTACGCATACCTAAAGATTGCAGAAGGCTGTGACAACCATTGTACTTATTGCGTTATTCCAAGTTTGAGGGGCGCATACAGAAGCAGAACCATTGAGAGTATTGCAAAGGAAGCAAAATCACTGGCAAAGCAGAATAAGAAAGAAATAGTCCTTGTGGCACAGGATGTAACCAACTACGGAACGGATAATTATGGTGAGAAGAAGCTTGTTGCCCTTATACAGGAATTAAGCAAAATTGAAGACATAGAGCGGATAAGGCTTCTTTATTGCTACCCCGAATTAATAGATGACTCTCTGATTAAAGAGATGCGCGATAATCCCAAACTGTGCAAGTACTTTGATATCCCAATCCAGCATATTTCGGACAAAGTGCTGAAAGCCATGGGCAGGAGGGGCACAAAGGAATACATCATTAACCTGATTAAAAAAATTCGTACAGAGATACCGGATGTTACTTTGAGGACCACGCTTATCGCAGGCTTTCCGGGTGAAACCGAAGAGGACTTTAAAGAACTGTGTGAGTTTGTTGAAGAAATGAAATTTGAGCACCTTGGAGTATTTGCTTATTCCAGGGAAGAAGGTACTCCGGCGGGAAAAATGAAAGGTCAATTGCCCAGGAAAGTCAAGCATGCCCGTAGAAACGCCATAATGGAAATACAGCAGCAGAATGTTGAGAAATATAATAGTTCACGTATTGGCAAAATATATGATACAATTATTGATGGAGTGGCGGATGATGGTATATTCTACATCGGGCGTTCCCAGGCCGAGGCTCCTGAGATAGACCCTGTAATATACCTTACGTCTTCCGAGCCTCTGGAAACCGGTGCGGTTGTGCCCGTTGTGATACACTGCGCAGACGGTTATGACCTTGTCGGAGAGGCAAGACTGGATAATCTGAATAAATGACCGGTGAGTTACAAAGTACCGGTAAAAATAATAATGAAGAATGGTGGCAATGAGTTATGAATCTCCCTAATAAAATTACTATGATCAGAATTATTGCAACACCTGTCTTCTTATTTTTTCTGGTTCCGGGATGGTTCGGACAATTCCTGGGACTGGACAATTGGGGAAGATATGCTGCAACAGTGATTTTTGTTTTGGCGGCCCTGACTGATATGATAGATGGGAAAATAGCGAGAAAGTACAAACTTGTGTCCGAACTGGGAAAATTCCTTGACCCCATTGCTGACAAGCTCCTTGTTACATCAGCGCTTATCGCATTTTTATGGACTGACCCGGAAAAAATATCGGTATGGGCGGTATTTATTATTGTAGCCCGGGAATTTATTGTTTCGGGGCTGAGGCTGGTTGCAGCGGCCCAGGGTGTGGTTATCGCGGCCGATAAACTGGGCAAGCTGAAGACTGTAGTTCAGATTGCTGCCATTGTGGTAATTTTGATAAATGATTTCCCTTTCTCGCTCATAACAACCATCTCTGTTGGAAAGATACTGATGGACCTGGCGGTAATCCTGACCATTGTTTCAGGAATAAATTACATGCAGAAAAATTTCAGGATATTAGTGCCCCAAAAGTAGGACGATATATATCCCGTCCTCCTGATTTATCAATAATCTTTACATGATTTACTTTCTATGCTAAAATATTTAAGTCTTTGAACCGGATGCGCGGATATTGGTTGCTCCGGCCGTATTCTGGGCGTTCGGCAATTTATTGAAAGGAGTGTTTTTTTATGGAAAAAACCAACAAACAGCAAATTATCGAAGCTTTTGCAACCCATGAAGGTGACACAGGTTCACCGGAAGTACAGGTTGCACTGTTGACCGACAGAATCAATCGTCTTACTGAGCACCTTAAAACTCACAAGAAAGACCACCACTCCCGTCGTGGACTTCTGAAAATGGTTGGTGCCAGAAGGAACATGTTAAATTATCTTATGAAGAAAGATATTAACAGATACCGCGAATTGATTGCAAAACTGGATCTCAGAAAATAAGTAGGAGGGCGGAGTTTCCGCCCTTTTGGCTATTGGTAATAATTTATTCGGTGTTTTGGCTTTTCACCGTATTTATAAAAGCCTGAAAGGTTAAAATAAAAATAATTAATCAAATAAAAATAGCACCGATTCTGCGGGTCAAGTAAACAGAAGATCAGAGAAGAGGATTGCCATCCTTATGGGTTCCTGTTCCCTGACCTTTTGTCTTGACCCGGCGGTTATTGATGCCGGTTCATTTTGCCGGACAGTAACTTTCGGAGTCGGAGAAAAGGAGATGACGTATGAAAAAAACATATAGTTTGGATGTTGCCGGACGCACTGTTACAGTGGAAACCGGACAATTGGCACAGCTTGCAAATGGTTCTGCCTTGGTTCGTTATGGTGATACTGTTGTGCTTTCCACCGTAACAGCATCTAAACAGCCCAGGGAAGGTATTGATTTCTTCCCCTTAAGTGTAGATTATGAAGAAAAACTTTATTCAGTCGGAAAAATTCCCGGCGGATTTATTAAACGTGAAGGCAAACCTACAGAGAAAGCTATTCTGACATCCCGTGTAATTGACAGACAGATGCGTCCAAGATTCCCCAAGGATCTTCGCAATGATGTCGTCATTGTAAATACAGTTCTTTCTGTTGAACAGGACAATTCTCCTGAGTTTGCCGCAATTCTTGGTACTGCGGTAGCACTTTGCATTTCCGATATTCCGTTCAATGGACCTATAGCAGGCGTTATACTTGGACTTGTGGACGGCAAGGTTGTCATTAACCCGACAACTGAGCAAAGGGCAAAGAGTGATATGTATGTTACCCTTTCCGCAGACAGGGAAAAGATCGTCATGATTGAAGCCGGCGCCAATGAGGTTCCGGATGAAGTTATGTTCGAAGCCATAAAGGTCGGACATGAAGAGATTAAGCGCATTATTGATTTCATAGATGAAATTGTAAAAGACATAGGCAAACCCAAATTCGAATACGAGTCCAATGAAGTTCCTGAAGATATATGGAATGCCGTTTATGAAATGGCTAAGGACGAAATGAAGGAAGCCATCCAGAATGCCGACAAGGAAATCCGTGAAGCGCAGGTGGATGCTGTTTGCCAGAAAGTTCAGGAAGCGCTTGCAGAGACTTTCCCGGAACAGAGTCTGAAAATTGGGGAAGCTTTGTATAAGCTCCAGAAAAAAATTGTAAGATCCATGATTTTAGATGAGCATAAGAGGGTTGACGGAAGATCCCTTATGGAAATCCGTCCTCTTTCTGCAGAGGTTGGACTCCTGCCGAGGACCCATGGTTCCGCCCTGTTCCAGCGCGGCCAGACTCAGGTATTGACCAATGTAACCTTAGGTCCTTTGAGCGATGTTCAGATGCTTGACGGGGTTGATCTTGAAGAGCAAAAACGCTATATACATCACTACAACTTCCCTTCATTCTCAGTTGGTGAAGCAAGAAGCTCAAGGGGACCCGGACGCCGTGAAATAGGCCATGGCGCATTGGCGGAAAGAGCTTTGGAGCCTGTTATTCCAAGCGAAGAAGAATTCCCGTATGCAATCAGGCTCGTATCTGAAGTATTGATGTCCAATGGTTCCACATCCCAGGGAAGCGTTTGCGCAAGCACATTGGCACTTATGGATGCGGGTGTGCCCATTAAGGCTCCCGTTGCCGGTATCTCTTCCGGACTTGTAGTGGATGAGGAAAACCCCGACAGATTTGTGACATTTATGGATATTCAGGGCATAGAAGACTTCTTTGGCGACATGGACTTCAAAGTGGCAGGAACCAAAAAAGGTATTACCGCCATCCAGGTTGACATAAAGGTTGAAGGACTGAGCTACGAGATTATTCGTCAGGCCTTTGAAATTACTAAAAAAGGCCGCTTTCAGATTCTTGACGAGTGTATGTTGCCGGTTATTTCCGAGCCGCGTAAGAGTCTTTCACCATACGCGCCCAAGATCTATCAGACCAAGATTGATGTTGATAAGATCCGTGAGGTTATTGGCCCCGGCGGAAAAGTCATCAATAAGATAATTGCCGAGACAGGTGTTAAAATTGACATTAGTGAAGATGGTTCTGTTTATGTCGCAACCACCGACGAGGCAAACGGCACCAAGGCTATCAAGATAATTGAAGGTATTGCCGGTGAAGTTGAACCGGGTACCGTTTATACCGGAAAGGTGACAAGAATAATGAACTTTGGTGCATTTGTTGAGTTCCTCCCTGGTAAAGAAGGACTCGTCCATATTTCAAAACTTGACACCAAGCGTGTAAACAAGGTTGAGGACGTAGTTAACGTTGGCGATGAGATTGAAGTCAAGGTTCTTGACATTGACAAGCAGGGAAGAATTAATCTTTCCAGAAAAGATGCCCTCGTTGACCAGGAAAAAGACCATTAATAATGCAAAAGAGAAATTGAGACTTAAAATTCCCAAATAATCAATGAAGTTTATCAAAGGCCAGGTTTTATAGCCTGGTCTTTTTGATTTCAGATGTTTATTTGCGCTGTAACATGGTAAAATCTTAAGGTGAGAGGTGTGTTATGAATAATCTTAAGGTGTTGTTTGTTGCAGCCGAATGTGCCCCTTATATCAAAGTGGGCGGTCTAGGGGATGTGGCAGGGGAACTTCCTCTGAAACTCCATGAGATGGGCTTGGATGTATGTGTTGTCATACCCGGAAACCCGGATATAAATGCGCAGGCAATTTATAAAGGCGATTTTCCTGTCAAAATGGGGTACAGAACAGAAACGGGTATTCTCCGGGAAGTCTCGGGCAGCCCCGTTCCTGTCTGGGTTATAGATAATTACCATTATCTTGGCCGTACAGGGGTATATGGACACCATGATGACCCGGAACGCTTTGCCTTCTTCTGCCGGGCTGTTTATGAGATGATGAGGAAACTTGAACTCAAAACAGACATCCTTCATCTTAATGACTGGCACACCGCACCCATAGCCATGCTTATACGGGAAAATGAAAGGGAATATCCTCCTCTTTCACAGACCGCGATAGTCTATACCATCCATAACCTTGAATACCAGGGGATCAGCGGAAGAAATATTTTTGACCTGTTTGGGGTTAAGGATGTAGTTTTCAAGACCGACAAGGTTGAGTATTACGGTTGCTTCAATGCCATGAAATCAGGCATTAACTACGCAGATGTAATAAACAGCGTGAGCAAAACTTCAGCGCAGCAGATGCTGACCGATACATACGGTTTTGGACTGGATGGAGTTTTGAGAGTCCGCAAAGATTATCTGTACGGTATACTGAACGGAATCAACACCGACATCTGGAATCCTGAAACCGATAAAGAGATATACACACCATACAATAAACACAATTTAGATGGCAAAAAGGAGAACAAGAAAAAACTTCAGAAGGAATTAGGCCTCAGGGTAAGTGATAAACCCATCTTTTCTGTTGTCAGCAGACTTGTTCCCAATAAAGGCCTCGACCTGATGGAGGAAGCCGCCAATGCCATTGTCAAAGAGGGAGGCCAATTCGTCCTTCTTGGCAGGGGAGAAAAGTTCTATGAAAATGCCTTTCTTGGATTGATGGAAAAGTTCCCTGGTTCGGTTGCGGTGAGACTTGAGTTCAACAATCAGCTTGCCCGCAGAATATATGCGGGAAGTGATGTTTTCCTTATGCCTTCAAGGCACGAGCCATGCGGAATAAGCCAGCTCATTGCCATGAGATATGGAACAGTGCCGCTGGTCCACAGGACGGGAGGGCTTGCCGATACCGTTACAGACGTGGGGAGAAGCAAGGTAAACAGCAATGGTTTCCATTTTACAGAGTATTCTTCTGGCTCGCTTATAAGGTGCATAAAGAGAGTATTTACACTATACAGGAAACCTGATGAATGGCAGAAACTTGTTTTCAGGGCAATGAGCAGGGATTCGTCCTGGGAGACGTCTGCCAGAGAATATTTGAAACTATATAAGAAAGCCATGGAAATAAACAAAAAGAGAAAAGAAACAGGAAGGAAGAGATTTATTGAGAAAAAAACAGAGGGCTGAAGCGGTACTTCAAGAGCTTACAAAACTCTATCCCGATGCAAAATGTTCACTTGATTTTACCAATCCTTTGGAACTTTTGATTGCGACTCAGCTTGCCGCCCAATGCACCGACGCCCGTGTCAATATAGTCACAAAGGAACTTTTCAAAAAATACAAAACCTGTGAGGATTACGCGGGGGCAGATCTTTCTGAACTGGAAGAGGATATAAAAGCGACAGGCTTTTTCAGAAACAAGGCTAAAAATATAAAAGGATGCTGTACAAAAATATTGACCGAATATGGCGGAAAAGTTCCTGATACCATGGAAGAACTTCTTACTCTTCCCGGAGTAGGCAGAAAAACCGCTAATGTTGTTCTGTCCACCATTTATGGCAAGCCTGGTGTGATTGTCGATACCCACTGTTCAAGACTTGCCAACAGAATAGGTCTTACAAAATCAGAAAATCCGGATATAATTGAAAGAGATCTGATGAAACTGGTACCAAAACCACATTGGGCGCAGTTTTCCCATTGCCTTGTTTTCCATGGGAGAGAGGTTTGTCACGCCAGAAAGCCCAAATGTGAAATTTGTACTATTTTGCCATATTGCGAATTTGGTAATAAAAAGATAAAATAAAGACAATTAATGTCGGGGGAAAGAAATGCTGTTTGATGAGGGAAAAACTTTCGGTTCCATTCCGGAAGATTATGTCTTTGCGCTTGATATCGGGACCCGTACCATCATAGGTTTGGTTGGTATTCAAAAAGACAATCAGTTTCTGGTTCAGGCTGCCGAAGTTATAGAGCATGAAAGCCGGGCAATGATGGACGGACAAATCCATAATATTGAAAAGGTCGCTCAAGGTGTCAGAAAGGTAAAAGAAGCACTGGAAAGCAGACTCGGTTATAAACTGACAAGAGTTTCCATAGCTGCTGCCGGAAGGGTTTTGAAAACTTGCAGGGTGACAGTTTCCAAGGATGTTGAGGAAGGGCAGGAAATTGACGAGCAGTTCATCAGCGCCCTTGAAATGGAAGGAATCCGTAAGGCGCAGCAGGAGATTGACACCGACACTTCTGACAAAGAAAGGGAGCAATACTATTGCGTAGGCTATAGTATTGTCAATTACTTTCTGAACGATTACGTTATTTCAAGTCTCTCCGGTCACAGGGGAAATAAAGCAGGCGCTGAAATTCTTGCAACGTTTCTGCCTCAGACAGTGGTGGACAGTTTGTATACTGTTGTTTCGAGGGCAGGACTGCAGGTTGATTATATGACTTTGGAGCCTATAGCCGCACTCAACCTTGCCATTCCGCAGGATCTCAGGCTGCTCAACCTTGCTTTGGTTGACATTGGCGCGGGAACTTCGGATATTGCTATCACGAGGTCAGGAACGGTTGTTGCCTATGCCATGGTTCCCATTGCGGGGGACGAGTTGACCGAGTGCATTGCCCAGCATTATCTTGTTGACTTTAACACTGCCGAAAAGATTAAGACCTCTTTAAGTACAAGTGACAAGGTTGTTTTCAAGGATATACTTGACAATGAGATTTGCGCAAGTTCGGAAGAAGTGCGTGTAATCATTGCCCCGGTTCTGGATAAACTGGCGAGGACCATAGTTGATAAAATTGTAGAGTATAATGGAGGCAAAGCCCCCAACGCTGTATTTCTTGTCGGCGGCGGGAGTATGATAGGCGGCCTTTGTGATATAATTTCAGACCTTCTTGGACTTCCCAATTCAAGGGTTGCTGTCCGCAACCGCAGCATGGCGAAGAATATTGTACTTGAGGAAGACAAATTACACGGACCGGAAGGTATTACCCCCCTTGGAATTATGGTCACTTCCTTTATGGAAAACCGTCAGGATTTCTATACGGTAAAAGTAAACGGTTCAAAAGTCAGAGTATATAACTCCAGACAGATGACTGTTTCAGATGCTCTTATCCTGGCCGACATTAAACCCGAGGAATTGCTGTGCAGGTCAGGTGCCAGCCTTAAATTCTTTGTTGACGGCAAAGAAAGAATTATTAGGGGAGGTTTCGGAAAACCTGCCGAGATTTATGTTAATAATAAAAAGTCACGGCTTAACAGCTTCATAGCTCCGGGCGATGACATAACGGTTATTCCCGCGGAAAACGGCGAGGACGGGAAAGCTGTTGCAAAAGAACTAATAGAGGAAGTTGTGCCCATTACTGTTGTTGAAGGGCAAAGTACTTACAAGGTTTTGCCCAGAATCTATATCAACGGCCGGGAAGTTCAGCCCGAAACACCCGTAAAAGAGGGTGACAGAGTCGAAATACTTAAGGAATACACTTTGGAAGATTTATTGACAAAATTAAAAATAGATATCAAGTCTTACGATTTTGCTGTTAACGGCAAGCCCTATGGTGGGAAAGCTATTATAAGACCCGGCGACTATGTGACGGCTGAAATAAAGGCTTCCGTCAAACCCGAGGAAGAGATAAAACCTGTTAAAGATGATGTAAAGGATATTGGTTCTCTTCTTAAGGAAGTGGAACAGAATATAGCCAAACGGGACGGCATCACAGTTAAAGTAAACGGTCAACTGGTCAATATCCCGCCCAAGAATACTGATTATTTATTCCTGGACGTTTTTAACTATATTGATTTCGATATCACAGCCGCCAAAGGGATTATACAACTCAGGATCAACGGCAAAAAAGCCAACTATACCGATATAATTAAATCCGGCGATTTAATCGATATATATTGGGAAGATTAGTCACCTGATTTTTTTGGAGGTAACATTGAAACTATTAAAAGAGAATGCAGCAGAAGGCATGTTGGAGAACTTTATAAAGTACGAAAGTAACGTTACTAAAATAGTATGCCTGATGTTGGCAGCATTATATGTTAAGGATTTAGGCATAAGGATTTTTGTTGAGGGTCAGCGTTCTTTGAGTTTGATAATCTTTGTTCAAGCATCTCTGATTCTTTTATACTTTCTTGTGAGCCGTTTTCAACATAAGTACCAGGATTCTGAAAAACCTGAAATTTCATCCGGCTACAAAGTATTTAGAATAGTTGAAGTCACCTTATGCGCCTTATTTATAAGCACATTGTTTTATAGCGAATATTTTTATTTTGTCCCGATCCTGCCGATTGCATTTGAATGCATAAAAAGTGGATATAGAAAGGCAAGGCCATATTTGCTGTTGGGATTGATATCCCAGCTGGTTACCCAGGCTCTGGCATCTCTATATCTTAAGCATGTAGTGTTTGAATCTGTCAGTATTTTGAGGCAGTCAATTATTATTACCTGCATGTATGTTTTGTACACCGGATTTATTTACATTTGCGGCATTGTACATAAGGAATATGTCCGAAGCGAGGCAGAAAACAATATTCTGATTGACCGTCTCGGCGATAAATACATCCAGCTTGAGCAGGCCAAAAAGGAAATCCAGGAACATTACGATAAAGTCAGGGAAACCAACAAGAAACTTGAGGAAACAAACGAGAAATTAACCGCAAGTATTGCGGAGTTCTATACTCTCCAGCAGATTTCCCAGGCCATTACCTCTATTTTTTATATGAATGAGCTTTTGAAGTTTGTTAACGACATAATAATGGGGGTAATGGGAGCCCTTCATTCAACCATAGCACTGTGTTACGGACCATATAACAAACTGAAGGTACAGGTTTCCAGTATCTACGACAGAAAGGAACTGGCCATAGTATCCGACTATATCAATACCGATGTCTTAAAACCATGTACCACTGAAGGCAAATCCATGATTGACAACAATGTCAATCCTGAGTGTTATCCTTTTACAATAGGGCGTAATATTAAGTCATTGATCTGTGTTCCCTTCCTTGCAAAAGGAAACCCGCTGGGCGTGGTTTTGATAGAGCACAGTTTCAAAGATGCATTCAACAGTGAAAATGTCAGGCTTCTTGAGATTATATGCCAGCAGGTTAGTATAGCTATTGAAAATGCCAGACTTTATCAGCAAATGCACGACCTGGCGACCATGGACGGACTGACAGGGGCATATAACCGACTGTACTTCCAGGACAAGATTCTTGAGGAATTTAACAGGGCAAAAGAAGAAGAATATGAACTTTCACTTATTATTTTCGATATAGACCACTTTAAGAAGTTCAATGACACCTACGGGCATCTGTTTGGCGACAAGGTCCTCAAATCCATATCGGCATATATTCAGAGAACCCTCAGAAAAGAGGATATTTTCGCCCGGTTCGGCGGGGAAGAGTTTGTCATACTTATGCCTCATACCTCCCTGCAGCAGGCAGTGGAAAAGGCCGAGGAAATAAGAAAAGGAATCGCAAGCCTGACCATTACCGACAGAGTTGTGGAAGCTTCGGTAAATATCAGTTTGGGCGTATCATCAATACCACATACGGCCAATAATCCCAACGAGCTTGTAAGAACTGCCGATGACGCCCTGTATGAAGCCAAAGAAAGCGGCAGAAACAATGTCAAAGTGGCAAAGCCGGTGAATTAAAAGAATCCGGGGAAAATAAAAACTCCGGACAAATCTTGTAATTAAGATAAGTCCGAAGCAATAAAGGAATAATCATTATATTCAGATTTCATCATAATGTCTCCGTATAAGAAGTTCTGCTTTTTATCCGCAGTTATGTTCCAACAATGAAGTTATGCGTTTGCAATAACTTCATTTTCATGTTTTTCTACAATTTCTTTAACCTGCTGTTCCTCGTCGGGAGTCAGAACCTTTTCCAGGTTCAGCATGAGTATCAGTTTTTCACCGAGCTTGGCAACTCCGGAAAGGAATCGTCTGTCGAAGCTTGTGAGAGTCTCCGGCGCTGGTTCAATATCTTCGTCAGGTACTTTCGCTATTTCAGACACGCTGTCCACAATAAAACCTAAAAGCATGCCGTTGGAATTGACAATCAAAATCTTGGTGCTTTCGTCATTTTCCTTATCGGGCATTTTGAAGCGCTTTCTCAGATTAAAAACTGTGAGCACCTTTCCCCTGAGATTCAACAACCCTTCTATGAACGGGGGTGTGTTGGGGACTTTAAATATCTCCTGCGGATTAATAATCTGAAATATATCTGTTATACTTATTCCAAAAGACTCATCGGCAATCTGGAATATTACAAGTTGCTGCAATGCCATATCAATACCTCCAACTCATTCTCAGATATAATTACCCTAAATTAGCACAGGAATAACATATAACTGTGAATTATTTGTCATGTTCTGTAGGAACCATTAATTTTGACGTAATCATAGGTTAAATCACAAGTCCAGATTCTGTCGCTGACATTCCCCGCCTTGAAATCCAGAGTAATTACAACTTCTTTTTGCCGGAGAATATTTAATGCTTTTTCTTCGTCAAAGTTGCATGCGATACCGTTATGGCATACCATAAGATCGCCCAGGAATATATCGGTTTTGTCAGGATCAAATTTTGCGCCCGAATAGCCTGCGGCAGTGAAAATTCTGCCCCAGTTGGCGTCGTTTCCGAAAATTGCTGTCTTTACCAGCGGTGATTTTGCAATGGCATTCAGGATAAGGTGTGCGCTTTCTCTGTCAGATAAGTTATTAACACGGATTTCAATGAGCTTTGTAGCGCCTTCCCCGTCTCCAGCCAGCATTTTTGCCAGGGTAACCGATACTTCCTCCAACGCAAATACAAATGCGTCATAGTTGGCGTCTTCTTCTGTTATAGGATTATTTCCTGCCATTCCGTTGGCGAGAATGAGAACTTTATCGCAGACACTGGTGTCGCCATCAACAGAAATCCTGTTGAAAGACCTTTCGGCAACAGTCCTGAGAGCCTTGTCCAAAAGCTGCTGTGATATGGCTGCATCTGTGGTAATAACAGAAATCATGGTTGCCATATTCGGGTGAATCATACCCGAACCTTTTGCCATTCCGCCAATGGTAACAGTTTTGCCGTCAATCAAAAATGTTTTTGAAGCCTCTTTAGGGTAGGTATCGGTGGTCATAATCGCTTTTGCAGCTTCTGAACCTCCGTCCGGAGTCAAGTTTCCAAAAGCATTTTCCAAACCGTTTTTGATTTTTTCCAGGTCAAGGGGAAAACCGATTACTCCGGTGGAGCCCAGCATAACTTCTTCGGGGCTGCATCCTACAAGTGAGGCGGCCAACTCTGCCATGCGGGCGGCGTCTTTATCGCCCCGTTCGCCTACGCAGGCATTTGCACAGCCGCTGTTGATAACTACCGCTTTTGCAGAACCCTTTTTTATTTTATCCATTGTCCATTTAAGGGAATGGCCTTTGACAATATTTGTTGTAAAAATTCCGGCTGCTGTTGCGGTTGTGTCGGAAACAATCAGAGCCAGATCCTTATTGTTGTTTTTCTTAAGTCCACAGGCAACTCCTGCGGCCTTGAAACCCATAGGGGCTGTAACTCCTGATTTTGACATAATGCGCCTCCACATAATTTTCTTTATTTTAAACCAATTGAAGTTTTGCTTGCAATAGGGTTTGAAATAAATACTCCACTGCTTTGATACTTCGCAGAAATAAGGTATAATAAGATTAATGTTTTAAATTATTTATGCCATACCCGTGAATTTTGTAAAAAATAAAAATACCAGCGAGGGTGATATTAGTGAATAGTAAACTGAAAGACAAATATACTGATCAACTTTTTGAGGCCATACTTACTCTTGAAACAGTCGATGAATGTTACAGTTTCTTTGAGGATTTAGGGACAATTGCCGAAATAAAGGCTTTTGCCCAGAGATTTGCTGTTGCCAGCATGCTCACTGAAAAGAAAACTTACAGGGAAATCCACGAACAGACAGGAGCAAGCGAGGCAACAATAAGCAGGGTTAACAGGGCCTTGAATTATGGCGCGGATGGGTATAAACTTGCTCTTGAGCGCTTAAATAAAAGGAGTAAAAAATAAATGAAGCTTTTGGAGAAGATTTTTGGCAGTTATGCGGACAAAGAATTAAAGAGGATTAAACCTATTGTTGATCATATAGAAAACCTGGGACCGGAAATTGCAAAACTGACCGACGCCCAGTTAAGACAAAAGACAGATGAATTTAAAAAAAGACTCTCCCAGGGGGAGACTTTGGATGATATATTACCTGAGGCCTATGCGGTAGTTCGTGAAGCTGCAACCAGGGTCATAGGAGAACGCCATTTCAGAGTCCAGCTCATAGGCGGCATAATTCTGCACCAGGGCCGTATCGCAGAAATGAAAACCGGTGAAGGTAAAACTTTGACGGCAACCCTGCCGTTGTATCTCAATGCCCTTACAGGCAAAGGAGCCCATTTGGTTACGGTCAATGACTATCTGGCAAAATACCAGGCCGAACTCATGGGTAAGATTTATAATTTCCTTGGCCTGAGCGTGGGCGTAATCATTCACGGCCTGGATAACAACCAGAGAAAGGAAGCCTATGCCTGTGATATTACCTACGGAACCAACAACGAGTTCGGATTTGATTATTTGCGTGACAACATGGTGGTTTACAAGGACCACATGGTCCAGAGGGGACTTAATTACGCCATTGTTGACGAAGTTGACTCGATATTGATAGATGAGGCAAGGACCCCGCTAATTATTTCTGGGCAGGGTGAAAAATCAACGGACCTGTACGAGAAAGTTGATGTATTCGTAAGAAGGCTTTCAAAAGCAATTTTTAAAGAGACAGATGACAAAGAATTCGCCGATGAAACCGATGCAGACTATATAGTAGATGAAAAGGCCCATACCGCGACATTGACAGCAAAGGGTGTTGAAAAGGCCGAAAAGTACTTCGGCGTTGAGAACCTTTCCGATATAGAAAACATGACTCTTTCACACCACATTAACCAGGCTCTGAAGGCCCATGGTCTGATGAGAAAAGATGTGGACTATGTGGTAAAGGACGATGAAGTAATTATTGTCGATGAGTTCACAGGAAGACTGATGTATGGAAGAAGATATTCCGACGGTCTCCACCAGGCGATAGAAGCCAAGGAAGGCGTAAAAGTGGAACATGAGAGTAAAACCCTTGCCACTATAACCTTCCAGAACTATTTCAGAATGTATAGCAAGCTTGCGGGTATGACAGGTACCGCGCTTACCGAGGAGCAGGAA
>ERZ773359.3284-NODE-3284-length-18828-cov-4.777659_pt1 | contig 18828 bp, 21 predicted proteins | sample MGYA00374955_ERZ773359 | MGnify/ENA primary metagenome ERZ773359 (study PRJEB29098, sample SAMN04486028) | biogas fermenter metagenome | study: EMG produced TPA metagenomics assembly of the Biogas fermentation microbial communities from Germany - Plant 4 DNA1... | reverse complement strand
TAAAAATCAGGTATTTTTGTGTTTGTATGATTTCTCCATATTTTGTATTGGTACAGCTGCTCATCTTCGTTGAACTTCAATATGTTTTTACATAATTCAGAAAAACCTGGATAGAAACAATAGGTTACAAACTCTTCAAGAGATAATGGCTTCATATCCGGTCTTAATACTTTTAAAGCTTCAGCAAAAGATGGATAATGAATGTCCGGTGTGCTTTTTACAACTGTATCATCATGGTCTAATATCAAGCAACGATATCTCAATTCTATCCCCTCTATGATATTATTTCTGCACCTATGGTATAACTCCAACCATCTTCAGTTTTTGTGGCAGTGCAGTCATTAAAAAAGTACGCTCCAAGTCCGCTGCGCCATTTTGATGCGTTAAAAATAAAGCTTGTGTTGATAATAGCTGTATCTTCTATACTAAACAACAATCCCTTTTCGAAATACAATTTATCCTTATCTATATACCCCTGCTCATATAGCTCATCGTAAGTAGCTGCAAAGGCTTCCGTCTTGTAGGTATTCCCTATAATATATATCAATGCTGACTTCTCAGCCTCAGTAATATTAGTAACCTTTGTAAAATCAAAAGCAAGAATACTGATATTATCATTTAAACCTGGATCCACTTGAAACAAATCATCTATCACTTTCTTATATAATCCTGCAATATCTTCGCCCTGGCTTTTTATAATCAGTTTTTCTATATTGCCGAGCTGCATAGGAAAGCTTTCCATTATGGTGCCATCAAAAACTATATCAACTAACATACCTCTCTTTAGATCAGCAACAAATGCATCACTTCCATCAGCGGCCTTAATATCTGTATTTTCTACATTCACCTGATAGATATCTGTTGGGCCTGCATCTTCTGCCATACTTGCTAGTAATATGGTTGCTCCATCTATATCCATAATCTTAGCATTCAGTATCGCTTCAAAATTATCAGTGCTATCCCCAAATCGAGATTCTTCAGGCTTTTGTGAACAAGAAACAACGCTTACAGCTATTATTAGTATTAGGAGCATCATACTAAATCTCTTCATTCCAATTCCTCCACATCTATTAATCTTCTCTGCATATTTGACGAAAAATGCTCCTATATGTTCCGATGCTTCTCTTTAATTACAAACTCTAACTATATTTAACTTTTTAAAATAAGGTTATAGCACAGAAAGTGCCCACAGATATAATGAGGCTACAGAACCATAAGGTGAGTATCTCTTTTTATATCTATAAAATTTTTCTTTCCTAAGCTCCTTAAGTCCATATAAATTCATCATTCCCCTACGAATGGCTAAATCTTCGTAACTTACAACATCTGGGCGGCAGAGTGAAAAAATCAACACCATCTCAGCAGTCCAAACACCAACTCCATTAAGTGAAGTTAGCCTTTCTATTACCTCATTATCACTTAAAGTATGAAGTGTATGAAAATTCACCTCGCCAGATATAGCAGCATCTGCAATTCCTTTTATATATCCAGCTTTTCTTAATGTCATGCCGCAGCTTTGAATTTCAGAAAGACTTGATTCTGCAATACTATCTGGCGTAATGTTCCCAAGAAGATTGCATAATCTATTCCATACAGTTTCCGCAGCTTTACTCGAAATTTGCTGGCCAACAATATTTGAGACAAGTGCAGTAAATGGATCTGATATGATCTTACGTTCTATCATCCCAATCTTATCAATAGCTGCACCAAGCTTTTTATCTTTTCTCCTTAAATACTCTATTTCCTTTTGTCCATATTTAAAAATATCCATATTCTTTTGCATTCTCCAACTCAAGTAATTTCTTTTTCAATTCAATATCACCAAGATAACCAGTAAGTGATCCATTTGTACCAATCACACGTTGGCAAGGTATAAATAGGAGTGAAACCTGTATTTGAATTTTAGATTTGTATTACGAAATTCTATTTGTATGATGAAAATCCTTCTAACTTTTATTCAAGTTACTATTTTATTATTTTTATTTATGCCTATAAAATCAAATCTGTTTTTTATAGAAATGATCACAAAAAAAACAGTAGATTAGATCTACTGTTCAGATTCATCATTTACATCATACCAAAGTCATAAATTTTAAAATTATTATCATTAGATGATTTACCTACTATGAAACTTCTATTATAGGTTCCATCGCCCCACTGTGACCCTAATTTAATTGAGGTTTCTGAATGCACCTGAGTAAAATTTACATTTATAATTTCATATTCTTTTAAATTATATTTTTCAACTATCTTTTGCCACTCATAATAATATAATGGGTTTGGTTCACTGTTTTCTAATTTCTCTTGATTGTATTCATTTTCAGATAATGTAGAAATTTCATGAATGGTATATGATTTTATGTAAAGACCATCATTGAATCCTTTTTCTTCATTTCTTATTGATATCTTATGAGATTCTATATCTGCTAAAATTTCTGACTTACTATCGAAGTCAGCAACTATGGAGTATAAAAAGCTATTTACCACAGTTTCTTCAGCCATGTTTTTTGGTAAATCTTCTAATTTGAAAATTCGACCATCTACATTAACCTCAGTTTGTCCATTATAAATATAAGGTTCCTGTGATTCCCCAATTTGTGTACATGCAATCAAACTAGTTAGTACTATGATAATAGCAATTGAGGTCAATGTTTTTTTCATTTCTAATATCCTCCTTTATATTAGTTGTATTGGTTTCTAGGGACTTCGTATAAATCTAGACTTATACCGTGACAAATAAAGAGTGCGTCGCATTACTATGCGAACTTAATACTAATTCAATACTATAATCATTCACCTCTGAATGTCAACGTGACCACCTGCACTAAATCCATTCCTTCAAATTTAGAAGGCTCAAAGTAATCTTGAAGAGAGTAACTCCTCATAATTGTACCGCTATCATAAACCATAATAGCAACAGGGATTTCTTTATCCATTTCTATCCCTTGGAATTGCATCTTTAGATGCATCAAAAATTATAATTTGTGAATTTTCTTCCATACCAAATGACCTTAGCAAATACTTCTCTCTTTCGGATAAATTATATAGCTGAATTCCTTCTTTTGCTTTTCATTAACAGTCACCTCATGAATTTAATTAATCTGTAACTACACATAATTCTACAAGAGTAACCTATAAAATAAAAAATGCGTCTTAATTGCTTATTAAGGTTTGTTCGTAATTTAGCGGTCATTAAACTCTACGTAATTTTCACTGGTATTATTGACATAGACATATATCCGAAGATTAAAAACAACATAGTAGTTACAATAATACAAATAACAAAGACAACAACTACTGCGATATTTCCCATTAGAACTCGTTTCAAAGATACCCAAAATTTTTGTATAATTAAAACATTAACTACAAAAAACAAGATATATATTGCACTGGTTTTAAAAGAAAACATGCCAGAAAGCAATATATAACTTAGTATAATAAACTCTACTGATTCAAAGATTATGTTTATTGCTTTCATTAATGAATTTATTTTTTTGTTATTCAACTTAATGCCCCCTAAAGAGATCAATTATCCTTATTTCGCTTTTATAAACTTCTACGTAATAAGTTCTTGTGCCTAAGATCGGCTAAACTAGTATATACAATAAGAAGTTGAAATGTCCTCTTGGAAATTCATAAAATAAAATATACCAGCTCCATTTTAGGAGCCCTACCCTACTACATTTATTGCATTCTCTTTAATCTTATTAATAAACTCTACTATTTTCTTCTGCTTAGATCTATCAAATAGCTTTATAAATTTATGAGGTTTGTCAAATGGAGGTTGAACTAAAGTTGAAATGTCTTCTATATACCCATTTTGAACTACATAATCTATAATCTTATTTATAAATACAATCTGTTCCTGATTTAGAGATTGCTCATTTATAAAGTCAGAAAATACACTCATAGCTGCATCATATTCCAGCTTTGCTATTTTTCTAATCAATAGTCCAAATGGAGTATCTCCAAATACTCGTTTATAATCCTCTTTTGTTCCTAAATCTTTTGTTAATATTTTTTCTATAGCTTCATAGTCTGGCTTAGTAAGTGGAATATTATTTCTAAGCTTGTATATTGCAATATGGTTTTTGTTTTCTTCTATATATCTGTTTACCTTTAATCTATAATCAGTAAAATCATAAGCCGCATCCAATTCTTCTCCTTCTTTTACAAGGATAACCTCATCACTTATATTGGTATACACAAACCTATTTTTGCTTTCATCTGATAAAAACTTTATTAAGTCTCTTAACTCAACTCTTACCTTTTCTAAGGTTAAAATATCAGTGTTGTTCCAGAATTCATCAGTTAAAATAGTATTAATCAATTCTAACTTTTCTTTTATCTGTGGTATAGTTGCACGTTTTGAAAGCCCAATACAATCATTCTTAAGCTGCTTCTGTCTAATCTTAAATCCTTTATTTCCTTCAATCTGTGCTAGCATTATACCATACATGAGATTATCAAAGCTCTTAGCATATTCATCATTATCATCCATAAAAACAATAGGTGCTAAATATGTTATTAGATCATACTTGTCTAATTCAGAAATATAGGTAAATGCTTCTTTAGTTTTATATTTTTCTATATATTTAAGCAGTAATCTTACAGATACTAATTCTGTATTTAACGCTTGTATCTGTTTTACAACTATATCTACCAATTCGCTTCTAAAAGCTTGATGCACTTCGTCTGCAAAGGCGCTGTCTTGTAAATAATGTATTAATGAAACTCGTTTTGAGAAAATCATCTCGCTTAAGCCCTTAGAATCATTCCCTTTAAAACCTTCTTTGTGTTCGCGGAAAAATTCAAAATTGCCCAGATAATCAAATATAACAAAGTATTCTTTATCCTCACCCTTTCCGAAAAGGTCTTTACATAGTCTCGTTCCTCTACCTATCATTTGCCAAAACTTAACTTTTGATCGAACCTTTTTGAAGAATACTAGGTTTACTATTTCTGGCACATCTATACCTGTATCAAGCATATCTACTGAAACTGCTATATATGGTTCTTTATCCGGAATTTTAAACTCATCAATAATCGTTTGGGCATAACTATCATCACACACTACTCTTTTGATAAATCCTCCTTTATATTGAGGATAAAGTTTATTGAATCTATCTACTATATATTGAGCATGATTTTTATTTTGAGCAAATATTATGGTTTTACCGATTCTATCTCCGCCTGCTACTTTAATGCCTTTTGTCATCAAATCCTCTAACACCATATCTACAGTTTTTTGATTAAAAATAAATTCATTAATATAAGCAGGAGGTATATAGTCAGGCATCTCGCCCTCTTCATCTGTGAAGTCTTCTTCATATTTTTCCTTTTCTTCTTCCGATAAGTCATCATAGGTTATACCTTGATCCAATACCTTGGTAGTTACTTCAATATTATAATATGGAACAAGCACATGGTCCTTTTTCACCGCTGTTTCATAATCATAAGCATAGGTTGGTACACCTTGTTCCATTTCAAAGAAGTCATAAGTATTTCTATCAACATCAGTTTTTGGTGTAGCAGTTAATCCCACTAGAATGCTATCAAAGTATTCAAAAATGGCTCTATATTTTTTAAATATACTTCTATGTGCTTCATCAATGATTATTAAGTCAAAGTGTGCAGGAGTATATAGCTTTTGGCCAAATTCATTTTTAGCAGAATCAATTTCGTTTAGCATCGTAGGATAAGTGGAGAATACAATTCTTGCATTTTTATCATCCTTATTAGATAAAAGATTGCATAAAGACATATCAGGCAAATAATTTTTGAAATCATCCTTTGCTTGTTTTACTAGCGCAGTTCTATCTGCAAGGAATAAAACATTAGTTATATGTCCTCCCCTTGATAACACATCAGTAAGGCTTGCAGCAGTTCTTGTCTTGCCCGTTCCCGTTGCCATAACTAATAGATGCTTTCTGTGACCCTTTTCAATAGCATCACATACAGCTCTAATAGCTTCTTTCTGATAATATCTATCTGTGATTCTATCATCTATAGTTATCTTTATTAAAGGCTTAAGGCTATTTCTTCTATTTATCAGTTTTTCAAGGTCACTTTTGCTGAATATACCGCTAACCTTTCTTTGAGGTGAAATCTTATCATCCCATATATAAGTTTCAAAGCCATTTGTAGTAAATATTATAGGACGCCTACCTGTTTTTCTTTCTAAAGAATCTGCATAAAGCTTAGCTTGTTGAAGTCCAGTATTTGGGTCAACTGATGTACGCTTTGCTTCAATCAATGCTAGAGGAAGTCCATCCTTACCGTATAGAACATAGTCAACATAGCCAATCTTACCTTTAATACTCATCATGTTATCTACTTCAACTTCTTCTAGACAATCGTCTCCTATCGTCCAACCTAGAAGCTGTAAATCAACATCTATATACTTCTTTCTAGTCTGAAATTCTGAAATATCCACAGCAGCAAATTTACGTTTCCCCTTGTGTTTGGCTTTTGCTTCTGTATATTTACTACTCATTCTTTCTATGGCTAATCTTAAAGCTTTTATTTCATCATCTTTTTGAAAAATCAGGCTTTCCATTACTCTTATCTTCTCTTCATTTAATGCTACTTTCTCAGTAGGAATTAATTCTTCTTTAAATACACGCTCTTCATATTCGCTTCCATAGCAATAATCAAGCCATTGGATAAATTCAAAAAGAAACTTTAGTGATAGAATTGCATCGCTTCGGTCAATCTTTTTCTCAGTGTGAACAGCTAAATTCCCCAACTTTATTATATAAGGCAACTTGTTCCATGTAGCTGGCTCAATAGCAAATTTAAATGATGGTTCGTGAATTAGAGCCTGTATACTATCTTTATAAGGCATAGACATGGTGTTATCTGCAGAATATACCCATTTTACAGCCAATTCCAATGCTTTTCTACTACCAATGGCACTCATGGCAGCAGATGTAGATAATACTATTTCAGCTTCAATACAGGCATTTGCAAATAGTTCATATTCGCTTTTATTCTTTAAAAAATCAAAATTAGCAGGCATGTTCACACCTCACAATTTACAATTCGATTATGTTATTTCTATTGATTGATTTTAATCTTGTTAATCAAAATACTTACTTATTAGACTATCGAATAAATACTGACTTTCATCAATGGTTTTTTGGACTAAGGCTTTTTGTTCTTCTATTCTAGATACTATTTCTGCGAACTTGATTTGTAGGTATAGTGGTGGCAATAAAATCAAAACAGATTTAACTAGCGAAGAATTCAAGTTGTTAACTACTCCTCCAACAGCTCTGATTTTAAACTGAGCATATGTTGCTTCACTACTTAACGCATAATAAAGATATTCGTTAATATAAGCCTTGTTTCTGTTTCTCAAAACAAGCCAGCCATCATGAATGCACCCATCTATTTTTAGTATATATGGTCTACCAAAACTCATTGAATTAGATAATAGAAAATCACCAGCACGAACAAATCTAGATTTTTTTACTCCTTCTGGTTTAATTTTTTCTCTAGTTTTTGTTATATACATACTGTTATCAGCATCACCTATTTTTATCCAGTTTACACCATTTTCTTCTTCTGTTATATAATTATCTATAGGGCGTGGGGAACCTCCCCTCTCAACATCACATATATCTTCAATCTTTACTTTGTCCCATCCTTTTTCATTTGTAGCAGGATCTCCAAACATATCATAAAATACAGATTTAATCAGATTATTTAATTCTTCAAACTGTTTTTTTCGTAAATTTATTAGTTCTGATGCTTTATCTAGGGTTTTAGCAATTTGTTTTTGGATTTCTATCGATGGAAGCGAAAATACTATATCACTTAAATTCTGTTTGTTTATTGCTTTAAAAGTACTACCAGTTCCTTTTAAGTTCAGTTCATCATATTTGCTCATCAGCATGTAATACAAGAACTTGTAATGCGTAATTCCTTCAATTTCTGTAATTGCAGCAAGGCCTCTTCCAATACAACATTTTTCCATTGCAATATTCAATGCCCCAATAGGAGCTCTTACTGATATTAATATATCATCCTTTAATGCAATCTTAATAGGTTCACTGCAATAATATCTTACTTTAGGATACAAATCGCCAAAATCTGCATTCCCCTGATAAAAAGGGAGTCCTTCACCTTTTTCATTATAACTATATGATTTTGGGGACTGTCCCATATTTATTTTCGCTACATCTCCCAATCTAACTATTTCCCACTTATTCATCCAACAACCCCCTCAACTCCTCCATCTTAGAGGCTATCTCAAGGGATAGCTTATCTAAACGGGCCATGATTACTTCCGGATCATCGTATTCCACTTTTTCATATACTATTTCCTTATATCTATTAATGGACAAGTCATATCCGTTTTCAACTATTTCCTTCTTGTCCACAAAGAAGCTTTGGTCTGTTCTCTTTCTATTTGCTTCATTTTCCAGGTTATGAAATCTATTTATTATATCCGGAATATCATCTTCTTCAATCTTAGTACGCTTATCATCAAGACTAAAGCCATCTGCTTTCATGTCATAAAACCACACCTTGTCTGTTCCACCGGCACCTGTTTTTGTAAATACCAATACTGCTGTTGAAACACCTGCATACGGTTTAAACACCCCACTGGGCATGCTGATAACCGCTTGTAAGTGATGGTTTTCAACTAATTCTTTTCTCAATGCTTTATGAGCCTTTGTTGTACCGAATAATACTCCATCCGGAACTATACATGCGCATCTGCCGCCTTTCCTTAACATCCTGATAAATAGGGCAACAAAAAGAAGCTCTGTCTTTTTTGTGTTACATATTGCTTTTAAATTATCATTTATACTTTCTGTATCAATTGTTCCTGTAAATGGCGGATTTGCTAATATAATATCGTAAGCTGATGAAATATTATTTTGCTTTGAAACGCTGTCCATATATTCTATTCTTGGCTTTGTGATTGAATGAAGCAATAAATTCATTGAAGATATACGTAGCATGGTTCTATCCATGTCAAAACCGGTAAACATACCATTTTCAAAAAATTCCCAGTCTTCGCTGGTCATCTTTGATTCATAATTTTCCCTTATATATTCTGCTGCTGAAACTAAAAAACCTGCAGTACCACAGGCGGGATCACAAATTTTATCAATAGGTGATGGTGATACTAATCTCACCATCATATCCCTTATTTGCTTTGGTGTTCTAAATTGACCATTTTGGCCTGCAGTAGATAACTTACTTAGCATATATTCATAAAGATCGCCTTGCATATCCAGATTCTTAATATCATGCTCATATAGTTCATCTATTCCAGTAATTACTTTTTGCAAAACTTGAGGAGTAGGGATTAAAAACATAGCATCTTCCATAAAACGTGAAAATGCTGTTCCGTTATTTCCATTCATGTTTTTTATGAATGGAAATACTTTATTTCCAACAATATCATATATTTCACGAGCATCCTTTGACTTAAATTTGCTCCAACGCATCAATTGTCCCTCTTCATCTTGAGGAAATATCTTTTTTACAGTTACTCCTAAAGCTTCCATGCTTTCATTTTCAAATTCCTTTTCATCAAGGGAACGTATAAACATCAAATATGTAAGTTGCTCAATAACTGTAAGTGGATTGGTAATTCCACCTGCCCACATATCAGTCCATATTCTGTCGATTTTATTTCTGATTTCTCCTGTTAGCATATTTTGTCTCCTATCTATTTAGATATTTATAGTTTAAAATGTAGATATTTGTCCCATTAATATAATTGTATCCAAATTTCAAAAGAGTTAAAAGGATAAATGTTAAGAGAATTATCTTATTACAAAATGAGATTGCTATTTCAAGCATTAATTTTCTATACATACCAATTATTGACTTAGAACCAGAAGTACAAAAAATCAGTAGACTTACTCTACCGTTGCTTACATATATTTATGGTGGGCGGTATTGGGATAGAACCAACGACCTCCACGATGTCAACGTGGCACTCTCCCCAGTTGTATTACAACCCAATGTATAATAATAACATATTTTCCAGTTATAAGTTGGTGTAAATCCTATTCAGTTTCCCTCTGTATTTCATAAAATATAAAAAATGCGTCTTAATATCAACTAAGTATATCAGTTTTTTTATTGTAATCTTGTATATAAATCTATATAATGCTAATGAAAACAATCCTCCTAATATGGTAGCAATTACATCCTTTACATCAAATGTCATGTTTGAAAATAGTTGTTCAAATTCATATAATAGAGCTCCAGAAGTCATTAGAAGAATACTTTTGATTACTTTTTTTTCATTCTCATTTTTAGAACAACTAAAAATTATAAATATAATTCCAACTATATATATGAAACTCGGAAAGCTATCAGCCAATCCAAAATCAAATATATTTTTTTCATATATAAATTTTCTATATGGAAATTTTGCAATAAAGCCTAATACTATACTGAGGATACCAACAATCAGAAATTTATTATTCATCGTGTTTCCTCCTAATCTATATGCTCTAAAATATAAGGAACGCTAATTAATTTTTTTATTATTTACTTAAATCCTAATAAATTTATTTCCATCCCACTTAAAATAATCTTCAATATTTTTGCCTTTTGAATTATCGTAATACTCTATTTTAAATGTAATATTATCTATTTTTGTAAGCTTTGTAGAGTAAAAACCTGTAGTATTACTTATAAACAATGAAAAATAATCTTTAACAGGCAATTCTTCTATTCTTCCATCCTTCCGTATTGTAAATAACTTATAATCTCTTCCATTACTGGATGCATACTGACCTATCGTAAAATCTATATCATCATCGCCATTATAATCGTCAAATTGAATTTGAAATAAAGAATTAAAAATCAAAGGTTCTTTATATACTTTACTCAAATCATTTTGGCTAATAACATTACCTGATTCGTCTGACAATTCTAAAATAAAATAGCCCTCCCATATAGTTCCCATATATGGTCCTGGAATCCAATCTTCATAATATCTGCCTTTAACCATTTTTAATCTCAAATATTGATGCTCTCCATTGACAGGAAATAAATCATTATTTGACAGTGTCATTGGCGATTGGATTGTAATATCTGGGCTTTCCTCTTTACTTCCATCAGAACTATTCAAGGAAGCAATATAAACTCCATTTTTTGAGGAGCAGGATGAAAGTAATAAAACTAATATCAGATATGAAATTATCATCCTGGCTATTCTTTTCAAAAGATTACCCCCTTTATTGATTAGCATTTTTCTACTATTATAAAACACAAAGTCAGTGTCTTTAAGAAAAAATAAATAAACAATATAATCAATTCTGTACTTTCATATTCTTTAGTAGCTCATACAATCCTTGAAGACTATCCAGTTCAATTATTCTATAACGGTCTTCCATATGCAATCTAAGGTAAAGCTTACCATTAGTATCCATATTAAAATTCGACCTTTCTTAAAGTTGTATATAATACTTTTAGAACATGGAAATGCACTATCAGGATTATTTAAATCTAATGGCAAATAAAAATATTATTACACTAATGGTTAATAGAATGTTTTTCCCATTTTTTATCAATCTTTATTGCTTCACATTATTATCATTTATGCAATAAGTTGCTGTACCTTACATCAGCTATACTAATATATTCAATATAGCATCGAAAAGTCCTTTTCTTTATTAATTCGAAAACAGCTAATATTGTTCCAGAGACCACATCAACATAAGATGTTTATTATCAAATACATATGAATACTCTGTCCTAAAGTATAAAAAAACAGCAGACATTAAATCTGCTGCTTACTGCTAAATATGTATGGTGGGCGGTATTGGGATCGAACCAACGACCTCCACGATGTCAACGTGGCACTCTAACCAGCTGAGCTAACCGCCCATATGTGTATCGAAGTATATTATACCATTTGGAAGTAGGATTTTTCAATACCTATATTTTCTTTAAGCACTTGTAATAGTCTTCCAGTGTATCAATATCAAAACCAGCCATTGTATCACAGAAATCAACATACATTATAGTATCTGGATTGGCTTTAATAATATCTCTGCCTCCTTTATCACCTGTTACATTCATTAACTCTTGCTTAAAATTGCTTGAGAATATGGTAGGCATCCCGTTTTTTCCATTATATCTTGGAACAATTATGGAATTGGGATTTTTATTCCATGTTTCTATAATAGCATCCATTGTATCTATATTGATAAAGGGCTGATCTCCCATTATGAACATGTATGCTTTAGTTTTTGTATTGCAACTTTTCATACCTGCTACTAAAGAGGTACTCTGTCCTTTTTCTGCAATGGGATTATAGATTGTTTTTACATCATATTTTTTTATTGTATTCAAAACTTCTTCTGATTGATATACTACGATTATTTCACCCAGTGCTGAGCAATTTATGACTGTTTTTACCACTTCCTCCAATATGGTGCTGTCCTTAAAAGGTAAAAGCAGTTTCTGCTTACCCATTCTCTTTGAACTGCCAGCGGCTAGTATGATTCCACTAATAATTTTAATCACATCCAATACCTATTGTTTTCTAACGAAGCAATTATTATTGTAGTATTATCTGTCTCAATCATTTTACCAATTGTTTTGCCTAGTTCAACCATATTTACATTATCTGCTTTGTTCAGCAAAACAATTTTCTTAGCTTTAGAAGGCGTATTCTTAAATAATCCTTGAGGATGGTTAATCAGCTTAGCAAGCATAATTTCATTGATTACATCACCCAGACTGCATTGAGTAATGAAACAAAACTCATCTAACCTGTGTACATTTTCTTCATTTGCAATCATCCCTATTGAATCTAGACCTATGACACCTATATTGATTGTTGTGTTTGCAGGTACCATAGGTTCCCAATTAGCCGGAGCTTTGATTGGCTTCCTTTTTGATCCATCTGCTTCCACTAATATAAAGTCAAATATATGATTGTTATATAGTTCATCTGCTAAAGAAATATCTATTCCCTTAATCTTTTCTTCATCTGTAATATGGCTACCTATAACAAATACTCCCTTTTTATTTATGGATTCAGCATATTTAAGCAATGCTTTTCTATCGCTATTAATATACATATCATCATAAATGTCTTTTGGGGGTATAAATATATGGGTTGTTGTTGATAAAAGAATTCTTTTGTTGCATTTTCTCAATTCCCTAGATAGCCGATAAAGCAGTGTAGTCTTACCTCCTACTCCAACAATTGAAATAAACTGTTTTTTGTTTATATTTATATTCAAAGCTTCAATAGTATTCATATATATCACCTTTTACAACAAGAATACCATAAATCATCTTTATAATAAAGAAAAAGCCCCAAGGGCTTATTCTTTATTCTCATCGGAGCTTTCATCACAAGATTTACCTTCATTTTTGTTAACATTTATCTTATTTATCAATTCAGGCACCATATTTATCAGTTTTTCCAGGTTTTGTTTTTGCTTTAACTGCAACAAACTGACCTCTCCATCTTTGATAACCAGTATGGCATCAGGGGATATTTTGGCACCTACACCTATACCGCCGCCGCCACCTTCTGAACCCTTAGGATCCTTCCCTTGGCCAGCGCCTCCGGAACAACCAAAGGAAACAGTTATAATCGGTATTAAAGTAACTTCTCCAACGGTTATTGATTCTCCAATCACTGTTTCTGATTTTAAGAAATTTTTAAGCTTTTCGAATGCCATTTCCAAACTGTTGTCGATAAGCAATTTATCCATCATTATACCTCCTCTTGTTTACTCTTTTTTACCATCTATTATCATTTACACTTGCATCTAACCAAAAGTTTCAACTTTTTTTAGATTTTTAAATTTTTTTCTTACATTTTTATTTAAAAAAAATTTTAAAGACATTAGCAATATGGTGCCGATACTAATCTTCCCATCAACATTCATATTCATATATATTACTTCCTCTTCAAATATAGGCTGTATATCAAAGTTACCCATTGGTATGATTTCTTTCAGGCAATAGATCAGCCCTGAAAGGCAACCTGTTATGCTGGGATCATCAAATCCAAAAGATAGCTTTAGGTTAAAAGCTTTAGGTTTTACAACTCTCATGGTATTTCGGATATATATGCATATTTCTTTTAAAAAGCTTTTATCCAGTATTTCTCTAATATCAAATTTACTTTTCTTCTTTAGGTCGTTTTTTTTGACCTTATCTTTAACTCTGGTTTTCTTTTTTATATTGTTTTTTGATTTCAAAGCTATCTCTCTATTGAATATTATAAGATTTGATGCAAAAGCTTCAGCATTATCATATGTACCACTTATACCTAAAAATTTAGCCCATATAATTTTTATTCTTAATGCTATTCCTTGGTCATATTTTATATTTATATAATAATCAAAGGGTATTATTGATAATAATGCTATTAAAACAAAAACTATAGATAAAAATATAAGAAACAATTTCAATATAAATGCAAGAACAGTCAAATGCCCTCCCTCCTTATTTTGCTTTTTTTCTGTTTAGTGGCAATAAGCTTATCCTAGCATTTTTATATTTTGTTCTCACTTTTCGTCTTATAAATGGTACTCCAGGAATATATTCAAGAAATCTTGAAGAGTTTTCAAGTATTATGCTATTCATTCTTACAGTATCATTGATAAAATCTTTTAGCTTTTTCTCCTGCTCTATCTCCGCAAATATATTGTCTATTGTAAGCTCGGTCATAGTAGAAAGTTTATCTTCATGTCCTGTAAATCCTTGAAACAAAGATTTTAGAGTTTTATCCACAGTATAAAGTGCTTCTAAGTCTTCTACGCAGCTTGAACAAACCTTTAAGTGTTCTGAAAGGAAAATCATCTCTAAAGGTTCTATGCTATTATCAATCAAAGCTTGTAGTAGTGCTTTGTCAAATTTGCATTCCATCTCCGTACACCTCCTGTTTCTTGGACAAATATTGTTTAAGTGTTGCGCGTGCTCTGTAGAGATCTGTTTTTACAGTACCTATAGGCTGATTCATAGCCAGAGATATATCTTTATATGACAAATCTTCAAAATATCTTAATGCTATAACCATTCTCTGCCTTGAGGGCAGTTTTTCTAATAATTCTTTCATTGCTTCTTTTAATTCAATCCTCTCAAATTCTTCTTCTAAATCCTCATTTGAAGCAAGTACATCTCCTAATACTAAATCATTACTGGTTACGGCATTCAAAGATATTAAATTAGTTGATGAAGCTCTTTTGAAATTCAAGCATGTATTTACTGCAACTTTTCTAATCCACGGGTGAAATGGCTTCTTTACATCGTATTTATCAATAAATCTAAATATCTTTATATATATTTCTTGTACCAAATCCAGGGCATCATGACTGTTTCCAGTATAGCCCATGCATAAAGTAAAAAGGTATCTTTCATAGGTTTTACATAACTCAGTAAATGCCTGCTTATCTCTTTCTTTGCATGCCATCAGCAAATCTTTATCAACCATCTCAACCACGATGCTATCAACCTCCATACATTAAGTATACAATATGAAATTAGAAAAAGTTTCAATTTCAGCTATTTATTAATTATTTATTTTAATAATCATGTGGAAATAATATATTAGGACATAGTTTTGAAAGGGTGATTCATTTGAAAATCAGAGAATTGATGACAACTGATGTGAGAACTATTCCATCAAACGCTACTATAAAAGACGCAGCAGAAATTATGCATAATATTAATGTAGGTTCAATTCCTGTAGTGGATAATAATAATAAACTAGTTGGAATAGTTACAGATAGAGATATAGTATTGCGCTCTGTAGCTAAAGGGCAAGATCCAAATATAAAAGTTTCCGATGTCATGAGCAGAGATATTAAAACTATAAGCCCAGATACTGATGTTCATGAAGCAGCAGATTTAATGGCCGAAAAACAAATAAGAAGACTGCCTGTAGTAGATAATGGAAATCTTGTTGGAATTGTTTCAATAGGCGATCTGGCTGTAGAAGGTAAATATGAGGACGAAGCTGGAGAAGCCCTCCATAACATTTCAAAAAATACTCTATCATGAGCCTATGCCTCTGGCTTAACCAGAGGCTTTTTTAAAAGTTTTATTTAACATTTTGACTTGCTGAATTCTCCTTTATTATGAATATAAGATTACTGTCAGGTTAAAATGTATTACTGATAGTGAGGTGTTTATTTTGCTAATCGTATTTATCAGGACAATAATTTTATATTTTTTGATAGTTATAATAATGCGACTTATGGGTAAAAGGCAAATAGGCCAGCTACAGCCTTCTGAATTAGTAGTTGCCTTGATTATTGCAGACTTGGCTGCAATACCTATGGGTAATACAGGTATACCTCTTATTGCAGGTATTATACCTATATTGACATTATTTGTATGTGAAGCATTATTATCTTACATATCTTTGAAAAGCCAAATAGCCAGGAGAATTATATCGGGAAAACCTAGCATTGTTATTGAGAAAGGAAATATTTTAGAACATGAACTAAGAAAGCAAAGATTCAATATAGATGATCTGATGGAACAACTCAGGTTAAAAAATGTATCTGATATAAAAGATGTGGAATATGCCATATTAGAAACAGGAGGCCAGATCAGTATAATATTAAAAACTGAAAAAAAAACCGTTACAAGGGAAGATCTCAATTTAAAACTTCCTTATGAAGGCTTGCCCATATCTTTAATAATTGATGGCTATGTAAATCATCAAAACCTTAGTATTGCAGGCCATGACATAAATTGGCTTCAAAACCAGCTTAAGAAAAACAATATTAAATCACCAAAGGATATACTATTTGCTTATATATCTGAAGATAAAAAATTTATTTATCAATTAAAAGATGTTGCAAAAGGGGAGTATAACAATTGAGAATAATTGTATTTACATGTATTATTATTGTATCAATTATAGCTTTAGGTTCAATCTCAATAAACATATTAGAAAATAATACAAAAATTCTTGGAGATTTAATAACCAAGATTGAAGATGAAATAAAACATGAAAGATGGGAAGAAGTAGTTAAGATAGAAAAGCAGCTGAAAAATCAGTGGAAAAAATACGAAAAAACTTGGCCCATGTTGATAGATCATACGGATGTTGACAAGGTTAACACTTATCTTTCAGAGCTTGAGATCTTTATTGCCAAAAAAGATGAAACCATGGCCGCATCGAAACTTGCAGTATTAAAGCTATTGATGAAAAATATACCTGAAAAAGAATATGTTACTCTACAGAATATATTTTAATCCTAACATATTAATAAGTTTTTTTATATCATCAGGTATACCTGCATATAATTCTATAGGCTCACGGGTTACGGGGTGAATAAAGGATATTTTTTCCGCATGTAGCCCTTGTCTATGTATTAACCTGGAAGCTTCTCCATATAATTCATCTCCTATGAGAGGATGGCCTATATGGGACATATGGACCCTTATTTGATGAGTTCTTCCAGTAATCAAATCAATTCGTAATAAACTAGATTTTTCATTTTTATCGATTACTTCATATGCAGTTATAGATTTTTGTCCTTCTTCGTTTACTATCCTCTTAATGCTGTATTCGTTCTCTCTTTTTATGGGCAGATCAATTATTTCTCTATCTTTAGATACCATACCTTTTACTATTGCAATATATTCTTTGCTTATGAAAGAATCTTCCTTTGACATTAAATATTGAATGTGTGAATTTTTAGCAAAAATTACTACCCCTGATGTATCTTTATCAAGTCTGTTTATTGGCCTAATCTTAATGCTTCTTCCCACGTTCATATAATAATAAGCTAAAGCATTAGCTAGTGTTCCTGTAAGATGGCCTCTTGTAGGATGAACCGGCATATCAGGCGGCTTGTTTACTGCGATTATATAATCATCTTCATAGATAATATCCAAATCAATAGCTTCAGGTATTACATTTTTTGATTCTTCATCCAATAGTATAATTTCAAGCCGATCACCTGCTTTTAGTTTTTTTGTTACATAAACTGCTTCCCCATTTAAAAGTATTGAAGAGTTCTTTTTTAACTTTACAAGAGTTCTATTAGATATTAGCATATGATTCTTGAGATAATCTTTTATACTCTTACCTGAGTGTTCTTCAGTGATTAAATATTCATTGTAATGCTTCATGGTTACGCTTCTCCTCTAAGTTTTTGCAACAGCATAAGTATATCAGAAGGCAGTCCAGCCTTTAAATTAATATTTTTTTTATCTATAGGATGAAGAAAATTAAGCTGCCAAGCATGTAAGGCCTGCCGCTCTATATCATCATCCGGTCCGCCATATAGCTTATCGCCTAATAACGGATGCCCTATGCTGCTGAAATGAACCCGTATCTGATGGGTCTTGCCTGTTTTTATAATTACTGATACTAAAGATGCATCTTCATATTCCTCTAATACTTGGTACTCTGTAACTGCTGATTTTCCCTCATCAGAAATGTATCTTCTGCCTTCTGTATCCGTATCATCGCTTATAGGAAGTCTTATTTTGCCACATTTATCAGAAGGGACTCCTGAAATAACTGCTATATATTTCTTTTCCATAGTTTCTGCCGAGTACCTGTCCAATAAGCTATGAGCTTGGGAACTTTTTGCTGCAACAACTATGCCTGACGTATTCATATCGATTCTGTTAAAGAATCTGACAGGTTCCCTGATGCCTCTCATATCTAAATAGTATCTTATACCGTTTGCCAGTGTACCACTTATATGATTCTTTGTTGGGTGAACTAGTAAATTAGGTGGTTTGTTTATCGCCAGGATATGGTCATCCTCATATATAATAGAAAGTTTCATCATCTCGGGTTTTATATAGTCTTCACTTATATCTTCCTCTAAAATCAATATATCCCCATCT
>ERZ773359.3282-NODE-3282-length-18828-cov-213.452299_pt1 | contig 18828 bp, 18 predicted proteins | sample MGYA00374955_ERZ773359 | MGnify/ENA primary metagenome ERZ773359 (study PRJEB29098, sample SAMN04486028) | biogas fermenter metagenome | study: EMG produced TPA metagenomics assembly of the Biogas fermentation microbial communities from Germany - Plant 4 DNA1... | reverse complement strand
ACAAAGTGCTTGCTTTAGATGACCTAATAGAAGATAAAGACACGGTATACCTATTTATCATGATGAGCGGGGGTTAGGGGAAAGTGTCGTCAATGATTCATGTTCGTACTGGAATCAAGAGACCCAGCCCGGATATAATAGCGGGCTATCGCGAATTGTCTTCCGCTACTGTACATGAAGCCAGCGGCAGAAAAGGTGCAGTGGATCCTGCGATTAAACCAATATCAAGAAGGGTCAAAATCTGTGGGCCTGCGTTCACTGTTCAGTGTGCACCCGGCGACAATCTCATGCTCCACAAGGCGCTTGAGAAGGCTCAGCCGGGTGATGTCATTGTTGCGTCTGTAGGCGGGCAGCCCGAGTACGGATACTGGGGTTCACTTATGGCCGTGTCCGCCATGGCAAGGGGTTTGGGTGGCTTAGCCATAGATGGGTGTGTAAGAGATTCCGAAGAGATTATAAGTATGGGCTTTCCCGTCTTCTCGAGAGGGTTTGCAATCAGAGGAACAGCCAAGGCAACCCTCGGCACGATAAACTATCCGACTGTTTTTGGCGGAGTGATGGTGAATCCCGGGGACATTGTGATTGGAGATGACGACGGTATCGTAGTTGTCGCCCTGAACGAGGCTGAAGAGGTCCTGGAGAAGTCTATCCGGCGTAAACAAATGGAGGAAGAGAAGGCGAAAGTCCTGGCAAGCGGAGTTTCCAGTGTGGAATACAACAAACTTGACGGTGTCTTCAGGGCATTAGGCCTAGTGGAGGAATGAATATGAAGATAACAGCTAACGAGCTTTCCCAGGCTACCGCTGTTATCTTGGAGGGCCTGGGAGAAACCCCGGAAAACGCAAGCCTGGCAGCAGACTCTATGGTTTATGCTGACATGTGCGGTATTGTAACCCACGGCACACATTTATTAAACAACATAAGCAAAAGAGCGAAAGTTGGACTTCTAGACTTACCCACCAATGCGAAGATTATAAAGGATGAAACAGCCACCGCCATAATCGACGGTGGTAACGGCCTTGGCTTTGTCGCCGGACGTATGGCTATGGAGACAGCCGTAAAGAAGGCTGAGAAGTATGGGGCCGGCTGTGTTTTGATCAGAGCTACGAACAATCTGGGAGCTCTCGGATACTACACAAACATCGCAGTCCAGCGGGGAATGATAGGAGTTGCTGCGTGCAATGCCAACGCTGCCATGGCCCCTTGGGGGGCCCGAGAGCCATTTCTAGGCACTAATCCGATATCCATCGGTATTCCTGCAGGAAATGAGAGTCCAATCATCCTTGACATGGCATCAACCCTGGTTGCCAGGGGTAAGATTCGCAAAGCATCCAGGGAGAAGAAACAAATACCCGAAGGATGGGCTCTGGACAAGAACGGAGTTCCCACCACTGATCCGGACGAGGCATTGAAAGGCTCTCTCCTTCCCATAGGTGGCCCGAAAGGTTCAGGTTTAGCGATTGTAGTCGATGTGATTTCAGGAATACTTTCGGGTTCAAAGTACGGATCCGATATATTGAGTTTTCACTCTCCGGACGGGCCTACCGGTGTCGGAGGAGTCTGTATTGCTCTCGACATCTCCCGTTTTATGGACCTAGATACTTTTACAGAGAAGCTGGACGGCTATGTGAGGAACATGAAGAGCCTTGAGAAAGCACAAGGCCATTCCACAATCTATATGCCTGGCGAGATAGAAAACATCAAGTTAACAGAATCACGGGAGAAAGGCATCGATCTTGATAATGCTGCACTGGATAGAATAAATACCTTGCTTGAAACGGTTGGTAGCGACATGAGACTGGGAGGTTAGTGGCTGTGGAATGGATTGTGAGAGTTAATACTGCAACCGGTGAAATAGTCAAGAAAAAGGCCACCCCTGAGGAGATGACATGGGGAGGCAGGCTTCTTATAGCAAAAGTGCTCCTCCGGGAAGTGCCGCCAACGTGTGAGGTTTTGGGTAGGCGCAATAAGCTGATACTGGCTTCGGGACTCTTGGCGGATGCACCTGTGACCACCACCGGGAAGCTGTCCATCGGTGGGAAAAGCCCGCTCACAAGAGGGGTAAAAGAAAGCAACGTTGGAGGTTACGCCGGCAAAAAGCTGGCAAGGCTTGGCATTCGTGCTCTGATATTCGAAGACATACCGAGCGAGCCAAGGAGCGGTGTCCTCTTTATCAGTAATGACAAGATAAGCCTCGTGGATATGCCCGGTTTGAAAGGCCTTCTGGTAAGCGAGACCATAAAGGCATTGCGGGCAGAATACGGCTCTGATGTAGGTATTATCTGCATAGGGCCTGCCGGAGAGATGTTAATGTACGGAGCAGGCATTGCTGTAACTGACGGCCGCGACGTACAGGTAAGGTACGCTGCCCGTGGAGGCCTCGGAGCTTTGATGGGCTCAAAAGGGGTTAAAGCCATTGTCATAAACGATGAAGGTGCTCCTCGGCCGAAATACGCAGATCGCGACCTTCTCCTGAAGGCAGCCAGAGAGTTGGTCCAGGATCTATTGGCAGACCCTAAGACAGAAAACCGCAACACTTACGGAACTCCTGCGATTTTAGCCCTTGCTAACCAGGTTGGCCTTCTTCCCACGAGAAACTTCAGTTCCGGGTCATTTGAACATGCAGATATTATTTGCGGTGAATACGTCAGAAAGCTTATACATGAGCGCGGCGGGGAAGGGCGTTCAGGCACGCCTTGTGTGGCCGGATGTGCCATTATGTGCAGCAATGTTTTCCCGAATAAGGATGGCAAAGCCATAGTGGCATCGATACAGTATGAAAACATTGTGCTTCTGGGGTCCAACCTCGGTATCGGCGATATTGACGATATAGCAGAGCTTAACGACCTCTGTAACCAGGTAGGTGTAGACGCAATCGAGATAGGCGCCGCCATAGGGGTGGCTATGGAAGCAGGGGTCATACCTTTCGGTGATGCGGAAGGAGCCAAGGATTTGATTCGTCAGATCGGTAAAGGGACTTATCTCGGCCGTATCCTGGGCCATGGCGCTATTGCCACCGGGAGGATCTTAGGAGTTCGCCGTGTGCCCGCAGTAAAAGGCCAGGCTATCCCAGCGTATGATCCAAGAGCGTTAAAAGGTAACGGAGTTACATACGTTACATCGCCTATGGGCGCGGATCATACTGCTGGTAATGCATTTGAGACGCTGAAGTATATAAACCCCATCGGCCGCGAAAAGCAAGTTGAGTCGTCAAGGAGGCTTCAGATAAGAGCTGCACTCCTGGACTCTCTGGGCCTCTGTCTGTTTACAAGGCCTCCCTTTATCAGAAAGCCGCACTTGCTGCGGGATCTCCTAACAGGTCGTTACGGCGACACTATAGACGTGGAGAACCCGAAGAGGATTGGGGAGGAAACCCTTGAGACGGAACGGGAGTTTAACCGTCGTGCCGGTGTAAGCGAGGAGTTTTACCCGATACCTGAGTTTATGGAAGATGAGCCTCTGCCGCCAACCAATTCGGTGTTTGACATACCTTTGGAGGAAATGCAAAAGATCTGGGACATTAAGCTCCCGCCTACAGATCTTTGACATGGTCAATTTGAGTTAACTGTTAAGAAAGGTGTGAGGGCAAATGGAATTGGAAGGTCAGGTAGCGATTGTTACGGGTCCGGCTAAAGGTTTGGGTAAGGCAATAGCCGAGAGATGCTTCGCCGAAGGAGCGAAGGTGGCGCTGTGGGACATCGAGTTCGATGGTGCATCAGAAGTGGCGTCGAAGCTGGATCCCACGGGGACGAGGGCAAAAGCGTATTCGGTGGATATTACAGATGAGGAGGCCGTAGAGGAAGCCATCAAAAAGACGGTATCTGATTTTAAGCACGTAGATTTGCTTGTAAACAATGCAGGTATTTCTCTTCATAAGCCAATCGACGAGATGACTTTGGAAGTCTTTGAGAGGGTTATGCGAGTAAATGTGACTGGGACTTTTCTCTGCTGTAGGGCTGTGACGCCAATAATGAAAGAACAGAAGCGCGGGAAGATCGTAAACATTGCGTCTCTGGCTGCAAGGACAGGCCGGCCCGGGGTGGGGGTGAATTATGCTGCATCTAAGGGCGCTGTCGTGAGCATAACTCAAACCCTTGCGCGTGAGCTTGGCCCTCACGGGATATATGTAAACTGCATATGTCCGGGTCCGATACTTACAGAACAAACCAGGCAATATCCACCTGAAGTCTTTGCATCGTGGAATGTCGGTAGGGCAATAATCAAGGACGGCCTTCCGGAAGACGTGGCTGACGCTGTCGTATTCCTCGCATCTGATAAGTCTGCATGGATAACCGGAGTTACGCTGGACGTCAATGGCGGAATCCTAATGAGGTAGGGTCGGAGGGATCAGGTCTACATTTTCGATACGAGGAGGCAACAGAGTGAAAGGGGTTAAGGTCATTAACATAAAGGATGTTGAGGGAATCCGGCGGGATCCTCCCAGGACATCCTGGATACTGGTATCTGAGAAGACATGCGGTGCTCAAAACCTTGCCATGGGTGTAAACGAGACCGGCCCAGGCGGAATGGTGCCTGAGCATAAGCATGATGATGAAGAAGAAGTAATGTTTTTCATATCAGGCAAAGGGAAGTTCATAACCAAGGATCAAGAGATCGACGTTGGACCGGGGATATGCATCTACAACCCCCCGGGTGAGATGCACAAGATTGTCAATACCGGAGATGAGGTCCTGAAATTTGTCTGGATCTATTCTCCTCAGTTGAAAAGCCATAGAAAGGATCAATAACTGCTAAGAGGAGGATTGCTATGGAATGGCAACTGCCGCCGAAAAGGGGGCATATGGAGCTACCTACCAAGATATACTTCCAGACCATGACGAAACACGACGCGGAGGAGAGGCTCGCAAAGAATGACATTATTCTCATTCCGGTCGGCTCAACAGAGAATCACGGGAAGGCAGGACCGTACGGTGAAGATACGTTCATCGTATCAAGGATCGCGGAGCTGGTTGCAGAGCGTACCGGCTGCACAGTTGCAGAACCAATATGGTACGGATCTCACCCCTTCCACCATATAGGGCAACCTGGAACAGTTCCGATACCGGACGATGTTCTTTCAGCTTATATCAGGGCGATAATCTCCGGTTTTTGGAACACAGGATTCCGCAAGCAAATCTTCCTGAGCATGCATGGCCAGGAGTACATCGTACCGTCAGCGTTACAGGAATGGGGTAAAAGGTATCAAGTGCCGGCCATGCTGTTTTTCGTGGACCTGCCCAAGATAATGGGAGTAGACCTCATGGATAAAGCCCACGGAGGGCCGTTTGAAACACCCTTCCGTCACGGCGATGAAGCTGAAACGTCTATTTCAATGGCGCTTTTCCCTGAGCTCTGCCAGCTGGAGCATGCTGAAGATACGGAGACATGGGGTTTCCTACCTGAAGGACACGTGGATAAAGGCGGGGATATATACGGTTATCCAATACCGGGCCACTGTCAGGTAGGTGCCAGCGGTATCGAGTGTGTAGTCTACCCTGAAGGTGTCCTGGGGAAAGCTTCTCTTGCTGACCCGAAGAAGGCATATAAAGCCATTGAGAATGTCCTCAACTACCTTGTGAAGCTTCATGATGACATACTGGCGAAGTTCCCAGCAGGTAAGCTGCCGGATATTGAACTGATGACACAAAGAGATAAAGCCAAGATAGAGGCCATACTTAAAGGGCCTGAGAAAGGAGGGAAACATCTCTACATATTAGGTTGGCCGTCATAAGGAAAGTTCAGGGATCTATGGTTTCAGTCTCTACTAAATCAGGGAGGTGTCCATGTGAACAGAAAGTATAAAGTCGTAGGGCTGCTGATTGTCGGCATACTGATTGCCGCCATGACTTTATCTGTTACAAGCCTAGCGTCCTCTAAGATAATCATGAAGGTAGCGCACGCGGATGCAACGGACATCTACTTATCCAGAAAGCATGGCCAGTTGGTGGCATTTGCCAACATTGTTAATTCTCAAAGCGGAGGACGACTTGAAGTCCAGGTCTTTGGGGCAGGCGCTGTCGGAGGAGAGCGTGAGTATGTTGAGGCGGTTCAGGCAGGCATATTACAGGGAGGTATTGCTTCAGGCGTAATAGGAAACTTCTTCCCTGAAGCGATGCTTACAGACATACCGTATCTGTTCCCCAATGCAACAGTGGCTTGGGAAGTCCTTGACGGGCCGTTCGGCCAGAAGCTGTCACAGATGTTCTTAGAGAGAACCGGCATGAGAAACCTGACATTTGCAGAAGTCGGCTTTAGGCATTTCACCAACTCCATAAGGCCGATTAGAACTCCTGATGACATGAAGGGACTAAAAATCAGAGTCATGGAGACTCCTATCTACGTGACAATGATGAAAGAACTAGGAGCCAGCCCAACTCCCATAGCATGGACCGAGACCTATACAGCGCTTCAGACAAACGTAGTAGACGGACAGGAGAACCCTATATCCACGATTGTATTTGCAAACTTCCAGGAGGTTCAGAAATACTTGACCCTTGACGGTCATATGTATGGAGTAGACTGGTTCGTAGTCAACGAAGACTTCTTCCAGAGTCTGCCTGATGACTTGAAAGCGATTGTAGTTGAGGCAGCTAAGGTATCTGCGGCTGTCGGCAGAGGGCTCCAGCAGCTGAACTCCGCTGTCGGGCTAGAGACGCTTGCTGAAGGCGGTATGGAGATTTACGCTCCGACACCGGAGGAGCTGGAGCAATTCAAGCAGGCGACCCAGAAGCCGGTAGTAGACTGGCTCAAGACGCAGATCGATCCTAACCTCGTGGATGAGCTCCTCAGGACTGTTGACGAAGTCTTCAAGGCGCAGGCAGAAGCTCTTCCGTAAGAAGCAAGGGGTAGAGGGGAAGGCAGGCAGGCTTTCCCCTCTGTTGTCTAATTGAGAGTCGTCGTGGAGAGTAGATCCGGGCTTGACGCAATTATTAAAGATGCGAAGTCAGTGAGGGATTACCGTGCGCCAAGTACTTAACTGGTTGTATGAAAACATTAATAAACTCTCATATGCAATAGTCGCATTGCTGCTGTTTTTTATGGTAGCCAATGTGTTTGTGGGCGTTATATATCGTTATGTGCTGCACTCAGCTCTTTTCTGGACTGAGGAACTATCCAGATACATGATGATATGGTGCGCCTATCTTGCCATGAGCATGGTGGTTAGGGACGAGCAAAATGTCAAAGTTGTTTTTGCAGTCAATCTACTGCCCGAGAAAGCCAGGAGGGTTGTTAAAGTCCTTGCTCAACTAATAGTCGTAGTACTTCTGTTCATCATGTTTTGGGGATCCGTCAGGCATATGAGAATCCTAAGGCTACAAACCTCACCTGCTCTGGGAATAAAAATGGTGTGGCCATACCTGTCGGTTACAGTCGGGAGTGTTCTTATGTTCATTGAAACTGTCATACTGATGTTTCAGTATGCGACAGGTAAGAAGGCGGCATAACACACGGAAGGGAGCACTGGTTCGAGATGGGGTACGGATTCATAGCGTTTGTCGTAAGCATGCTGATTGGGATTCCTATCGGCTTCAGCCTTGGAGTCGGGGCTGTAGCTGCCCTTCTGGTAAAGGGTTATAACATAGGTGTAATAGCCGTGCGTATGTTCACGGGTATAGATAGTTTCCCTATTATGGCTATACCGTTTTTCGTGCTTGCCGGCGAGCTAATGAATGCCACCGGAATAACAAAGAGGCTTGTGGAATTTTCTGATGTTTTGGTAGGGCACCTTAAGGGCGGCCTTGCCCATGTCAATATCGTTGCAAGCATGTTTTTCGCAGGGATTACCGGTTCTGCGGTTGCAGATACATCTGCTATCGGCTCAATGCTGATACCTGCCATGGTTGAGCAGGGTTTTGACGTAGACTTCAGCGCAGCGGTCACTGCCTCTTCTTCAGTAATCGGGCCAATAATACCGCCTAGTATACCTTTTGTGGTTTATGCATTGATAACGGGTACATCGGTCGGAGCTCTCTTCCTAGCGGGTGCTGTTCCTGGGATACTACTCGGCATAGGGCTTATGGTCCCCGCTTATATCATTTCAGTAAGAAAGAATTATCCAAGCAATCCTCGGGCATCGCTGAAAGAGGTTTGGAATGCTTTTGTAAAGGCCCTTGTTCCATTGATGATGCCCATTATAATACTTGGTGGCATATTAAGCGGAGTATTCACTGCAACAGAAGCCTCCTCAGTCGCTGTCGTTTATTCACTTGTCATTGGCTTCCTGGTATACAGGAACCTGAAACTTAAGGACCTGCCTCCGATTTTTGTCAACACAGCTAAGACCACTGCAACTGTATTTCTTGTTATGGCTGCTGCAAATGCATTTAACTGGCTGATGGCAACAGAACAGGTCCCGCAGTACCTTGCAAAATTACTGACATCAGGCGTAACCAGCAAAGCGGCGATTCTATTCATCATTAATCTGGTATTGCTCTTTCTAGGGTGTTTCATGGAAGGGACCGCTGCGATGATCATTACTGTTCCAACCCTCGTTGCCATAGCCAAAGCAGTGGGGATCAATTTGGTACATCTCGGCGCTATTGTTGTACTTAACCTTATGATCGGGCTTATCACTCCACCTCTTGGGCTTTGCCTTTTCATAGCTTGCAGCATTTCAAAACTGAGTCTGGAAGAGCTGTCCAGGGCAATAGTGCCATTTTTGATAGCTGAGATAGTTGTGCTTTTCCTTGTGACATACATTGAGCCTATTAGTATGTTCTTGCCGAGGTTGCTCGGATTTGTCCGTTGAGTAGGCTCACTTAGAGCTCTGTTACTCAAACTTCATGTGTGCTAAAGGAGATGAGACAATGAAAGCTATTGTCAAATACGATGCAAAACCTGGACATATGGAAGTAAGAGATGCCCCGGTTCCGAAGCCAGGGCGAGGCGAGATTCTAGTCAGGATTAAGGCTACAGGTATCTGTTACAGCGATATTTCCATACTCGACAGCAAGTACAAGGGTCGTAAGCCTGTCCCTATTCCGGTCATTTTGGGGCATGAGGGGGCCGGTATCGTAGCTGAGCTGGGCGAGGGTGTTGATAGCGTAAAAGTGGGAGACAGGATAGGATTTGAAGCCCTTTATGGCTGCGGCAGGTGCTTCAATTGCCGTAACGGTAACAAGAACATGTGCTCTGACTGGGAGCATGTAGGGATCACTTGCGACGGCACATTTGCCGAGTACATCGTGGTCCCTGCCGAAGGTGCTCATAAGCTTCCGGACAGCGTATCTTTTGAAGACGCAGCGTTCTTAGAGCCAATAAGCTTGACTGTAAGGTCACTGGAACATGTTAAGCCGATGGTAGGCGACAGTGCCGCAATCATCGGCCCGGGGTCGATTGGCCTGTTCCATCTGCAAGCGCTTAAGGCAGCCGGCTGCACTCCCATAATCATAATAGGCCTGGAAAAAGATAAACAACGGTTTGAAGTCGCAAAGAAGCTGGGCGCTGATCACATAGTGACTATCGGCAAAGAAGACCCGGTCGAGGCAGTAATGGACTTGACTGAGGGGCGCGGTGTGGACATAGTCATTGAGACTGCCAACTCTCCTGCGGCGCTCTCTACCGCCATAGATATCGCCGCATCGAGAGGCCGGCTCTCAATGTTTGGCCTTTATCCTGAGGCTACTATCAAACCTCTCAGGATTCTTCGCGAGGGGCTTACCTTATACGGAGACGTAGCATTATTGCCTAAGCACTTTATCCGGGCAATACGTTGGGTTGAATACAAGAAAGTCCTCGCCCAACCACTGATAACCAAGAGGTTCACCCTTGACCAGGCAGAGGAAGCTGTGGAAGCGTTCAGAGCAGGCGATGTAGTGAAAGTACTTTTTGAAGTCTAGGCATTTACGTGAAAAAGCCTAACAGGCTTCTCATACATGAAAAGCGTTTGCGGGGACTACTCGAGTCCTAGCCGGCTCGAGATGTCCCCGCACATGTTCCTAGAGGCGAAACGCAGGCCTGGATCTCACCCTCATAACCAAGAGCAGGTTTGACTTGGATGCTGTGTGTGAATGAGGATTCAGCAGGATATGTGTATACAGAGGTTGAATACCGTAGTTGACGATAACAGTATGAGAGGGAGTATGATGGGCTTTAAGATAGGGTTTATTGCGCCATATCCTGAGCTGGTGGATCTCGCGCGCGAGGTATGTCGCGAGCTTGGCGAAGAGATGGATGTGCGCCACGGAGACCTGAGCGTGGGGACTGCAATAGCGCGTGAGATGGAATCTCAGGGCATAGAGGTTATAATCAGCAGAGGCGGCACTGCCCTTGCGATTCAAGAGGCTGTAGGTATTCCTGTAATTCCAATCCAAGTAACAGGGTTTGACATTGTGAGAGCCCTGCATACAGCCAGACAATTTAGCGATTCCATAGGCGTCATAGGCTTTAAGAACGTCATCTACGGCACGGAAAGTGTCCAGGAGATACTGGAGGTATCTCTAAAGCTCATCTACATCGAACACGAACAAGATGCTGAAGCACAAATCGAGGCAGCTGTCAGGGGTGGTTTGAAAGTAATAGTCGGCGATGCCATTTCAACCCGGGTTACAGAAATGCATGGTGCAAAAGGGATCCTCATTATGTCCGGGAAAGAGGCAATTGCAAAAGCAATAGAAGAAGCCAAACATGTCGCTTGGGTTCAAGCCCGCGAACGACAGAAAGCCGAGGAGCTAAAGGCTATTGTCGACTTTGCACATGAGGGAATAGTTGCCATTGACAGAGACGGGGTCATCACGGTCTTTAACCCGGTGGCCGAGAGGCTCCTGGGCATAAGTGCCAATGAAGCGCTGGGTAGGCATTTAAGCGAGCTTTCTCCAAAGCTTGATTTGGATAAGGTCAGGTTAAGCGGGAAATCGGAGCTCGAGATAATCCAGCGTGTCGGTGAGAATGTCATTATGACTAACCGTATTCCTATCATAGTCCGCGATGACATTGTCGGTGTAGTTGTCACTTTCCAAGATGTCACCCGTATCCAAAAGGTTGAGCAGGAAGTGAGGCGAGAACTATATCTTAAAGGCCATGTAGCGAAGCACAAGTTTAACGACCTGATCTCAGCTGAAGATAACATGCTTGAGGTGATAACAAGAGCACAGAGATTCGCGGCTACAGAGGCTACTGTGCTTATCACCGGTGAAACGGGGACTGGCAAAGAGCTTTTCGCCCACAGCATTCACAATGCCAGCAGTCGCCGTGGGGGGCCATTCGTAGCAGTTAATTGTGCTGCTTTACCCGAAAGCATACTGGAGAGTGAGTTGTTCGGATATGAGGAAGGCGCATTCACCGGTTCTCGGAAAGGCGGTAAGCCCGGATTATTTGAGCTTGCCCACGGTGGGACCGTATTCCTTGATGAGATCGGTGATATGTCTATGCCTCTTCAAGCCCGCTTGTTACGGGTCTTGGAACAGCGTCTGGTCTTGCGTCTTGGCGGTGATAAGATGATCCCTGTTGATATCCGTGTCATTGCCGCCACCCACAAAGACCTCAAAAAAAGCGTGCGTGATGGCACTTTCAGACAAGATCTTTACTATAGGCTTAACGTATTGAAACTCGAGATTCGCCCTCTGCGTGAGAGGAAAGCGGATATTCCTAAGCTGGCGGATCATTTCATTGGGTCTTTCTGCAAAGACCTGGGTTTGCCAAGAAAGAAGCTTTCAACGCAAGCAGTGAAGGTCCTGATGGATCTGCCGTGGCCTGGGAATGTGCGTGAGCTGCGGAACATGTGCGAACGCCTTGTAGTCAGCATTGAAGAGGAAAAGATCGATGCAGAGCACGTTATGAAGCTTATGGAACATGATAATGGAGAGGAGCAATATCTTGCATCGGAGGACACCATCTCAGTCCCGATTCGAGGAGGTCTCCAGAAGATCGAAGAGGAAATCATGCGCCAAGTGCTGGAAAAAGTGTCCGGAGACAGGACGAAGGCTGCAGAGTTGCTGGGCATAAGCCGAAGCACGCTCTGGAGACGGCTTGGCTCCAAGGACGTGTCCTAGGCTAGACTGTCTGTTCAAACCCTCTGAAACCGCGGTATGAATTCTAATGCACGAGAGGCGGCGCGCCAGGATATTGATGCATTCTGCAACACGTAGTCGCAATGTGCTACAATCAATCCGCCCCTCTACTGCTCCTGTGACAGCTTCAGTGAGCGTCGTTAGATTCGGCGCATTCAATTATTCCCTCATATATGCCTACATAGAGCTGATCGGTACTTCTTTGATATCCTTTTGGCACGGCAATTGCATGATCAATTTACCGACAGGTTTCATCAGGTGGTTCATGACCATCTCCTATCTCCCGTTCATTAGTTTGAAAACAGGCCAGGGTTTCCTAGCCTTGAGAGGTAGGTGGGATGTTGGGATAGGTGCCTCCTATCTATCCCGGCAGTAACATTGAAAGCGGTTCATAGAGTTGGAGTCATTGCAGATGATTTAACCGGTGCAAATGATACAGGTGTTCAATTCAGCAAGTATGGCCTTTCCACTATGGTTGTTTTTGACGTAGACCACGTATATGAGCTTGCAGATGATGTAGATATAGTTGTTATTGAGACAGACAGCAGATGGTGCGACCCCAAAGCAGCATACAGCCGCGTAAAAGTTGCAGCAGAAGCCCTCAAGAAAGCCGGCATATCGACTCCGTACAAGAAGATTGACTCGACTCTCCGTGGAAATATTGGTGCAGAACTAGATGCAGTTATGGATGTTTTTGGAGCAAAGGTTGCGTTTGTGGTACCAGCATTTCCGGAAATGGGCCGCATCACACTTAACGGGAAGCAGCTTTTGAAAAGCCTCTCCCCTTATGGAGAGGAGCCGGATTCCGATTCAGTTTATCCTGCAACAGAATCCCACCTGCCCACTTTATTGGCAGAGCAGATTTCGGGGCAAGTCGGCTACATTGATATCGATATTGTGGCTTCAGGACATAAGGATTTGCTTGATGCGATTCAATCCAGGATATTAGCAGGCGATCGAGTGATTGTAGTCGATGCGTTTGAAAAAGCCCATCTCCGGACGATCGCGAAAAGTATTGCTGCACTGGAAATCCCAACGGTGATTGCAGGGTCTGCAGGCTTGGCCGGCGAGCTTCCGCAAGCATTTAAGATGGTGCCCTGCGATTCAGGGACTATTGCAGAAAAGAGGCGTCACGGGGTTCTTGTCATTGGAGGTTCGGCAAACCCGGCTACTAAGAAGCAGATGGAATTCGCCGAAGCGTCAATAGATTTGAACGTGGTTGCGATTGATCCCGATGCCATAATACAAGGGCTTGACAAAGATGAAACCGAAACGCAGAGCATCACACATCGAGTCTGTTCAAATCTGGCCAAAGGGTGGGATGTTGCGGTATTTGTTGGCTCGCCTGCTCGTCTGGACAGAAGATGTACACATGATTCTTGTCGGGACAAGGCAGAGGATAGCCGTAGAATCGTGTCTTATCTTGGGGTTTTGGCTGAGAGGGTACTGAGCTCATGCAAAACCGCAGGGCTGGTTCTTACAGGTGGAGACACTGCCCGTGCAGTATGTAACCGCCTTGGCGGTATCGGAGTAACCCTGTTTGAGGAAATAGCCCCAGGTATTCCTTTAGGCAGGCTTGTCGGCGGCCCTCATGACGGCTTGACCATTGTAACCAAGGCTGGAGGGTTCGGCGGGGACGATGCTATTGCACGCACAATAGAGTACCTTCATAGGTGTGATGTTTCAAGATGTTAGAGAAGCACGGCCGGTAGATGACGGAGAGTGAGATGGCAGGAGATTCAAAGAAGCTGCTTGCGTGTTTGGATGATGGGAGGACTGCGATTTGAACATAGAGACGAAGAGCACTACAGCCACGGAGAAACGGATGCCGTTAATCGGTATAACAATGGGAGATCCAGCCGGCATTGGGGCTGAGATCGCTGTTAAGGCCATGCTTTGCCCGGAGGTTGAAGGCATCTGCCGACCGGTCATCATCGGTGATGCAAACGCGGTAGCGGACGCGATACGGTTTACCGGGTTGAAAGGCCGTGAAAAGAGCATCTCAAAGATTAGCGAGGCTGCTTTTGAACCTGGAACCGTAAATGTGCTGGATCTCAAGAACGTAGATATGGGCGGGCTCATCTACGGGAAAGTCCAGCCCTCTGCAGGACGGGCAGCTTTTGAATACATAAAAAGAGGCATAGAACTTGCACTTGAAGGTTCAATTGACGCAGTGGTCACTGGGCCTATTCATAAAGAAGCCCTCAACCAGGCAGGGTATGATTATTCCGGCCATACTGAGATTTTCGCAGATTTAACTGATACAAGTGACTACGCAATGATGCTGGTAGACCAGGGTATGCGTGTAGTACATGTGACAACCCACGTCTCTCTACGCAAAGCTTGTGACCTTGTTAAGAGGAATAGGGTGCTGACTGTGATCCGGCTTGCTCATGACGCAATGCAGGCGTTGGGGATTGAAACGCCGCGCATAGGTGTTGCAGGCTTAAACCCCCATTCCGGAGAACACGGGCTTTTCGGGGATGAGGAGATTCGCCAGATTATTCCTGCCATAAAGGACGCACAAGCATTGGGCATCATAGCGGAAGGCCCGGTTCCACCTGACACGCTGTTTGCAAAGACACGTAGCGGCCAGTATGACGTAGCAATAGCTATGTACCACGACCAAGGCCATATTCCCCTGAAGACAGTGGGTTTTACATGTGACCCTGAAACAGGAAAGTGGAGCTCTGTGAGCGGGGTCAATGTCACCCTCGGACTGCCGATCATTCGCACCTCAGTTGATCATGGGGTTGCGTTCGGAAAGGCCGGGAAGGGGATAGCTAACCCTGAGAGTATGGTTCAAGCTATTCAAATGGCGGTGGAGCTCGCAAAGAAGAGGATACATTAGGAGGCTGAACAGTGAAAAGGAGAGCACTGGTAAAGGAGAAACGAGGCCCGGGCGCTGTTTTGAAAGAGCTGGACATTCCCACGCTAGGGCCGAAAGATATCCTTGTTCAGGTCAAAGCCGCCGCGATATGCGGAACGGACATCCACATATATGAGTGGGATGACTGGGCAGCTGCCAGAGTCAAACCGCCAATGGTTTTCGGGCATGAGTTTTGCGGCGAGGTTGTTCGGGTTGGGCAAGATGTGAAGACTGTGAAACCCGGCGATTTAGTTGCAGGGGAAACGCATATACCGTGTGGAGAATGCTACCAGTGCCGCACAGGCGATCAACATATATGCCAAGATATGGCGATCCTGGGGGTCCACACAGACGGTGCTTTTACAGACTATTTAGCTATACCTGAGATATGCACGTGGAGGCTTTGCCGAGACACAGACCCTGAAATAGGTGCCTTGTACGAGCCTTTTGGTGTGGCTGTGCACGGCGTTCTCAGACATAACTTGGCAGGTTCGTCTGTAGTTATCTTCGGCTGCGGGCCGATAGGCTTATTTGCTATAAGCATAGCTAAAACAGCAGGGGCAACGCAAATCTTTGCTGTGGACTTGGTTGAATTTCGCCTTGATATGGCAAAAAAAATGGGGGCTACGGTTATTCTCAACGCCGCAAAGGACGATGTCACTACCGTTATTCAGGAGTGTACCGGCGGTGTAGGAGCAGACTATGTCATTGAGCTTTCAGGAAGCCCGCCTGCTATTAAACAGGGCTTTAATGTGCTCCGGAACGGTGGGGCGGTGTCACTGGTCGGGCTGCCGTCTGAAGAAGTGAGTTTGGATTTGACGAAAGACATCATCTACAAGGAAGCTAAGGTATTTGGTTCTACAGGTAGACATATGTTTGACACCTGGTATAAAACAAGTGCTTTGCTGGAGACCGGTATGATAGACATATCCCAGGTAATAACACACCGCTTCAAGCTGTCTGAATATGAAGAAGCCTTTAGGGTGCTTGTTTCTGAAGGCCGAGAAGTAGGAAAAGTCTTGTTGCTGCCCTGATTGCTTGCTAACTTGAGGGAGGAATGAATGTGACCGGCTGGGCGTCTATATTCAACCTAGGCTTAGTCCATCCTGCTGCATATCCTAAAGCTGTGGGAGATAGAGACACTCTCCTCGAGTCGATCCGAAGGATTGTGACGGATCCCTTCTTTGGCGCGATAGAGATAACCCATATCTCTGAAGACGCAGTTAGAAATGAAGTTGCGTCTTTATTGGATACCGGAGGCCAGGAAGTTGTGTATCTGGCAGCTTCAGTAATGATGCGGCAGCAGCTTAATCTGAGTTCTCTAAGCGCTACCGAGCGGTCGAGCGCCGTGTCTCAACTGAAATCTCTTATCGATGAGGCTTACGCTTTTGGCGCTCAGCTGTTTCTGGTCGGGAGCGGTCCGGATCCGGGCCCCAGCAGCCGTGAGGCTGCAAAGGAGCAACTGGTGGAGTCTCTCGGCGAATTATGTGCTTATGCCAGGAAGCTTGCGAAAGAGCCTATCATTATTACCCTTGAGAACTACGACCGCGATATTGACAAACGCTTCCTGCTCGGGCCAACTTCTGAGGCTGTAGAAGTGGCAAGGCGAGTACTCAAGGAACACCCCAATTTCGGCCTTACCATTGACCAAAGTCATCTTTACCAATTGGGAGAAGATCCTGCATGTGTCCTTCCGGAGGCAATGGATGTAATTGTCCACATCCATTTAGCCAACTGCTCACTGGATAGAGAGTTGCCGTGGTTTGGGGATCAGCATCCCAGATTTGGGATAGCCGGGAGTAAGGTTGGAGCGAAGGAAATGGCATCCTTTTTGTCAATCCTTATGCAAGCCGGGTACTTTGAAAGGCAGCATGTTATGGCTCTGCCCGTTATCAGCCTTGAGGTGAAACCTTGGGAGAACGAAGAACCGGAAGCTGTAGTTGCAAATGCTAAGAGGACCTTGTTACGAGCCTGGGCTGAAGTGTGCGGCTGCCAATCTTTTTCTTGAAATCCGCAGTATCCTTAATATTGTATCCAATATATTGTTCGGGGGCTGGCTTCGTGAGGAACAAGGGAGACAAGTTATTTCCGGTTATAGATCCCAAAACCATTAACAAGACTGTCAGGGACAGGCTCAGGGAAGCCATTTTGACAGGCGTCTTTAAACCCGGGGAGAGGCTGATACAGCATGATATTGCGAGAAGGCTCGGTGTCAGCCGTATTCCCGTAAGAGAGGCTTTGCAGAGGCTTGAAGGCGAAGGCCTTGTGAAGATTTTGCCTTACAAGGGGGCTGTAGTTGCGGAGTTTAAAATGCGAGATGTTAGAGAAATCTTCTTCCTCCGCGGGCTTCTGGAGGGTGCGGCAACCAGGCTTGCTGCTCCAAGGATGACATCTGAAGTAATAGGCAGCCTTAAGGCGCTGCTTGACGAAATGGAAGGATTGATCGGGCATGATCCTGATATTGAGACGCTTGCCGACATCAATGCCAGATTCCACGAGGCCATATACAAACAGGCGAATTCACCGCGGTTATACAGCATGATTCAGAGCCTATGGATGTCTTTTCCCAAATCAAGCCTTCTCTTTCCTCTGGACAGAGTCCATGTGTCGCTACGTGAACACAAAGAAATAGTAGATGCGCTTTCAATAGGAGATGCACAGAGAGCTGAGCTTCTTATGAGACTTCACGTGGACTCTGTGGCTGAGGATGAGATTGAATGGGTTGAGCATTTCGGCTTGTAGAGTGCTGACACTGTGGACGGAGGTGATGGCAGAAAGGACAGTACGCGGGTAGTAGAGCGAAGGCACAACGTTTAAACCACACCAATGAAAACATACTGTTAGGAGGTAAAAACAGTGAGAAAGCCTATCGTTTCAATGCTGGCTGGTGTGACGTTGTTTGTGTTTCTCATTTCAGGAATCGGCGCAGTAACTCCTCTCGCAGAGGCAAGGACCTTCCTCCAGTTCGGCGGAAGCAGCCCAGGTGGTGTCTTCTACTATCTGTTTGGTGTATTGACTACCCTCGTCACAGAGAAGATGCCTGATACGATTGCGACCAACGTTGCTACAGGTGCTTCAGTAGACAATCTGAAACGCCTCTCCAAAGGCGAAATAGACTTTGGCATCTCCCATGCCTCAAACGTATGGGAGGCGCTGAACGGTGAAGGCCCCTTTGAAGGGAATAAAGTTACGAATCTTATGGCTATAGGAAAGGCTTACAACAGCCCTCACTACTTCGTGACCCTGAAAAACACAGGTATCACCAGCACGTCCGACCTGGAAGGCAAAAGGGTAGCTATCGGAACTGCAGGATCAGGTGCTGCTTACAACTCCTTGCTCACCTTTGAAGCGCTTGGTCTCAATGTGGATGCACGACACATGTCTTTTGCTGATGCAGGGCGCGACGTCAAAGAAGGTAGGATACATGCTCTTGGCCAGAGCGGAGCACCGTCAGGTGCAGTTTCTGAGCTTTCTGAGACCGCTGACATCTACGTCATTCCCATGAGCGACGAGGAGATCGAGAAGATTGTTGCATCTCAGAAGGCCCCTTACTTCTGGAAGGGGTACATGCCGCCTGAAACCTACAAGGGAATGACAGAGCCCGTTCCAACGTTCTTCGTGTCAATTCTCTGGTATGCCAGCGAAGATGTGCCGGAAGACATAGTATACGATCTCCTGAAGCTGATGTATGAACCTGAGAACAAGAAGTTCTTGGAGGAAGGGCATCCAATGTGGAAGGAAATGGAGCCCAATCTCGAGGAGATGAAGAAGCTCGGTATACCTATTCATCCCGGTGCACTGAAATTCTACGAGGAGATGGGGGTTCCCATACCCTAACCGTGAAACTGTGAGGCTATCATGATTCTGTATGGCTGGCTTGGCTATCAAGCCAGCCGCTACCCTCTACTCTGAGTACTGTATTCTGCCACATGATTATCGGGAGGGAACCGT
>ERZ773359.3280-NODE-3280-length-18840-cov-5.558265_pt1 | contig 18840 bp, 13 predicted proteins | sample MGYA00374955_ERZ773359 | MGnify/ENA primary metagenome ERZ773359 (study PRJEB29098, sample SAMN04486028) | biogas fermenter metagenome | study: EMG produced TPA metagenomics assembly of the Biogas fermentation microbial communities from Germany - Plant 4 DNA1... | reverse complement strand
GATATTCAATACGTATATGTTTACGACCCGCTAATGGAAGGCGTGGAAGACGTACAGGTTGTTTCTGAAGTAACAAAATATGAAGCCGTGAAAATTATGAGAAATACATTTGACGGCCTTAAAGCAAACGGCCTGGATTACGGGCAGCTGGTTGACAGCGGTTTTTTCAATACGGTGGAAAAGCTGGTCGAGGAAGTTTTGGCCAACAGGGATATAGTTTATAATTTAGATAATATCCGCTTTACTGATGATTATACATTTACCCATTCTGTAAATGTGTGCATCTTGTCTTTACTTGTAGCTTCCGGTTTGCAGCTTTCGCGCAGCGCACTAAAGGAAGTGGCGGTGGGAGCACTTTTACATGATGTGGGAAAATTATGGGTCGATGAAACTATTTTAAAGAAAAAGGGCAGCTTAACACCGGCTGAATTCGATCAAATTAAAAGACATCCCCTTTTTGGTTTTGACATCTTAAGTGAACAGGATAATATCTCCGCAAACAGTATTAAGATTGCGCTGCAACATCATGAGCGCTGTGACGGCTCCGGGTTATCCTTACCAGTTGCAAAAGGAAGAAATTCATCAATATTCACGCCTGGTGATGATTGTTGATGTTTATGATGCCCTGACGGCAGACCGGCCGTACAGAAAAGCTTTGCCTTCTTTTAAAGCCATAGAGCTAATTATGAGTTTTAAAAGAGCGTATGATGCTGAAATGTTACGTACCTTCCTTGATCATATTGCCGTATATCCGCTGGGGACGGCTTTGCGTTTAAATAACGGTGATCTTGGTTTAGTTGTCAAAAATCATAAAGGTCGTCCCTTCCAGCCGGTGGTAAGAATCTGTAAGGATGGAGGCGGAGGATATTATGATCCTCCTTTTGATATAAATTTGGCGGAAACAGGCCATTTATTTATTACAGAAATCCTAAGCGAAAAAGAACGCGATCGGGAGTTGCCTTTGGAATTTTAAGGTCAAAAATAACCCTCTTGAGGGTTATTTTTGTCTCCGGTTTATTTCATCAGCAGTAAACTAAAAAAGGAGTAAATTTATGCTTAAAATTAACGACCAGATTATTTTTGCTCTCAGGGAACACAAACCGCTTGTTGCTTTAGAAACAGCAGTGTTAACACACGGTTTGCCAAAACCTTTAAACCTGGAAACAGTTCTGGCCATGGAAGAAGCTGTGGCTGCAGTTGGTGCTGTGCCCTGCACCATTGGTGTCCTGCAGGGTGAAATTATTATTGGCATGACACAGGCACAGCTACAGGAATTGGCGGAAAAAGAAGCTGTAAAAATAGGCCTGCGGGAGCTGCCTGTTGTAGTTGCCAAAAAATTAAGCGGTGGCACCACTGTGGCGGCAACAGCATATTTGGCCCACCGCTATGGCCTGCGTGTGCTTGCCACCGGCGGTATTGGCGGTGTGCACCGCGGCGCGGCCCAGACATTTGATATTTCTGCCGATCTTACTGTGCTGGCGCGTACACCGCTTACCGTGGTTGCTTCCGGAGCCAAAGCCATCCTGGATTTAGGACTGACACTGGAATATCTGGAAACCATGGGCATCACTGTGGCCGGGTACAAGACAAAAACTTTTCCGGCATTTTATGCCTCTTCATCCCCGTATAAATTAGCCCTGGAACTTTGCACCCCTCAAGAAGTGGCGGCTGCAGCCAGGGCCCGTGATGGACTGGGACTATTAGCCGCCATGCTGATCTGTAATCCGGTTCCGCCGGCAGCACAAATTCCTTATAATGAATTAATGGCACTGATTGCTGCTGTAGAGAGTGAAGTGCAAGATAGGCAAATCAGCGGTCAGGACGTGACACCGGAGCTTTTAAAAGGTTTGGCAGCTAAATCCGGGGGCCGCACGTTGGCAGTCAACAAAACTTTGCTCATCGAAAATGCCCGGCTGGCCGCCAAAATTGCTTCAGAACTGGTCCAATTAAAAACTTAAACGGCAAATGACTGGAATTGAATTTCGCATAAATCCCGGTACAAACCGTCTTTTTGTAATAATTGCTCATGGGTGCCCTGTTCCACAATACGACCGTCCTCAAGAACCAGGATCTGGTCTGCCTGTTTCACCGTGGACAGGCGGTGAGCAATGACAAAAATTGTCCTTTGCCCTGCCAAAGCTTGGATGGAGGCCTGGATATCCGCCTCGGTTTCCACATCAACGGAGGCAGTAGCTTCATCTAAAATTAAAATGGGTGTATTGCGCAGCACTGCCCGGGCGATGGCAAGACGTTGTTTTTGCCCGCCGGAGAGTTTAACACCGCGTTCGCCAATAATGGTATTGTAGCCTTGAGGCAGCTCACAGATAAAATCATGGGCTTTGGCAATTTTGGCAGCATGAATAATTTCATCCTGAGAAGCGTTTTTTAAGCCGTAGGCAATATTTTCAGCCACATTACCATGAAATAAAAAGACGTCTTGTAGCACTATGCTGATTTGGTTTCTCAGTGAAGACAAGGTAAGATCCTTGAGATTATAATCATCCAGGTAAATATTGCCGGCAACAGGATCATAGAAGCGGGCAATTAAGTTGATAATGGTGGTTTTGCCGACCCCGGTGGGACCCACTAAAGCAATCATCTGGCCGGCTTTAGCTGTAAAGCTAATGTCGTGCAATACCGGTTTATCTTCTTCATAGTGAAAACAGACATGTTCAAATCTGACATTACCTGCACAATTTTTAAGATTGACGGCACCAGGCGCGTCTTTTATGTCAGGATCTGTATCAAGAATTTCAAAAACACGGTCTGCCCCGGCAATGGCCTGTTGCAGGTCTTCAGTAACCCGGGCCAGCATGCCGATGGGCTGATAAAACAAGTTTAAATAGAGAATAAAACCAATGATGTCGGATACATTTAAGATGCCGTTGAGAGCCAGGTAGCCGCCAAAACCTACTACAATAACCGTCCCAAAGGCAGTTAAAGCTTCCACGGCCGGATGGTAGATGGCACTTAAATGTAAACCGCGTAAAATGGCGGTTGTATAATTTCTTGCCCTGTTTTCTACCCGGCTTTTTTCCCGGCTTTGCTGATTAAAAACTTGGATTTCACGCATGCCGGATAGATTATCCTGCAGAACAGCATTTAATTCTGCCAAACTGCTCTGTGCTTTCCGGAAATGAGGAAGCACTTTTTTCATGAAAAAGATACTGCTGTAGACGAGAAGCGGGATGGGAATCATAGTCAGTAAAGCCAGCGTAGGATGAATGATAATTAAAATTATAGTCACACTGATCAGAATGAGAATATTGGTTACTAAATCGGGAACGGCGTGGGCGATTAAGACTTCAAAGGTGGCTGTATCGTTGGTGGCGCGTGACATTAATTGCCCGGTTTGTTTGTCATGATAATATTTCAGAGAGAGTTTTTGCAGATGATTATAAACTTTAACCCGCATGTCGGCAACCAAATGCCAGGCTGCCACGTGGCTTACATAACTGTAAAAATAAGAGAAAACTGCACGACCGACATAAACGCCAATTAAAATCAATGTCAGATTCCGAATCTTCAGCATGGCACCGCTTTGATCCAGCTGTGTCAAAATACCGGTCAACTGCATGACAAGATAAGGTGCCGTTAAATTTAATGCTGTAATGACAATTAAGCTGAGACCGGTAATAATAAGCAGCCACCAGTAAGGTCTGGCTATCATAACTAGACGTAGTATATTTCTCATATCTGCCTCCATAAAAATTTTATTGCAAATAAGTGCTACCGCTTACTATTTTACAACTTTTAGCCGGATTCTTCACTAGCTTAAATGAATATTTTGCCTGTCCCAGAATATCTTAACCGGTTTGAGTAATACTAGAAAGCAAATGAAGTTTTTTGCTCAAGGAGGTAGTGATGGCGAAATATAAAAAAAAGCCGGAAAAAATGACTCCTGAAGAACTGGAGCTGGAAAAAATGAAATTGGAAATCGCCGAAGAACTGGGACTGGGGGATAAAGTGAGAAAGTTGGGTTGGGAAAACTTAACGGCACGGGAAACAGGGCGTGTGGGAGGAATTATGGCCCGGCGCCTGAAAAAAGGTAAATAATTCTGTCTGAGCTCCTGTAAGGGAGCTTTTATCATCCTTTTAGTTTTGCTGTTATTATGCCGGTTAATATGTTATAAATAAAGGGAGGGGGGAAATGAATGCGGCTTGGAGCTCATCTTTCTATCGCAAAAGGTTTGGAAAATGCTGCTAAAACTGCAGAAGAAATTAAAGCCAATACATTTCAGTTTTTTACCAGGAATCCCCGCGGAGGAGCTGCCCGGCAGATTTCTGCGGAGGAAATAGAAAAGTGGCAAGAAATACGCGACCCCTTGGATTTACATCCCATTATTGGTCATTTGCCCTATACGGTGAATATGGCCTCCCCCAAGAGCAGGCCCTATGCTTTTGCCAAAATGGTGATTGCCGAAGATTTAAAGCGGATGGAAGCCATCGGAGCTGAATATGTAGTTATTCATCCCGGTTCCCATACAGGTTCCGGCAGGGAGAAAGGCATCGCAAGAATTATTGCCTGCCTGCAAGAAGTATTTTTACCGGAGGACGGTCAAGTTACACTGCTTTTGGAAACAATGGCCGGACAGGGAACGGAAATTGGTTCCCTGCAAGATGTGGCAGAAATTTTGGACAGGCTGGATTATCCGGAAAGACTGGGTGTTTGTTTGGATACATGCCATCTGACGGGTATTGGTTTTGATTTTTTACAAAAAAGTGAAGTTGAACGTTTAGTAAAGGTAATTTCAGAAACAATCGGGATAGAGCGGATTGGTGCCATTCATTTAAATGATTCCAAAATGCCACCGGGTTCTTTTAAAGACAGGCATGCCCGTATTGGCCAGGGATACTTGGGCAAAGAAGGAATGTTAAACTTCATTACACATCCCTGTTTCAGAGAGCTGCCCATGATTTTGGAAACCCCTGTGGATGATTATAAACAGTATAGCGAAGAAATAGAATTATTGCGTTCTTGGCTGGCGGAAGTTGAGATTTAAATAAATATTCTGGAAATAGTTTTGGAGAAGGATTTTGCTGTTATTTGTAGAATTTTGAAGTAGGCAGCAGTAAGTTGTCGGCAATTCAATACGGTATTTATGGGAGCTTATTTGTGATTATCTTCACGTACATAGGATGTTTGTTGCTGCTGCCGGCAGATTGTTAAAATAAGCGGGGAGGGTTTTAACAAGATGCAAAGTGCCGCCACTGGCGGCATGTTTTCTGTGTGAAAATTTGCATGCGCTTTTTATCTATACACTAAGGAGGGGATTTAAAATGGGCATCATGCAAAAAATAGCTGAAAAAGCGAAAAAACTTGACAAAACTATTGTCTTGCCTGAAGGTACGGAAGAAAGAATAATTCAGGCCGCCGCCATTATTACCCAAAAAGGTTTAGCCAAAATTGTTCTCATTGGCGCTCCGGAAAAAATAAAAGAAACAGCGGGAGATCTTGATTTGTCGCAGGTTAACATTGTTGATCCGGAGAACTATAATAAAACGGAAGCCTATGTGGAACAATTGGTGGAGTTGCGGAAACATAAAGGAATGACGCCGGAATTAGCCCGCCAAACCCTTAAGAACCCATTATACCTGGGTGCGATGATGGTTAAAATGGGTGATGTTGACGGAATGGTGGCCGGTGCCATTAATACCACCGGAGATGTTTTGCGACCGGCTTTGCAAATTATTAAAACGGCACCCGGTATTTCCGTTGTTTCCGGTTCCTTTATTATGGAATTGCCGGAGAAAACTTACGGGGATGACGGTGTCTTTATCTTTGCCGATTGTGCCGTTAATCCTAATCCTGATGCTTCTCAACTGGCTGCCATTGCCGTTGCATCGGCACAGACAGCCAGGGCGCTGACAGGAATGGAGCCCAAGGTTGCCATGCTTTCCTTCTCAACCAAAGGCAGTGCTAAACACGAACTGGTTGATAAGGTGGTAGAAGCAACCGGCCTGGCCAAAGAAATTGATCCGGAATTAATGATTGACGGTGAATTGCAGGCTGACGCGGCTTTAGTGGAGTCGGTGGGACAACTAAAATCTCCCGGCAGCCCGGTGGCAGGCAGGGCAAATGTTTTGGTTTTTCCGGATTTGCAAGCCGGTAATATCGGCTACAAACTGGTACAAAGATTAGCCAATGCCAAAGCTGTAGGTCCAATTTGTCAGGGACTGGCAAAGCCGGTTAATGATTTGTCCCGGGGCTGCAGTGTAGATGATGTTGTCGATGTGGTGGCAATTACAGCGGTTCAGGCTGAATAGAAGGAGAGATAAAGATGAATGTTTTAGTTATTAACGCGGGGAGTTCTTCGCTAAAATATCAATTAATAAACATGGAAAATGAAGATGTCATTGCTAAAGGGTTAGCCGAACGGATTGGCATTGAAGATTCCATGCTGACGCACCAACCTGGTAATGGCGAAAAAGTAGAAATTATGGCAGAATTTAAAGATCATACTGATGCCATCAAAATGGTGATAGATGCACTGATCAATCCCGAATACGGGGTAATCAGCGATATGAGTGAAATTGGTGCAGTGGGACACAGAGTCGTTCACGGCGGAGAAAAGTTTTCCGAGTCGGCCGTGATTAACGAAGAAGTAATGCAGGCTATAGAAGCAAATGTGGAGCTGGCGCCTTTGCATAACCCGGCCAACATTATGGGTATCAAGGCATGCAAAAAAGTGATGCCGGGTACCCCCATGGTGGCAGTATTTGATACGGCTTTCCACCAGTCCATGCCTGAAAAAGCCTTTTTGTATGCAGTACCCTACTCTGATTATGAAGATTATGGTGTCAGGCGCTATGGTTTCCACGGTACCTCTCATAAGTTTGTGTCGCGCCGGGCAGCTAAACTTATGGACGCATCGTATCAAGATTTAAAAATAATTACTTGTCATTTAGGTAATGGCTCCAGCATTGCCGCAGTAAAAAACGGAAAGTCAGTGGATACAAGTATGGGCTTTACCCCTCTGGAAGGCCTGCCTATGGGAACCAGATGCGGGAATGTGGATCCTGCCATCATCACATACTTGGCAGAAAAGAAGAATATTACAGCGGCCGAAGTTATTAACTATCTCAACAAAGAATCAGGTGTTTTGGGGATTTCCGGAATCAGCAGTGATTTCAGAGATTTGGAAAAAGCCAAAGACGAAGGTAATAAACGAGCGAAATTAGCTCTTGATGTTTTCAGCTATGATGTGAAAAAATACATTGGAGCTTATGCAGCCGCCATGAGCGGAGTAGATTGCATTGTTTTTACTGCCGGTATTGGCGAAAATTCTCCCTTGGTTCGCAGTTATGCTTGCGCCGGTTTGGAGTTTTTGGGCATCAAACTGGATGAAGCGAAAAATGAGCAGCACATAGGTAAAGAGGGAGAAATCTCCACCAGTGATTCTAAAGTAAAAGTTTTTGTGATTCCCACCAATGAAGAATTAATGATAGCCAGGGAGACTCTGGAACTGGTATCATAAAATATAAATGCACGCAAAAAAGCTTCCAAGGAGAAAATTACTTGGAAGCTTTTTTCTTAATAACCCCTATCTACCCTTAGATGGATATTGTTTAGTTTAATTTAGATTAGATTTCTTTACGGTTAATGTAGCGTTTCTGGGAATTGCGAATTACTTCCCAGGCTTTTTCTTTGCCGTACCAATCGCCAATTTTTACTTCTTTTTCTTCCAGGTCCTTATAGATTTGGAAAAAATGCGAGATTTCCCGCGTTAAATTTGGCGGCAAGTGATCATATTCGGTGATCCAGCCCCACATGGGATCACGATAAGAAACACAAATAATTTTTTCATCTTTTCCTTTCTCATCCCACATTTCCAGGACGGCAACAGGGACAGCACGAATTTCGCAACCCGGGAAAGTAGGGTCGCCTGCTAAAACCAGGGCATCCAGCTCATCACCGTCTTCTGCCAGTGTCTCCGGAATAAACCCGTAATCTGCCGGATAATGCACTGAAGAAAAGAGCATGCGGTCAAGCAGAAAGCGTCCTGTGGTTTTATTAAATTCATACTTGTTTCTCGAGCCTTTAGGTACTTCCACAAAAACGCGTACATAATCCATTTGCTCCAGCTCCCTTGTAAAAGTATTTTATTTGTTAATAAATTTTCCTTTATACATTAAAACGGAAATTTATAATATCGCCGTCACAGACAAGATAATCTTTGCCTTCAAGACGCAACTTGCCCTGTTCCCGTGCTGTCTTTAGCGATCCGCCCAAAGCCATGAATTCCTCAAAGCCAATAACTTCTGCCCGGATAAAACCGCGTTCAATGTCGGAGTGGATTTTTCCGGCTGCTTTTCGTGCCGGAGTTTCTTTGTGTATGGTCCAGGCTCGTACTTCATCATCGCCCACGGTAAAAAAGGAAATCAGCTGCAGTAATTCATAAGCTGCCGCCGCCAGTCTGGCAATGCCTGATTCCTTTAACCCGTATGCCGCCATAAATTCTACCTGGTCTTCTTTTGCCATCTGGCTGATTTCCATTTCCAGCGTGCCGCAAAATTCAATGAGCGGATAGCCGGCTTCCCGGCACAGCTCCCTTAATTCCTCCCGCCTGCTATAAGAAAGATCCTGCATTTGCTCTTCATCCAGATTAACGGCCACCAGTATGGGGCGGGAAGAAAGAAAAGCAAAATTACGCAGGTAAGGAAGGTCATCTTCAGTCCACGTACCTGCATAAAGAGGTTTCATTTCCTCTAAGAGTGTTTGGCAGGTTTCCAGTAGCTTTTGTTCTTCCGGAGTGCGCTTGTCTTTTTTACGGCCTAGCAAAGTTTCCACATGTACCAGGTCGGCTAAAATCATCTCCTCCATAAAGGCGGAGAAAGCTGCATTCGGGGCCAGAGGCTCTGCCGGCCAGGGTACAGAGGGATCCCTGTGGGCTCGCACTACAACGGCTAAAGCATCCAAAGCCTTCAGGCGGCCGGACATTTCACCGCTAATTTGTCCGCTGTTACCCAACGGGGGAAAGTCTGCGAATTCTATCGTAGCAAAAGTTGTTTTTTTCGGTTTAAAAATTTCAGCCAATTGTTCTACACGTTCATCAGGAACGCGGGCAGCTCCTTGAGGTATGCCGCCTTTGCCGGAGCCGGCGCCGGCTCCGGTCAAAAGCCGGAACAAAGTTGACTTACCGGATAAACCCGGTCCAATGATGCCGATTTTCATCCTAACCACCTCACGCTACTCATCATAGCGCAGCGGCAGGGTGCTGTCAACTAAAGAGTTTGTGCCACCGGTTTACTTCATTACCTGCATACTTTAAAGCTAAAAATTGTCAAAAATGTGGGACGGCTAAAGTAACGTTGAAGTAATAAAAATAATGGATCTTGTTTTTTGGGTTATGCTAAGACAAATCTAAACCTTTGAAAAGGTGGTGCCAATTTTAAAAGGCGGGTTGCTCCCGCCTTTTTACTTGGTTACAGAAATTGTAAAGGGTGGAAACGCAGTAAACTGCCGATTACGTCTCGATTAAGCCTGCCCCCGTCAGCCCGGCCCGGTTGAAGTATGGGATCGCCGATTTTAGATAAACCGTCTTTACCATTGGTGGCGTTGGCTAAAACGTGGTTGTTGGATAAAATTAGCGGCTCATTTGTTTGCTCATCATAAACAACGGCACCGAAAGTGCCCGCCGTAACCTGATAATGGCCAATGCTTAAACCGGGTTGGGCAGGGCGCTTTTTAGCATTACGTTTGTAGCGCATTTTGTCAACGGAAAAAGTCTCATTTTCTATATCTGCAACCAAATCTCCTGTTTCAACTACATCGGTTATAATGCCCTCAATTTTAGGGGGAATGAGATCTTCTGCCCGGAGAAGAGAACGAGGTAATTTTTTGCGTACGAAAAAAGTAATACAGGGCTCACCCAGATCTATGCCCTGTTGCTCCTTATGCCCGATGCCTACACCGATGACATTGGAAAAAGCAAGCAACCTGGGCAAATCGCTTTGATAAATTCGCAATTGCCGGTAGTTGTCGTCTTCATCGGAAAAGGATGGAAAATCTCTTTTCTTTGCTGTAAAACGGACTTGCATTATATTTAAGACTTCTGCAATGGGATGATAAATGGTGGCGGAGTTTCCGCCGGCAAAAAGTAAACCTACAGCATGGTTATCTTGATTTAAAAGCAGTGAGCCGCTGTCACCTGCTGTTCCCATTTTTGTAGTTACAATTTGATTGGTAAAAAGGGCGGTGCGCCCACCACTAAAACCGATTCTTACAACTGCTTTAATGACTCTGATCTGACCTCTTGTCAGTCCTGTAGAGCGTCCGCTTTTTTGCACATTTAACCCGATTCTGGCTGATGTAACTCCTAAAACGCGACCTATACTTACAATCTCTTCATCAATCCAATTTTCCTTATAAGGACGGGCCAAAGCCGCATCAATTTGCCTGCCATGCATGATTTTGCCTCCCGTATCTTGGTACATTTATCATACGCGTAAGCAGAAAAAGGAGTGCCGGCTCTTGGCCGCGTTCTGCAAGAAAAAGAAAAGGCTCAACGGTCCCACGGACAGTTGAGCCTTTGGGGAAAGAAATGATTTACAAATATTTAACCACCAGATCCCCTACTTCTTCGGTGGTATAGCCCATTTTACCGGCAGCCATGCTTTTCAGATGTGTGCTGCAAACTGTTTTAATGGCATTTTCCACGCGTTCTGCAGCTTTGGTTTCACCTAAATTGTCCAGCATCATGGCTGCAGCGCCGATGCATGCCAGGGGGTTCACCACATTCAGCCCGGTGTACTTGGGGGCAGAGCCGCCAATGGGTTCAAACATGGAGACACCTTCCGGGTTAATATTGCCGCCGGCGGCAATACCCATCCCGCCCTGAATCATGGCACCCAGGTCGGTGATAATATCGCCGAACATATTTTCCGTGACAATAACATCAAACCATTCCGGGTTTTTCACCATCCACATGACTGTAGCATCAACATGGGCATAGTCGCGTGTAATATCGGGATAATCTTTTTCACCGATTTCATGGAAGACGCGCTCCCAGAGATCAAATACATAAGTCAGGACATTGGTTTTACCGCAAAGTGTTACTTTTTTCTGTTTATTGCGGCGCCGGGCATATGCAAAAGCATAGCGGAGACAGCGTTCCACGCCCATGCGGGTACAGACAGATTCCTGGATGGCAATTTCATGCGGTGTGCCTTTGCGCATAATACCGCCGGCACCGGCATACTGGCCTTCAGTGTTTTCCCGCACCACGACAAAATCAATCTCTTCAGGTCCTTTGTCTTTCAGGGGAGTATCTACGCCGGGATAGAGCTTAACGGGGCGCAAATTAATATAAAGGTCAAGTTCGAAACGTAAGCGCAAAAGTAAACCTTTTTCCAGAATTCCCGGTTTAACATCGGGATGGCCAATGGCACCAAGGTAGATGGCGTCAAATTGGCGCAATTCTGCCAAAACACTGTCGGGCAGAACCTCACCGGTACGCAGGTAACGTTCACCGCCTAAATCGTAATGAGTATAATCAAATTTTAAACCTTCAGCAGCACTAACGGCATCAAGGACTTTTAACCCTTCACGAATAACTTCCGGGCCTGTCCCGTCACCGGGTAGCACGGCAATTTTGTACAAATAAAAAACCTCCTTATTCTTATGTAACGCTTCTTATTTTAAACTATCTTACCTGAAAAGGGAAGTCATTTGGAAAGGATTTAAATTAATTAAAGCGAATGTTGAAAGAAAAGATGAAAAATGTGAGTGATGTTAATGCCTGTACGTTTTATTTTAGGACGGGCCGGCAGTGGTAAAACTATGACCTGCCTACGGGAGATTGCTTGCTTATGTCAAAAGGAACCTTTAGGCGAACCACTGATTTTTCTCGTGCCGGACCAAGCTACTTTTGAAATGGAAAAAGAATTAGCCGCCCTTTGTGGAGGGGGGACCTTCCGGGCAGAGATCCTGTCTTTTCGGCGCCTGGCGTATCGCGTACTGTCCCTGCGGGGAAAACGGACCCCTTTAATTACAGAAACAGGGCGGCAACTCGTCTTAAGACGTATTTTGCAGGAAATTGCCCCTGAGCTGAATACCTTTGGCCGCGCCGCCCGGCAGCCTCGTTTCTGTGAGCAATTGGCTGTACAATTGCGAGAGTTGAAAAATTATAAACTTGAGCCGCAGTCGTTACAGGCAGCGGCCAAAGACCCTGCCTGTCCTCCGGCCCTGCAAATGAAATTGGAGGATTTGGCAGCCATTTATACTGAATATCACAATTTTGTTGCGGGGCGCTACAGCGATCCGGAAGATTTATTAACGGAGCTGGCTGCTGCCATTGTTGAAGGGCACCTGCAGCCGGGGATACGTGTGTGGGTGGACGGGTTTGCCGGTTTTACGCCCCAGGAGTTAAGAGTGCTGGCGGCTTTAATGAGTTCCGCTGCTGAAGTTAATGTGGCACTCTGTCTGGATCCGGCCAATCTTGTGCGCCCGAAAGAAGATGAGTTGTTTCAGCCTACTTTGGATACATATTACCGGCTCAAACAGATCATTCATGAACAGCAAATAGAGACTTTACCGTCCCTGGTGCTGCCGCAAGCAGGGCAAAAGACACGCTTTACCCCTTCAGCGGCTTTAACATACCTAGAAGCAAATTTTGCCGATATTTTAGCAAAGCCTTATCCACAGGAAGCTCAGGAGATAAAGCTGGTCACCGCTGCAGGGAGCAGGGCGGAGGTGGAAGCAGTTGCCCGTGATATCCTGCACTTGGTACGGGAGAAAAAATGGCGCTTCCGTGATATTGGCATTATTCTGCGCAACTTTTCCCAGTATCATGATTTAGTAACAGCCGTTTTTATCGATTATGATATTCCCTATTTTATTGATGATCGTCCCCTGGCTTCTCATCATCCCCTGGTGGAATTTTTACGCTCAGCCCTGGAGGCTGCCGTAACAAAACTGCAGCAGGAACCTGTTTTGCAGATGTTAAAAACGGATCTTTTCCCGCTGCCTCGTCATTTAGTTGATCAATTTGAAAACTATGTACGACAGTACGGCATTAAAGGCAGCCGCTTTCTGGCTCAGGAACCTTGGCATTATCACCAGCGTCTCACGCTGGAAGAAGGGGAAGAGGCGGAAAATGCTTTCCTGAATGAAATTAATCAGGTGAAAAATACTTTTCGCGATAAGTTTAAGAAATTTTACCAAAAAATGAGCCGGCAACCGCAGCCGGCTGCAGAATATTGTTATGCCCTCTGGCAGTTGTTAGAGGAGGTAAATGCTGTCCAGACTTTGCAGGCCTGGGCGGAAGAAACGGAAAGTTTAGGGCTGGTGGAGCAGGCACAGGAACACCGGCAGGTCTGGAATGGAGTTGTTGAGCTGCTTGAACAGACAGAAGCCATCCTGGGCACAGAAAAGTTGCCCCTGCAGATGTTTTGCGAAGTTGTTTTCACAGGGCTGGAAAGCCTGAAACTGGGGCTGATTCCTGCTTCCTTAGACTGTGTTACGGTGGGTAATGTGGAACGCTCCCGGCAACCGCGCCTGCGGGCAGTTTATGTCCTTGGTCTGAATGAAGGAGAGTTTCCGGCACGCCTGCAGGAGGAAGGTTTATTTGCGGACACGGAACGCCTGTCCCTGGCTGAAGCAGGGATGGAATTGGCTGTGACGCGACGGCAGCGACTGTTTCAGGAACAGTACCTGTCCTACATTGCCCTGACCCGCAGTTCAGAATATTTATGGCTCAGCTGTCCTTTGGCTGACGATGAGGGGAAAGCGAAACTGCCTTCTTCGCTTTTTAACAGGGTGCGTGAGCTTTTCCCGGCCAATGAGGTAAAGTTTTTCGGCAATACCCCGGATCCGCACAAGGATCCTCATGCTATAGTGGCTCCGCACCGGCTGGCGGCACAACTTTTACTCATAGCCCGCAGAGTACAAAGCGGCGAGCAACTTTCCTCTTTTTGGGCCGGTGTCTACCAAGAAGCCCTAAAACATGCCGATGTTCTGGCAGTGATGCAGACTTTATGGCCGGCCCTTGCTTATCACAATAAAGTTGCTCCCCTGGGTAAAGAAAACACGGAAGCATTATTTGGCCGGACTTTATACAGTAGTGTTACGCGCCTGGAAAAATTTGTTCAATGTCCTTTTGCCCATTTTGCCCAGTACGGACTACGTCTCCGGCAAAAGCCGGAATGGCGTATGGAGGCTCCGGAGATGGGGGTTTTTTTCCACGAAGCCCTGTGTCGCTTTGTACGGCAGTTGCTGGCGGAAAAGATCGAGTGGTCTGATTTATCTGTGGCAGGGGCCCAGGAAAGAATGCAAAAAATTGTGGCGGAACTTGTACAGGAACTGGATCAGGAAATTTTCTTATCCAGTGCCCGTCTTGGTTACCTGGCACAACGGCTGCAGGAAATTTTAGCCCAGGCAGTGACTTCCTTAACACTGCATGCCCAAAACAGCCGCTTTGCACCTGTGGCGGCTGAACTTTCCTTTGGCAGGGGAGAGGTGCCTGCCTGGAAACCGGCGGCTAAGGACAAACATGTATACCTGTCCGGCCAGATAGACCGGATAGATGTCGCCCGGTGCGAGGAAAAAACTTATGCCTGTATTATAGATTATAAGAGCAGTCCGACAAAGCTGGATTTATCTGATGTTTGGCATGGTTTGTCACTGCAATTATTTGCTTATGTGGCAGCACTGAATGAATATAAAGCAGAGCTGGGACTGCCGGAGGCTGTATCTGCAGGCGCGTTTTATTTTGCCATTTACCGGCCCTTTGAACGCATTAATAACCCGTTGCCGGTAGGGAAAAATGACACACCGGTTAAACTGGAAGGTTACTTTCTGGCAGAGCCGGAGCTGCTTGAAGCTTTAGGTGGAGAAAAATTTGTACCCGCAGCCTTAAAAAAAGACGGCAGTTTTACGAAGTATTCCCGCGTTGTCAGCAGAGAAGAGTTTTCTGCTCTGTTGGCGTATGTGGAAGAAAAAATAATGGAACTTGCAGAACAAATCCAAAAGGGCATTATTGACATTAGCCCCTACAAAAAACCGGATGGCAGATCAGCCTGTACTTACTGCCCGTATCATGCTCTTTGTTGTTTTGAACCGGTTGTGCCCGGCAACAGTTACAGGGTATTGCAAAAATTAACGGCGGAAACAGTGCTGGCCGCCCTGCTGGAAGAGGGAGGGAAAGAAAATGACGAATAAATGGACGGAGGAGCAGTGGGCCGCTATTAGTACAGACGGCTGCAACCTGCTTGTTTCTGCCGCCGCCGGAGCGGGAAAAACTGCAGTGCTGGTGGAGCGCATAATCAGATTATTATGTGACCCTCATAAACCACTTGACATTGATAAACTGCTGGTGGTGACCTTTACGGAAGCGGCAGCGGCTGAAATGCGGGAACGTATCGGGGCGGCTTTGGAAAAAGAAATTGTGGAATCCCGGCGTTTTGAGTTGTTAAAACAACTTTCCCTCTTAAACGGCGCTTCCATTTCCACTCTCCATGCTTTTTGTTTAGAAGTAATCAGGCGTTATTTTTACCTGGTGGACTTGGATCCCACCTTTCGTATTGCCGATGAACAGGAGGCAGGTTTGTTGCGGCAGGATGCGGTAGAAGAAGTTTTGGAAGAAGCTTTTGCCCGGGAAGAAGCAGATTTCCTTGAGTTTGTACAGTCTTACGGCGGCAGAACCAGTGACGAAGCTTTACCGGATTTAATTCTCCGCCTTTACAGTTTTGCCTGGAGTAACCCCTGGCCCGAAGCCTGGCTGCAAGAGGCTTTATCATACTATCAGGATTGTAGTGAGACCGGGGCGGAAGTGTGTCTGGAGCCCATTAAAGAAAAATTAAATTTATTATTACAGGAAGCGGCAGCATGCCTGGAACGTGCTTTGTCTTTATGCCTGGAACCTAATGCACCTGCTATGTATGAAAATGTTTTACAGCAGGAGCAGGAACAGGTACAGAATTTAAAAGCTTTATTGTCAGAACCCTGGGAACTGCTGCGGGAAGCGTGGTCAGGTATTCATTTCCCGCGCCTGCCGCAGGCAAAAGATGTGGATCAGAACTTAAAAGTAGAAATACAAAGACTGCGCAACCGGGCAAAAACTATTTTACAGGAAGCAACGCAGACATATTTTTACCGTTCTTTGCCTGAATTTGTGGCGGAAGTAAAACGGTTGGTGCCGAAAGTTAATGTAGTTATTCAACTGGTACGACAGTTTGCAGACAAGTATACTGCAGCCAAGAAAAAAGCAGGTGTTTTGGATTTTAACGACTTGGAACATTACTGTTTAGAAATTTTACTGGAAAAAAACAACGGACAACCGGAACCGTCGGCAGCGGCTATAGAGCTGCAGGAGCGTTTTGCCCAGGTTTTAGTGGATGAATACCAGGATATTAACCCGGTACAGGACACAATCTTACAATTGGTGTCGCGCCGGGGAAAAGATACAGCCAATTTATTTATGGTGGGCGATGTAAAGCAGAGTATTTACCGCTTCCGCATGGGAGATCCCGGTTTGTTTTTGCAAAAATACCGGGATTACTCGGCCGGAGGAGATGCGGGAAAATTAATTCAGTTAAGCCGCAATTTTCGCTGCCGGAACAATATAGTATTGGCGGTGAATTACCTTTTTGCCCAGTTAATGACGAAAACTATGGAAATTGAATATGACAGTGATGCAGCCCTTGTCTTTGGTGCGCATTATCCTGCCACTGACGTGGTGCCTACCATGGAAAAAGAACCGGTGGAAATTATCCTGGTGGAGAAGAAACCGGAGGAAACTACGGGGGAGGCAGAAGATTTAACTGCTGTGGAGCGGGAAGGCGTCATTGTGGCTCAAAAAATACAGGAGCTGAAGCAAAAAAATCTCCATGTTTTTGACCCGGCAAAGGGCGGCTACAGACCGCTTGCCTATCGCGATATAGTGATTCTCCTGCGTTCTACCGCAAACCGTGCTGACAAGCTGGCGGAAATTTTGGCGCGTTTTCAGATTCCGGCCTATGCCGAACTTGAAAGCGGTTATTTTGCCGCCACGGAAGTGGCGGTGATGTTATCACTATTGAGAGTTGTGGACAACCCCCAGCAGGATATTGATTTGGCGGCCGTATTAAGATCACCCTTTGTGGGCTGTTCAGTGGAGGAGCTGGCAACTATTCGCCGCCTGGGTGGTAAAGACTGTAACTTTTGGCAGGCAGTGAAGGCGGCCGCAAAAACACAAATGCCGGCTTTAGCGGAAAAACTGCAAAACTTTTTATTAAAGCTGGAACGGTGGCGGACCATGGCCCGCAGGGAAAAGCTGGCTACTTTTATCGCTGCAGTTTACCGCGAAAGTGGTTATGCTGATTTTGTGGCAGGGATGCCTGACGGTGTAAGAAGGCTGGCAAATATACGTGCCCTGTTCTCGCGGGCACGCCAGTTTGATCGTTTTTCCCGGCAGGGGCTCAGGCGTTTCCTGCAATTTATTGAACAGCTGGAAAAACAGGGGGAAGACTTGGGTGCCGCTCGTGTACTGGGTGAAAATGAGGATGTAGTCAGAATTATGAGTATTCATAAAGCAAAAGGTTTGGAGTTTCCCGTAGTATTCCTCTGTGATACGGGTAAGAAATTTAATCTCCAGGACCAGCGGGAAGATTTTTTACTCCACCGGCAGTATGGACTGGCCCCCATAATTGTAGATGTGCAGGCTAAAATACGCTATCCTTCCTTACCATATCTGGCCTTGCGGTTATTGGGTGAGGCGGAAACAAAAGCAGAAGAGTTGCGTCTTTTATATGTGGCACTGACACGTGCCCGGGAAAAATTAATTATTATCGGTTCCCTGGAGAAGATGGAAAAGACGGTAAGCTCCTGGCAGGATGTAGTAGGGCGTACAGGGGAGAAATTGCCCGCCTATTTTTTACGCAATGCCAATAGTTTTCTGGATTGGTTGCTGGCCGCCCTGCGGCGCCATCCTGGAATGGTAGCCGGAGAAGAGAGTATCCCCGCAGATAACTGTAAGCCGCGCTTTAGTTTGACTTTAATCCCACAGCTGGAAGAAGTTGCAGTTTCTGCAGACGATCAGGCTTTACAGGAAGAGATTAAATCGGCTTTACTTGCCCTGCAGCCGCTGCCCCTGAAAACTGATGAAAAAGTAGCAAAAATGGTGGCAGAGCGTTTAAATTTCGTTTATCCTTTTACAAAAGCAAAATTACCGGCTAAATTGTCTGTGACAGAAATCAAAAGACGTTTTGCCCGGGCAGAACTGGGTGAGGGAGAGGCCCAGGCACTGATGGCAACACAGTGGAAGCGACCGGAGTTTTTGCAGAAAAGAAAGGGACTTACTGCAGTGGAAAGGGGACAACTATATCACACCGTTTTACAGCACCTGGATCTGGACTTGCCTGTGGATACAGCAGGTGTTATGCAGCAAATGGAGACTATGGCTGGGAAGGGCATTATTGACAGAGATGTTTTGCCTGCCCTAAACCCTGATCATATCGCCGCTTTTTTCCGGACGGAAGCAGGTATGCTTGTGCTCGAATATAAAGACAGGGTGCTGCGGGAATGGCCCTTTACACTTGCTTTGCCGTTATCAGAACTCAAAGGGGAAGAAGTTGCTGCGCAGACAGGTAAAACTGACGAGACAATTATTATCCAGGGTATTATTGACCTTTTAATTCCCACACCTTCAGGTTTTATTCTTGTGGATTACAAAACAGATCGCGATGTTCACTCTTTATTGCAAAAGTATGGCATGCAGCTGGATTATTATGTACGTGCCGTCAGGCAGATTTTAAAACAGCCTGTAGTCGCCGTCTATCTCTATGCCATCTCAGCCAAACAAGTTATCAGGGTAGAGCAAAACTGTTACACAAGATGAGCGTCTGGGTAATTAAAACTCGCTA
>ERZ773359.3279-NODE-3279-length-18845-cov-4.299468_pt1 | contig 18845 bp, 17 predicted proteins | sample MGYA00374955_ERZ773359 | MGnify/ENA primary metagenome ERZ773359 (study PRJEB29098, sample SAMN04486028) | biogas fermenter metagenome | study: EMG produced TPA metagenomics assembly of the Biogas fermentation microbial communities from Germany - Plant 4 DNA1... | reverse complement strand
CTACTGGTTCCAGCACCTTCATGTGGCCGACAATACCAGGCAGGCACCGGGATTGGGCGATATGCCGTGGCGGGAGATCATCAGAGCTTTACACGACATTGACTATGAAGGCGGGATCTCCTGTGAGCCGCTTCCCAAGGGTAAAGCTCCCTACGATGCCCGGAGCGGCAATATCCCTAAAGAGCAGCTGGATCGTGACCTGAAGCTGGGCTTGGACTTCTTGCGGCGGGAGCAGGAGATTGTGCTGGGAATGATCTGAAGCGGCTGCCAGAACGGCGCAAACTGCGGCTTGAGCCAATGGTGGATGGAGTTTGGTCAATGGAATGGCTTACCAAAGGCCCCGGAAACGGGGCTTTCTTTATGGGACTAAAGGACAGCCGACTAGCCCCCGGCCGCTGACGCTGACTGGCCTTCTGAGTGTTAGCCGCGGGTTGGGCCCTCGGATTTTTTAGCCCCGTAAAGGGCTGACTTCCGCACATGTAGAATAGGATACTACAGGTGCTTTCCACACACGGCGGGATGATGTCAATCAGCATGTTTCAGGGGGGTTACAGTTTGCGGTTTTCTGAGCGGTTTGTTGCAGCCTATAACAGGATCGAACGGGAAATGACTAAACGGGCAAAGCTGGATCGATATGTCGGCTTTGCCCAATTGGTGCGGCGCCTCGCCCGCACAGATAGTACAATAGCCCAGTTTGCCGATGAACTCTTTGAATACGGAGAACTCCGCAACGCCATCGTCCACGATGCCTTTGAGCCGGGGCGGCTCATCGCTGAACCCCATCCCGATGTCGTGGAGCGGATGGAGCATATCGCGGAGGTTCTAGAGCGGCCCCCTTTGGTGATCCCGGAGTTTGAACGGAAAGTCTACACAGTCCGCTCCCAGGATTCTATTCTCGATGTCATGGGCCTCATCCGCCAGCTGGGGTATACCCAGTTCCCCGTATATGATCAAGATGGGAAGTTCGCTGGGCTGCTGACAGACCGCTGCCTAGCCCGCTGGCTGACCCTCGAGCTAGACAAGGTGAGGGAAAACTCTCTGGAAGAAATTACTGTAGCCCATGTGACTGTCTATGATAAGACCAAAGGCAGGAACGTTACCTTTCTACCCAAAAAGGCAACAGTTTTTGACGCTTACAATGAATTCGAATGCCGAATGGGCATCGACGGGCCCCGGCTAGAAGCGATCCTCATCACCGAGCGCGGCAAGAAGGATGAGCCGCTGCTGGGGATCATTACTCCTTGGGATATTTTCCGCCTGCGCTCTCTTATGGGCTGACAGGGTTTCGAAAATCCCTGCTTTCGTGTTAAACCTAGTCTAAGCAGTGGGGCAGTTTGGCAGCATCAATTCTTCCTGCCGCTCTGCCCCCTTTCATTCATCCCGCTTCAGACAGATAAAAGGAATTCAGCAAGATTCTAAAGAAATTGAGTCTAACAAGAGGTGTAACCGGTTGGAGGCCTTTAAAGCGGCAGCGACGGGGCCGGAGCCGGTTAGACCTCACCGCAGGAAAGGAGTGGGCGTATGGATGGGTACAAGGAAGCGTATCTTACTCTGGATGAAAGCTTCCGAATAGGGAAGATAGATGACCGCATCTATGGAGCTTTCATTGAACACCTGGGGCGGGCCATCTATGGGGGAGTCTACGAGCCGGAGCATCCTTCCGCTGATGAGCAGGGCTTTCGACAAGATGTCCTGGAATTGGTGAAGGAGCTCAACGTGCCGGTGGTCCGCTATCCGGGAGGCAATTTCGTCTCCGGCTACAACTGGGAGGACGGCATCGGCCCCCGAGATCAGCGGCCCAAGCGGCTGGAGTTGGCTTGGAAGTCCATCGAGACTAACGAATTCGGGCTCAATGAGTTTATGGACTGGACCGAAAAGGCTGGCACAGAAGCCATGATGGCAATTAACCTGGGCAGCCGGGGGATCGATGCTGCCCGCAATATTGTGGAGTACTCAAACCATCCCAGCGGGACGTATTGGAGCGATCTGCGCATAAAGCACGGGTATCCTGAACCCCATAGCATCAAGCTGTGGTGTCTAGGCAATGAAATGGATGGGCCTTGGCAGATAGGCCACAAGACAGCCGATGAGTACGGCCGGTTAGCCCTTGAGGCCGGCAGGGTCATGAAGCTGGTAGACCCCTCCATTGAGCTCGTTGTCTGCGGCAGCTCTAATGCCCACATGCCCACTTTTCCGGAGTGGGAAGCAACGGTGCTGGACCATACCTATGAAGTCGTAGATTACATCTCCCTCCACACATACTTCGGCAACAGGGACAATGATACACCCAACTTCCTGGCTCAATCGGTGGGCATGGATGATTTTATCAATACGGTAATCGGCATCTGTGATTACATCAAAGCCAAGAAGCGCAGCCAGAAAACCATTCACCTCTCTTTTGATGAGTGGAATGTGTGGTACCATTCCAACGAGGCCACGACCAAGCAGGAGCCCTGGCAGGTAGCTCCGCCTATCTTAGAAGATATTTACACCTTTGAGGATGCCTTGGTGGTAGGCTGTATGCTGATTTCCCTGCTGAAGCGGGCCGACCGGGTGAAAATCGGGTGTATTGCCCAGCTTGTTAACGTGATTGCACCCATCATGACCCGCACCGGCGGCGGAGTCTGGCGGCAGACGATCTATTATCCGTATCTCCATGCATCCTTGTACGGCCGCGGCGAGGTGCTTACACCTGTCATCGACAGCCCGGCCTATGATACCAAGGATTTCTCCAAGGTCCCATACCTAGAAGCTATCGCAACGGTGGATGATGACACCAGTGAGTTGACTATCTTCGCAGTTAATCGGGATCTGGAGGAGCCGCTGCTCCTGAAGGCCTGCCTGGGCGGTTTCGTAGGGTATCAGGTGGTGGAGCATATTACACTTACCCACCGAGACCTCAAGGCAGTCAATACTGAAGATAATCCTAACAATGTCGCCCCCAAGAGCGATGGCGATGCTAAGCTGGATGAAGAGATGCTAACTGCGGCTTTAGCCCCTGCTTCGTGGAATGTGATCCGCCTGAGGAAGGATCCCAGTTAAGCAGCGGGGCAATTTGTGACCACGTATACAGCAAACGAGATAGATACCAAAACGAAGAGCCAGCCTGCGGGCTGGCTCGTCACTCCTCTGCCATAGCCTTGAAGTCCTATTCTACCACAAGGCTGGAGTATATAGACCTGTGGATGGAAAAAGCATCCTGGCCTGCAGCCGCGGTGAGCATAACATTGGCCTCCCTGGCAATCCCGGCGACAAAAGCTTCGATGATGCGGGGATCAAACTGTGTTGCTGCCTTCCTTTGCAGCTCATCCAGTGCCTGCTCCTGGGTCAGGTTTTTCCTATACGGCCGAAAACTCACCATGGCATCATAAGCATCGGCTACAGCTACGATCCTGGCGTTCAACGGGATCTCCTCACCCTTCAGCCCTCTAGGGTATCCGGTTCCATCCCACCGCTCATGGTGAGCAAAGACAGAGGCGGCGATGGAGGACATGCCTGGAACGGAGTTCAACAAACGGTAACCCACTGTCGGGTGCCTTTGTACGCTTTTCCATTCGCCCTCATTCAGGCAGGCAGGTCTGTTGAGGATTGCCTCATCGACTGCGATCTTGCCGATATCATGGAGCAGGCCGGTGAGCTTCAGCTCGTGAAGCTGCTGACTGCTAAACCCCAATGATTTGCCGATCACCAGGCATAGCTCTGCTACCCGCTCAGAGTGGAGCTCCTCCCGGGGGTTCTTTTCGAACAGAGTGTTGATCAGAGTATTGATTATTTGATAGTTCGAATTGGACTCCGGGAGAAGCGATGAGCGATAGCGCCTCCGGGATACCCGGCTGCGAGCCGGATCGTTAAGCCTCATCTCGGTCCACAGAATAGTAGACAGGATGATGGCAGCCAGAATCAACCATTGCAATTCCATTGGAAACTAACCCTCTCCGCTTGATTTTCGTAACCGCCAGCGCGATTATATTCATTAGTAAGCTGCTTAGTTATGAGTATCCACATAGAAAGAAATGTTGGGTTGTCGCATGATCTAACATAGCAAATTGTTGTAGTATTGAACAGGTTTTTTGAGATTTGTCGATACACACATGGCAAATTATAGCATCTGGGTTGGGGAGGGTCAAAACTTTGGGCAGAAAAGCTACATAATGTTCACACGGCCGGCTGAGAAGGCTGGGCAATTTGTCGCGAAAGTGTTAAGATAGAACACGATGGCATCTACCAACCACATTGATGAAGGGAACAATAGACATGGTCAAATCCAATCCACTAGTCAAAACCTTGGTTACCTTGCGGGGAAATGCCCGGGCTTGTGTCTGGACAGAGCCGCTTTATTCTATTCCTTGGCAGCTGTACGCGCCGTATATTGCCTTATATCAGCTTGCCCTGGGCGTTACCGAGAGTCAAATCGGCCTCATTGCCAGTGTCGGCATGTTTGTGCAGGTGTTTGCCGCTCTAGCCAGCGGAGTAATTACAGATAAGCTGGGACGGAAACGGACAACCCATCTATTTGATATAGTGTCGTGGAGTATACCTTGCCTTATCTGGGCGTTCTCCCAGAATTTCACCCATTTCCTAATCGCAGCGGTGATCAACGGCTTGTGGAGAGTGGCGGGGAACTCCTGGAACTGCCTGCTGGTAGAAGATACCGATAAGCGGCAGTTGGTCCACGTGTTTTCATGGATTCATATAGCGGGGCTGCTGGCTGCCTTCGTATCACCGGTGGCCGGGGTTTTCATTGCCCGTTACGGTCTTGTGCCAACGGTCCGGGGTCTATATCTCTTGGCATTTGTCATGATGACGGTGAAGTTCACGGTGCTCGACTTGCTCGCGGAGGAGACCCAGCGGGGCAAGATCCGGATGCAGGAAACGGCGGGAGTCAGCCCTTGGACAATGCTCAGTGAATACGGCGGTGTTTGGCAGAAAATCATTCATACACCTCGGACCTTGGTGGCCCTAGGGGTTATGGTCGTGCTCAATATCTGCCTTATGATTAACACCAACTTCTGGGGCATTTTGCTTACACAGAGACTGCTGGTTCCCAAGCAGTATATATCTTTATTCCCCTTGGCCAAAGCTCTGGTCATGTTGGTTTTCTACTTCTATATCATCCCAAGGCTCGATCCGCTGCAGTTTAGGCGGCCTATGCTGACTGGTTTTACCCTGTTTGCAGCCAGTCAACTGATCTTGATTTTTACTCCTGTGCTGGGATACAGCCTCCTCTTGGTCAGCATTGCCTTAGAGGCCTGCAGTCTGGCTCTGCTTCAGCCCTATATCGATACATTAGTTGTCGTCTCTGTCGACTCGGTGGAACGGGCAAGGATTGTCTCTATCCTCCATGTGACCATGCTGCTCTTCAGTGCTCCCTTCGGCTGGCTGGCGGGAAATGCGGCTGAACTGGATCACAGGCTGCCCTTTGTGATCAACATTGTGCTGATAGCCCTAGGATTCGTTCTGATGCTGAAGACCAGCGGCCAGGCGGGGCAGAGGGATGCCTCACCTGCTGCCCGATGATGACGAAGACTGCCGAAAGATGTGGAGCTGGCATTGGCTGACAGCTCTCTCAGATCGTCCACTGATTGTGGATTATTGCCACCAAATACCATGTGCCGTCAAGCTCTTCAAAGGCCAGCCGCAGGCTCTGCCAATCCATGCCTCCGTACTGGGGGTCAAATCCAGAGAAATGGTATTCCACGATGATGGCATCGGGATAGACTTGGAACTGGTTCTCTAAGGTGTTGCCGATGCCAATAGTCTCGTTGTAGCTCACGTTCTCCGCATTGATGAAATCAGCCGTATAGACGAACTCATCGAAATACTCCTGGGGCGTTAGCTCGATGGGAAAGCCTGTTCCATCATAATGCCCCCAGGTGTATTTGGTGTCATCTTCACCAAATGTCATGACCTCTTGGGGGGAAAACACCAAATCTCCGGCCTCGGAAACATCAACGTAGGAATAGGGCGAAAACCTTACCCCCGCTGGATGCACCCGTTCTGCCAAAGCCGCAAAATCCCGCTCCTTGATGATCTCCAGCGTTTCCAGTGCCCGTTTTTCAATAATCCGCTGGGCATCTGCCGGAGGCAGCTGGGAGGCGGGCAGAGACACTTCCTGCTTAGGTTTTTCCGCTTGTTGCCTTTCACTATTGAGCTCCTCATCCGGCGATCTATCCAAGAGGCCCGGTATACAGGCCGACAGCGTAATGAGGAGCAGTATGGCGGCAGCCAACGCCGCAACCCTGGATGTTTTCATGGGGGCCTCCTTATTAGTCAGGTGAGTGCAGTGTTCAGCGAACCGATATCAGTAACCTCTTATCCATTTTCTCGGTGCAGTCCTTTCTATCCCCCTCTAATAGTATTGACTGACTCGATTTTCTGTAACCAAAACAGGATCCAGTCCATAGATGCAGAACGGAGCAGGATCCAACACACCTATGCAGAAACAGGATGAAAACTGAGGGTGGTGCTGGCTGTGGATTTACTCCTAGAGACACCCCGGCTGATCCTGCGGGCATTTGCCCCCGAGGATTGGCGGGCAGTGCATGAGTATGCCTCTGATCCTGAAGTTACACGCTACATGCCATGGGGCCCCAATGATGAGGCGGCAAGCAAGCATTTTGTGGCGACGGTGATTGTCAAGCAGCAGCAGGATCCCAGGACCGACTATGATTGGGCGATTACATTAAGGGAGCAGGGGACGCTAATCGGTGGCTGCGGCATCTACCGCCAGGGATTTGGTGTGGGAGAGATGGGCTACTGCCTGCACCGCAGCTATTGGAACCAGGGCTATGGAACCGAGGCGGCAAAGGCTCTCTTGGAATGGGCGTTCACCGCGGGCGGCTTTCACCGGATTTACGCCCGATGTGATCCCAGGAATATTGGTTCCGCGAGGATAATGGAAAAGAACGGCATGCGGAAGGAAGGGCATCTGAGAGAATGCTCGTTCAAAGACGGAGAGTGGGCTGACTCGCTGCTCTATGCTATCCTGGAGAGCGAGTGGCGAGGACTGTCCGGAAAGGGCAATGAGTAGAAAGGCGTGGGAGGGCAGCTTCCCACGCCGAGTAAGGCGGATAAGACCTTTACCGCGTGATTTTGAGACGTGAAAACCATGGCAGCAAGGATGGGCTTACCGCCTGTGCAGGGCTTTTCTCTACGGGATGTCCTGGGCTGGCACTTTGGTATTTGCCTCTACCAGTTTGGCATACAGGCCGCCCAGGGCGACAAGCTCCTCATGCCTGCCCTGTTCCACGATCTCTCCCTCATGGAGGACGATGATTTTATCTGCATTGCGGATGGTGGACAAGCGATGGGCGATGACAATGGTGGTGCGGCCTTTGATTAGGTTCTGCAAAGCCGCGGTGATCTGGGCTTCAGTTTCGGTATCTACGGCAGAGGTAGCTTCATCTAGAATCAGGATAGGCGCGTTGTAAAGGATAGCCCTGGCGATGGCCAGCCTCTGCTTCTGGCCGCCGGAAAGCCTTGCACCCCGTTCGCCGATTTCTGTCTCATAGCCATCGGGCATCCCTTGAATGAATTCATCGGCTTTGGCAGCTGCGGCAGCTGCCTTAATCTCATCCATTCCAGCTCCGGGACTGCCGTACGCGATATTCTCAGCCACCGTGCCGTTAAACAAGAAGACATCTTGGAGCACCATACTGATATGCTTCCGCAAAGAAGAGACCTTGATCCCTCGAATATCCTGGCCGTCAATGAGAATGCGGCCCTCATTGGGATCATAGAACCTGGGGATGAGGTTAACCATGGTTGTTTTCCCAACACCGGTGGGCCCCACCAGAGCAACCATTTCTCCCGGGTGGATCTCCAAGTTAATATTCCTCAGTACTGGAGTCTCGTCGTAGTGGAACGAGACATTTTCAAAGGTGATGCGGCCCTCAACGTTCTTAAGGCTCACCGCATCCGGTGCATCCTGAATCTCAGGCTCGGTATCCAAGAGCTCGAAGTAGCGGTCGGCCGCGGCTAATGACTGCTGGAGCCCCTCATTAATGTGGTTAAGGCGCATAATGGGCTCATAAAAGGACCCGACATACAGCAGGTAGCCGGTGATATCCGCGATTGATATCTGATCTTTCAGGGCCATCAGGCCGCCGAACAAAGCTACGGCAACTGTACCAATGCCGGCAAAGAAGTCGATCCCGCCGTGGAAGCAGGCACTGATGGATACCGCCCTGGTGATAGCCTTGGCATGGGATATGATCCTGGTTCCGATCCGCTGTTTTTCCCTTTCCTCTTGGGTAAAGACTTGAATCTCTCTCATGCCGGAGAGGTTATCCTGCAGCGTGGAGTTTAAATCGCCGAGCTTTGCCTGGGCTTGGCGGAACAAAGGCCGGACGTGGCGGTTGTACATGACAAATCCGATAATGATCAAAGGGATGGGAATCAGGGTGTAGAAGGCAAGCCGCCCATTGATAGAAAAAAGTACAGCAAAGACCCCGGCAACCGTCAGAATACTGACTGTTATCTCAGGGATGGCGTGGGCGATCAGGGCCTCGAAATGGGCTGTGTCGTTTACCACCCTAGACATGATTTGACCTGTCTGGGTGGCGGTGTAATACTTGGGTGAGAGCCTTTGCAGGTGCTCATATAACCTTGCCCGTGCCTCTGCCACGCTGCCCCATCCGGCTACGTGGGTAGACCATGTCTGCAAGGCCCGCAGGGCAGGGCGGAGGGCATAGACTAGCAGCAAGGCTGCCGATGTAGTTATGACCCGGCGGGCAGCTAGTGTTTGATCAACCAGCAGGCTGCCTTCAATGGAGCCCAGAAGGCTTCTGATCAGCCATGGGCCAGCCAAATTGGCTAAGGTGGTGCCGATCATGGCCGCGAGGGCAAATGCCATCCAAGACCAGTACTTCCGAGAAATCATGATTAAGCGGGCTATGTGTCGCAACTATAGATCACCTCGTTGGGAATTATTCTCGCCGGAAAGCGAAAGTCCTCGATGGTTAAAAGCGCCGCTGCGGCTTTTTGTAGGCATCTGCGGGGCACTAAAATCGGAAGCGGCATTCTGATATCTCTCCACAGGTACATATGATGGCCTATAAAGCCTACAAAGTGCTCTCAGAAGCAGGAAAGGCGGCAGATATTCAAGTTCCTTTAGTTAACATTCCATTTACATATTGACATTTGAGGCAGGATCGTTTATTGTTAACTTAGCGAAACGTTTAGCTATACGTTTCGCCCAAACCCAACAGATAGGCAGATACATAAATGCGTAAAAAGCGTAAGATCCCGACACTTAAGGATGTGGCGAAGCTGGCGGGGACCTCGGTGAGCACAGCCTCGGTGGTTCTCAGCGGCACGCAAAAGAAGTTTGTCAGTGATACGCTTCGCCAACGGGTTTTGGAGGCTGCCAAGGTACTCAATTACCGTCCCAACATCACTGCGCGGCAGATGAAAGGCAAGAGCGGCAGGTTTCTTGCTATCCTGGCGCCGCAATTCGATAATGTCTTCTTTAATCAGGTTGTAATCGGGGCAGAGAGCTACGCCAACTCCCGTGATTATACTCTGGCTATCTACTCTACATACGATCAGGAAGAAAAAGAACTCAAATTCGTAGACAATTTGATTTCCCTCCAGGTAGACGGTATCTTGATCATCCCTGCCCAGCAGAAAAGCCGCACCGTGGAGATGATTAGGGATGCAGAAATTCCCTATGTCGTAGTGGATCGCCCCATCTTCAGCGATGAACACTATGAGCTTGTGGCTATTGACAACTATCAAGCGGCAAGGGATGCCACCGAATACCTACTGAGCTGCGGCCATACAAGAATTGCGTTTTTCGGCTGGGAGAGCCCGTTGACCACCGTCACTGAGCGAATCCATGGGTTTCGGGATGCACTGCTGGCGGCTGGGATCAAACCAGATCCCAAGGGCATAGTTGAAGTACCCAGGGAGCGGGGCGCTGCTTTTCAAGCAGCCATGGAAGTGCTGCCGGGCAGCGACTACACAGCAGTCTTGGCTGCCCAGAGCAATGTAGGCGAGGGTGTTGTAGACGCACTGTTTCAGCTGGGCTGGGAGATTCCAGAGCGAATGTCGGTAATGCTCTATGGCGACCCGCCTTGGGCATCGCTCTTCCGGCCTAAGTTTAGCTGCGTGGTACAGCCCCATCAGCAGCTGGGCATGAAGGCAGCAGAACTGATCATCGATCGTTTGGAAAACCCCCATCACGAAATCCGCTGCGAGGTCTTTAAAGCAGCCTTGCACGTCCGTGACTCAGTCATGGATTACCGGGGATTGAGAGCCATTAATTCATAAGCCAAGGTAGATAAATCAGCTGCCTGAGAGTCTTGTGAAAGTGAGAACCAGTACATATCAATTATGTACATGTCTCTAGCCTGATGTCTGTATTTCCGTATCACAATTAGGCCGCCATGGAGGCCTATTCTTGCAAACCATAGTCTCACTTACCCAAAAAGGAGGCTGATGCCAAAGGAGAAACAGAGTCGCTGGCAATGGTGTCTGTTGGATGAGAGACTACATGAGGGAGGCATGACAATTGAGAAAGATACTTGGAAGTCTATCGTTGATTGTGTTGGTGTGTCTGTTGGGCAGCGCGGCAGTCATGGCTGCCGGGTACCCGAATAAGGAAGTAGAAATTGTTGTTCCCTGGGCAGCTGGCGGAGCAACCGACATGGTCTTTAGAGCTATCAGCACTGTATTTCCCAAGCATGCCAATGGGCAGCCTTTGATCATCAAGAACATCCCCGGCGGCGGCGCCGTTCCTGGAACCATGGAGTTCCTCAAGGGCAGGCCTGATGGCTATACACTGCTGGGAATTGCTACACCGATTATCACCAAGATCCACATGAGTGAGGTTCCCTTTGATACCGACTCCTTTGCACCGGTAATCATGGTAGTGGAGAATCCCTGCATCATCATGGTGCCTGCTAATTCCCCATACCAGAACCTCAATGAGTTCGTCGATGCAGCCAAGGCCAATCCCGGCAAAATCTCCATCGGTAACGGCGGCGCCGGCGGCGGGACCCACCTTGTGGCCCTGGCATTTGAGAACCATGTAGGAGCAGAGTTCCTCCACGTTCCCTTTGGCGGCGGCGGCCCTTCGGTGACGGCGGCTGTGGGCGGCCACGTTGACTCCATCAACGTATCTGCGCCGGAAGGCTTCACCAACGTAGATGCCGGCCAGCTGCGTGTCCTGGGCGTACTTGGTGAAGAGCGCTTGGAGCGGTTCCCCGATGCTCCCACTGCTCTGGAGCAGGGCATTGATTTCTCCATGGCCATGTGGCGGGGTGTTGCAGCACCGGCTGGAACCCCGGACGATCTGATCAAGACAATCCACGATATCTTCCTAGCCTGCATTGAGGATCCAGAGTTCCTGGCTCAGGCTGAGGATATGGGCCTGCGGGTTGTGCATTTCAATCCCGAGCAGTTTGCCGAGTACATTGAGAGCGAGAGCCAGGCCTATGAAGAGCTGTGCAAGACCAAGGGCCTCGGCGATAGATACACCAAATAAGCATGATACAAAGGGGCCGTTCTGTGGAGCGGCCCCGCTTACACAGTGCCGTAATAGGCTTTTTTTAGGAGCGAGGTGACCGGATTTGAGTCGATCGGATTTTTGGTTTGGTATTGGCTTCATGGTTCTAGGGGTAATCACCTTCTTTCTTACTGCTGACATGATGACCATGCCCATCGGCCTCAGCCCTGCTGACTATCCCCGGGTGATCGGAGTGGGGCTGATCATCTTAGGCGCCATACAGGCCATCCAGGGATGGAGACAGGGTTCCCCAGCCCTCAAGGAACTATATCCACCCAAGGCGATTTGGCGAGTGCTTGGCTTGGTATTGATCACTTACGTCTACATTCAATTATTGGATGTTCTCGGGTTCTCCCTTGCAAGTCCCCTATTCTTGCTGGCAGTTATGTATTACTTCGGCGTACGTAAGCCTGTGACCATGATAGCCATTGCTGTACTGCTTACTCTAGCTATCTATCTCATATTTAGAGTTGCATTCCACGTGCCGCTGCCTAGGTTTAATCTGTTCTGATAAAGAGGTGAGAGGGAATGGTAGAGAATATACTTCTCGGGCTGGGGAATGTTTTTCAGCCTTTGACCTTTGTCTTGATGGTTGCCGGCGTTGTCGGCGGCGTGATTGTAGGGGGCCTGCCGGGGATGACTTCCTCTATGGGCATTATCCTGCTTCTGCCCCTTACCTACCGTTTGGACCCCAAAGTCGCTTTGGTAATGCTGGCCGGCATGTATGCCGGGTCCATGTACGGCGGCTCAATCTCGGCTATCCTGCTGCGCACCCCCGGTACTCCGTCTGCATCGGCTACACTGCTGGATGGGTACCCCCTAGCTGAGCAGGGACAGGCAGGGAAAGCCATCACTGTGGCTACCATCGCGTCAGCAGCCGGCGGTTTGTTCAGCGCGATTTGTCTCATCCTCATCGCACCATCGTTGGCCAAAGTAGCCTTGAAATTTAGTCCAGCAGACTATTTCTCCTTGGCCATCTTCGGACTGACTATTATGGCCAGTGCCTCCGGGAAGAACCTGGTGAAAGGGCTGCTGGCCGGGTGGTTTGGCCTTCTGATCTCCACCGTTGGTATCGACCCGATCATGGGGGTAAACCGCTTCACCTTCGGTGTTCCCAACTTGATGAGCGGCTTTCAGCTCCTTCCTGTTCTGATCGGTGTGTTTGCCATCTCCCAAGTGCTGGTGGAAGTTGAGCAGAAGACCAGGCCGCCTCGGGTCATGCAGGAACTAGATGACACCATCCCCAGCCGCCAGGAACTGAGGTTGGTTGTCCCGGCCATTTTGGTAGGCTGTCTCATCGGTACGATGATAGGGGTGATCCCCGGCACCGGCGGCGCGATCGCTTGTTTCTTAGCCTATGATGTAGCCCGGCGGTTCTCCAAGCGGAAGGAGTTGTGGGGCCACGGTGCCCTTGAGGGTGTTGCGGCACCTGAATCAGCCAACAATGCTGTTACCGGCGGCGCATTGGTGCCCATGCTTACCTTGGGCATACCGGGAGACGTAGTCACCGCTGTTATGCTGGGTGCACTGATGCTCATCGGAGTGCAGCCTGGCCCGCTTCTTTTTACCCAGAATGCTGAGGTTGTCTACACACTGCTGACTGGATTTGTGATCATTCAGTTTGTCATGCTGGTGGTAGGCCTCTTCTCGGCAAAGATTGCGCCCCGGATTCTGAGCGTCCCCTATAATCTCCTAATGCCCGCGATTCTCTTGTTCTGTGTCGTCGGATCATTTACCCTGCAGAACAGCTTGTGGGATGTGAAAGTAGCCCTGCTTTTCGGTCTAATCGGCTACTTTATGAAAAAGCACAACTATCCCCCTGCTCCTTTGGTCCTCGGCGTCATCCTGGGACCCATGGCGGAAGAGCACTTGAATAGGGCGCTGCTTCTAAACCACAATGATTGGACTATCTTGGTCCGCAGCCCCATATCCCTGTTCTTCCTCATCTTGTCGGTGGTGTCCATCTTGACTGCACTGTTTGCCATCGGCAGTCCAGGAAAGAAAACCAGCCAGGCAGCGTAGGCAGCAAGGAGGCTGGGGCAGGAATATATGAGATGGAGGTTTGATTGAATGGAAAGAAAACAGGAAGTCGATGTGAAGCTGCAGCGGGTCCGCAGCTTTCTCCAGGAGAAAAACTTGGACGCACTGCTGCTCAAGAAGCAGCCTAACTTCTCGTGGCTGACTGCCGGCGGACTCAACATGGTGGGCATTACCACTGAGATGGGCGTTACATCACTGCTGGTCACGGCGCAGGACGCGTATGTAATTGCCAGCCGCATTGAAGCCAATCGCATGATGCAGGAGGAAGGGCTGGGAGAGCTGGGCTTTAAGCTCTTGGAGTATGAGTGGTATGACAACAAGGAAATGGATTATGTTAAGGAAGTTGTCGGCGAAGGCCGCGTCGGCGGCGATGCAGCAGTCCCTGGAGTCGAAGATGTGGCAGCCGATGTCAACCGCCTGCGGTATGAACTGACTGAAGGTGAGATCCAGCGGTATCTTTTCCTCGGTGAAAAGGTTTCTGCCGCCATTGAAAAGACCCTCACAGAGGTACAGCCCGGCGATACCGAAGCGGAGATCACCGGCCGGCTGGCAGCAGAGCTGTGGAGAGACCGCATCGACCCCACCGGCTACATGGCGGCAGCCGATGAGCGGGCAGATCTCTACCGGCATCCCATTCCCACCATGAACAAGGTGAAAAAATACCTGATGCTGTGTGTGAATGCCCGCTATAAAGGCTTGATCACCACCATTACCCGCCTAGTCCATTTCGGCCCTGTGCCTGAGGAGCTGCGCAAGCAGTATCTGGACAATGTCAAGATCGAGTGTACCATGATTGCCAAGACCACCATTGGTACCCCCATGAATGTTCCGCTTCTGACAGCCATTGATATGTACGAAAACATGGGCTATCATGATGAGTGGAAACTGCATCATCAAGGCGGGCCCATGGGCTATTACGGCCGGGATATCCGGGTACACCACAAGGTAGAGGAGAAGGTGCGGCCCAATCAGGCTTTTTGCTGGAATCCATCCATCACCGGCACCAAGTCTGAAGACGGTTTCATCGCAACACCTAATGGGCCTTTGATGATCAGCAAGCCAATCATCTTCCCTACCGTGGAAATGGAGGTTGAAGGGATCAAGTTCGTCAGGCCGGACATCCTGGAGCGATAAAGGAGGCAGATTAAATGGCGAAGGATAAACTGCGGGTAGGTATTGCCGGCTGCGGCATGATCACCGAGTTTCACATCAGGGCTATGAAACAGATCCCCGAGCTGGAACTGGCGGGAGTATGGGACATAGCAGCTGATCTGGCCAAGAACACGGCGGAGAAATGGAATGTGAAGGCATATGGTTCTTACGAGGAAATGATTGCCGATCCCCAGGTGGACATAATTGATATCTGCCTGCCGGCAGGAGTCCATGCCCAGTACGGCTGCCAGGCGGCAGAGGCCGGCAAGCACTTGATTGTGGAAAAACCCATTGATGTAACCAAAGAGGCCGCTGAGAAGCTCATTGCCACTGCCGACAAGGCTGGAGTCAGCTTAGCAGTTATACTGCAGAACCGGTTCGCCCCATCGATGAACAAGGTAAGAAAGGCCCTGGATGAAGGAGCCTTAGGGCGGCTGCTCTATGGTGAGGCAACGATCAAGTGGTACCGGCAGGAGAGCTACTACACATCAAAGCCTTGGAAGGGCACTTGGGAGTTTGACGGCGGCGGTGCCCTGCTGGTCCAGGCGATCCATACCATCGACCTGCTCCTCTGGTTCATGGGCAGCAAGATCAAGGAGATCAAGAGCTTTGCCAGGACAGTACTGCATCCCATTGAAGTTGAGGACCTGGCGACAGCCATATTGGAGTTTGAATCGGGAGCTCTAGGCCACATCGTCGGTTCCACCGCGATGACACCAGGCTTCCCTGAGCGGATAGAACTCTACGGTGAAAAGGGGTCTATTGCCCTGGAAGCGGGCCGCATCGTTCGCTGGCAGGTAGAAGGGATGCAGGAAGAAGACTACCTGGATCCAGTGGCCATGGGTTCCGGCAGTTCCGATCCCGGCGGCATCCCGCTGGAGAACCATACCGCTCAGCTGCAGGCCATTGCTAGAAGCATCCTGGCCGGAGAGCAGCCGCCGGTCAGCGGCCAAGAGGCGATGGAATCTCTCAACTGCATCTTGGATATTTACCGGTTGGGTGGAATGGAGCGCAAGAAGTAGCAAATCGAGACTGCACCGGCGGGGTGCAGGGGCCGTGAGGCACCTCCTGTATTGAGAAAAGAGGGGACTAGCTCCCCTCTTTCCACTTACATACCAATCTCGACATTGCCCACTATGAACCCCTCCGCTAGTTCTCCAGAATATCCTTATTGTACCACAAAAGGGGATCAACTATGGCTCCTCGATTGCGCAGCCACAGGATTTGAGTTCAGGCAAGGTAAACAGAAAAACAATTGACATTAGGAAAAAATAAGTGTACGCCGGTTTTGAGCCAGTAGATTTCTTCATCGCTACATGCGGCGCATCCGACATTTTGCTTGATAGAGTCGAGCTTTATCCAGAAGAACATATAGAAGGCTTCGATCCAGAGATCGTTCAGCTGACAAAGGATTGGGAAGTACCCCTTACCTCCCTAGGTACAGGTCACATATCCTATGGATGAAGTGGCGAATATCCTCGAGCTGGTTCTTCAGTATGCCAAATACCAATCGCTTGTTTAGATCCATGTACTCATGAGCGATGATATTTCGGAATCCCACCATAGCCCGATATGTCTCGTACTCTTCTTGGGAGAATACCCCAGCCTGCCACAGGAGGCGGAAACCGTCACTGAGGGTGGAGATATCACCTAAACCCTCATCAACGGCAATATGGTTGGCGATGTCCGTTATGAGGTTGATTGTGGTGAAGATATTGTACTCGACAATATCCTGGATATCTTGATTCTTCAGGAAGTCCGCCAAGTCTAAGTCTGCGTATCGCTCAAGTCTCTGCAAGGAGTGCTTGATCTGCCCAACCCGTTTTTGCAAAGCATCATAGTCGACCAATCGGCACCCCTCCTATCGGTCCTTCTTTTCGAAATAGCGCAAAGCCTGTCTGAATTGGTAATCCAGATATGGTTTTATATCATCATATTCCCATACAGTCCGCAGACGGAAAGCCCTGCTATATCCATCGCCTCTATCCCAAATCTTGGTGCCTCCAATTAGTACTTCCTTTTTCAGAAGGGGAGGAGCTTCATTGAGCACGACAAGGTCCACATCCCGTCTGACGGCATCTTCTAGGGCAAGCTTTATGCTAATATAGTACTCAAGATCTCGCTTGTCATCTTGGTCAAAGTCAGTGATATGGACAGCTATGTCTATATCACTGAAGGGCAAGAGCCTGCCCTTGTTGGCGGAGCCAAACAAGTATGCAAAACTCACCCTTGGATGTTTGCCAAGAATATCTGCGATCCGGGAGATGAGGATTTCTCTGCTGTTTGAAGAACTCTCCACGGTGATTCTCCTCCCTGATTGTCCCACCATGCCCGACAAGTGGACCCGCTGCAATGCCGGTACCGTTGTACTGCAAGAAGGCGACCCGCGGTTGGCATACCAATATTGTACCACAAAAGGGGATCAATTATGGAGCTTTCGGTCTTGACAGCTCAAGGTTACCAACCCTTTCGGTCAAGAGTAGTTCTTAACACCGGTATTCTATTTGAAAAGTAGGATTCTTTAAGGGCACGGAGAACGTAGACTTTAAGTGTTTATCCAGGAGGTGGGTATTGGTGAAGCGCTCGGAACTAAACAAACTAATGCGCAACGCAGTGGAGTTTACCAAGAAGATGGGCTTTCATCTGCCGCCTTTCGCTTTCTGGGGCCCCCAGGACTGGGAAGCCAAGGGCAGGGAATATGATGAGATCAGAGACAACATGTTAGGCTGGGACATCACCGATTTTGGCAGCGGCGATTTCCATAAGGTCGGCCTCTTACTGTTTACTATTCGCAACGGTAATCCCAACGACACAAGGTATACCAAGACCTACTGTGAAAAGCTGCTCATCGTCGAGGAAGAGCAGGTTACTCCTTATCACTTCCACCGCAACAAGACAGAGGATATTATCAACCGGGGCGGCGGCAATCTACTGGTCCAGCTCTATAATTCCACCGAGGATGAAAAACTGGCCGATACCCCTGTCCAGCTCTCTGTGGATGGCCGCAACTTCACTGCCCCGGCAGGCACCATCGTATGCCTGACTCCCGGTGAAAGCATCACACTCACCCCTGGAGTATATCATCAGTTCTGGGGTGAAAAGGGAATGGGTACTGTCTTGGCAGGTGAGGTGTCACAGGTCAATGATGACCGGACAGATAACAGATTCTTGAACCAAGAAGGCAGATTCCCAGCGATCGAAGAAGATGAGGAGCCCGTGTATCTCTTGTGTACTGAGTATCCTCCGGCCAAGGACTGATGGATAAATAGAGTGCTCCTAGACAGATTAGAAGCAGGCTGTCCGTCTGGCTTTCCAGAAGGCAGCCTGTTTTTTGGTGCGCTGAATGCGGTGCAATGGGGATGGAACGGCATGCAGTGCCGGCAGTCTGGTGGGCTTTGATGAGAGTGCATTGCCAAGAGGCGGGGTTTGTAGTGTCGTCAGATCAATTCATCCAAAATAAAAAGGAAAAAGTCTGAAGAAAGCGAATGATCAGACAGAAAGGTGCCCCTTACGGAAAGGAGGTGGGACCGCCAGCCACAACGGAACTCCGTTGATGACAGCACACTGTCTGTTCGGCCAAAGTACGTCCGTATTTCAAGGAGGGAGAATGATGAGGTATACTGGGAGATATGCGTATCTGCTGCTCTTGCTGCTAAGTCTCTTGGTTGCGGCATCCTCCATGGCTGCTGCTCAGATCGGCCCGGATATTCCCCGGGAGGAGACCCTCATTGTGGATATCCTCACCGGCCGGTCTCCTAATCCCCGGCGGTTCAATGCCTGGGCACCTGGTACTACCACTGATGCTGGGATACAGCAGCTGATGCTGGATACCCTCTGGTGTGTCGAGTATGCCCAGGGTGAAATCATCAACGTGCTGGCGCAAGGCCCGCCCATCTACAACGCTGACTATACTCAAATGACCGTGAAGCTGCGGGAGGGCATTTATTGGAGTGATGGGACCGCCTTTACCGCCGATGATGTGGTCTTTACGGTGGAGACCCTGAAGGCTAACCCGGGAATGAATTACCAAGCTGAGTTCGACATTTTTGTCAAGGAAGTATACAAGACCGATGACTACACCGTTGTCTTTGAGCTAAAAGAACCAAATTCCCGTTTCCACACCTATTTCCTCAACCGGTGGGGT
>ERZ773359.3275-NODE-3275-length-18851-cov-5.158864_pt1 | contig 18851 bp, 20 predicted proteins | sample MGYA00374955_ERZ773359 | MGnify/ENA primary metagenome ERZ773359 (study PRJEB29098, sample SAMN04486028) | biogas fermenter metagenome | study: EMG produced TPA metagenomics assembly of the Biogas fermentation microbial communities from Germany - Plant 4 DNA1... | reverse complement strand
CTTGAGTGCCAGCAAAAACTGAAAGGGTTTAAAATAAGAGGAGCCTTTAGTAAATTGACTAGTTTAACAGAACAAGAAAAAGCAAAAGGAGTCCTAGCTGTATCATCTGGCAATCATGGAGCAGGGGTTAGTTATGCGGCTAAAGTTTTGGGAGGAATCAAAGCAAAAGTTTATGTACCTAAGACTGTTCCTGTGTCAAAGTTAGAAAAAATCAAGTATTTTGGAGCAGAAGTAATAGCTGCAGGAAATAATTATGATGAAGCCCATGCTGCTGCTTTAGAAGCAATGAAAAAAGAAGATCTTATATTTGTAGATCCTTGTTCCGATGCGGAGGTTATAGCTGGACAAGGTACTATTGCTATGGAAATATTAGAAACAAATCCAGATATAGATACAATAATAGTGCCTATTGGTGGTGGAGGGCTTATAACAGGTATATCTGTAGCAGCCAAGCATATTAAACCTTCTATAAAGATAATAGGTGTCCAGACAGCAGCTTGTCCAGCTATGAAAAAAGCTATTGAAGACCAAATATGCTATACAGATTTCCCATCACAGCCTTCCATATGTGATGCGTTGATTGGTGGAGTAGGAGAACTACCCTATAGGATGTCACAACAGTGTATAGATGATATAATCCTTGTGGAAGAAGAAAAAATAAAGGAAGCTATTTTGTTCCTTATTGAAAAGGAAAAAGTAATAGCTGAACCTGCAGGAGCAGTGGGAGTAGCAGCAATCATGACTAATTCAGAACTTTTTAAAAGCAGGAATATAGCTATAGTCGTAAGTGGAGGGAATTTGGACTATTCATTGCTAAAATCTATAATTATATGAGCTATTATCGATAATAACTATTGGTAATAAAATGACAAGCATATTAAAATTTTATGTGCATAGAATGAATTGCTAAATGAGGATAAGAGGAGGAAAACAATGAAAAGATTATGGAGAATTTTAATATGTTTGTCACTAATCTTTACAATGGTTTTAACAGGTTGTGCAAGCCAGACACCTCAGGCACCTGCGGCTCAGGAAGAAGGCAATGATGCCAATAAAGAGTTCAGAGGAGAAATAACTTTTAATGGGTCCTCCACATTGGCGCCGGTTATATCTGCTATTGCAACAGAGTTTATCGAAGAAAATACCACTTGGGACAAAGTTGATTCAAATTTCCCTGATAAGAATATATCCATTTATGTTTCTGCTGGTGGTTCAGGAGCAGGTGTAAAGGCAGTTTTGGAAAGAACTACAGATTTTGGTATGTTAGCTAGGGAAATCAAGGATGAGGAGAAGGAGAAAATAGGAGATGTAAATGAATTTAGACTTGGGGTAGATGCCTTAACCATTTCCATTAATCCAGAGAATCCACTAGCTCAAATTAGAGACAATCTGACAAAAGAAGAAGTAAAGAAGATTTTTGCAGGAGAATACAAGTATTGGGATGAGCTTGACAGCAGTTTACCCCATAGAGAGATTGTTGTTGTAATACGAGACTTAAGTGGTGGAGCCCATGAAGTATTTCAAAATAGCATCATGGGTGATACTCAAATTAGAGCCGATGCTATTCAATCACCTTCAATGGGTGCATTGGTGACTAAGATAATAGAGAATAAAGATGCTATTGGATATGCTTCTTTTGGTATGGTTAATCAAAATAAAGGTAAATTAATACCTCTTAAAGTAGATGGAGTTGAACCTACAGAGGAAAATATAGTAAATGGTTCTTATAAAATCTCTAGGCCCCTCATAGTTGTTAAAAGAGGAGAGTTGACTGCTCCCCAAAAGACGTTTATGGACGCTATAATGTCAGAAAGAGGAGCGGAAATAATAGAAGAGATGGGCTTTGTACCTGTAAGATAATCAATTTATCAGGGGATATATCCCCTGATTTTTTTAGGGTGATAACATGAGAATAGGATTTGATAAAGCTTTTATAATACTGATTAAAGTTTTGACTCTTTTTTCATTATTGCTTCTTTCTTTTATAATTATTTTTGTCTTCAAAGAAGGCTATATATTTTTTAAAGAAGTCCCCATACTCAAATTTATAACAGGGACAACCTGGAACCCATTGTCAGATCCGAGGAATCTGTCTATATTTAATATAATTTTAGCTACATTGTATGTTTCACTTGTTGCAATAATAATTGCTTTGCCCATAGGTGTAGGAAGTGCACTTTTATTATCAGGATATGTGAAAGAAAGACCTAGACTTATAATTAGGGGATTAATTGATATAATAGCCGGTATACCTTCTGTAATATTTGGGTTTATAGGCTTGATGGTTTTGGTAAAATTTTTTGAAAAATTTTTTGATTTCCCATCGGGTGAATCGGTATTAGCAGGAGGCATATTATTAGCTGTAATGGTTTTGCCATATATAATATCCACCTGTGATGAAACGATGGATAAACTATATAGAAAGCATTCTCCAGCTGCTCAAGCAATGGGCATTTCTAAAATCTATATTTTACGGACTATTGTTCTTCCTCAAAGCCTAAGAGGTATTGTTGCTGCTACAGTTTTGGCTTTTGGCAGGGCTATGGGTGAGACAATGGCTGTTATGATGGTTATAGGAAATGCTCCGATAATGCCGAGATTATTAGGCAAGTGCCAAACTATACCATCTCTTATTGCTCTGGAGATGGGCATGGCAGAGGTAGGCAGCTTACATTATCATGCTCTTTTTGCAGCAGGTTTTGTGCTTATGGTTATTTTGCTTATGATAAATGTAGCCTTATACTATGTGAAAAGGAGCCTGAATAGATGATGAAAAGGATACAGTCAGCACTGTTTGCATTATGGATTTCTGTAAGCTGTGTTTTAACTATTGCAGCAGGATTATTTATTATATTATATATTTTTATAAAGGGTTTTAAAACAATAACTTGGGAGTTCTTATTATCAAACCCAGGAGGTATACCTATAGGAGTAGAGGGAGGCATTTTTCCTGCTATTATAGGAAGTTTGCTTCTTATGCTCATTTCTATTGTTTTTGCATTTATATTGGCTCTTGCCACAGCTGTTTATATAGTGTTTTACTGTGAATCACAAAGATTGGAAAATACTGCCCATGTTATTATACAGTGCATGGCAGGAATACCATCTATAGTACTTGGGCTTTTTGGATATACGGTGATGGTTGTAAGCCTTAATATGGGAAGGTCTTTATTATCAGCAGGATTGACTTTGGGTATAATGATATTTCCATTCATACAGGTAAGAATAGAAAAGGCTTTCCGGGAATTTAGCAAATCTGTTTTAAATGCTTCCTATTCCCTTGGAGTAAGCAAAGTTTATACTATTTTTAGACTGATACTGCCTCAATGCAGAAGGGATATAGTATCTTCAATAACCTTAGCAGGAGGCTTTGCCATGGGTGCTGCAGCACCAATCATGCTTACTGGAGCTGTTATATTCGCTCCGGCGCCTAAGGCATTATCTTCACCTGTTATGGCACTACCTCTGCATCTATATATACTGTCTAACGAAAGTATATCCATGGAGAAATCCTATGCTACTGCATTAGTGCTTATAGCAATATTGATAACTATAAATATATTTGCAATTACCTTAACCTTATGGAGAAAGGAAGTCAAGAGATGAATGTATTGGAATTGAAAGATTTTAATGCTTATTACGGAAATAAAAAAATAATAAACAACTTAAATATGGCAATCAAAAGAAATAAGATAACTGCTATAATAGGACCATCAGGTTGCGGAAAATCCACTTTATTGTTGTCCTTAAACAGGATGCTGGAGGAAGTTGAAGGAAGAACAGAAGGTCAGATTTTGTTTAATGGGAAGAATATCTATTCTATATCCAAAGAAGAGATTAGAAGAAGGATAGGAATAGTTTTTCAAAAGCCGACGCCCTTTCCTTTTTCCATATACAAAAATCTTACTTATGCCCCTATATATTATGGGGTAAGAGATAAAAAAAGGCTTGATGAAATTGCAAAGGGGAAATTAATAATATCAGGCCTTTACGAAGAAGTAAAGGATGAAATCCATGCTTCTGCTCTTAAACTATCAGGTGGGCAGCAGCAAAGACTTTGTATAGCAAGGGCTTTGACGGTAGAGCCGGAGGTTTTACTGTTAGATGAGCCTTGTTCTGCTCTTGATATAAAGAATACGGCTAATATAGAAAAAATGCTGTTGAATCTGGCTAAGGATTATACTATAGTAATAGTTACCCATAATCTTTCCCAGGCAAAAAGAATATCGGATTATACAGCATTTATGCTTGATGGAGAGCTCATCGAATATGATGAAACTCATAGGATTTTCTCATTTCCTAAAGACAAAAGAACAAAGGAATATATAGAAGGAATTTATGGTTAAATAGGAGTGGTTGCTGGTGCTGAAATATGATATACCAGGATTAGGAGAAATTAATATTGAAAATATTGTCTTCGATTATAACGGTACCATTGCAGAGGATGGCGAACTGATAGAAGGTGTAGGAGAACTTTTACTAGAACTAAAAAATTATTGTAATGTTTATATACTTACTGCAGATACTTACGGAACTGTAAGAGAAAAATGCCGCCAGCTAGGTATCGTAGTGAAGACTTTTCCTGTAGAGAAGGCATCTGATTATAAGAAAGAAATGGTTATAAACCTTGGAGCTGAAAAAACAATCTGCATAGGCAATGGCTTCAATGACATAGAGATGTTTAAAACTGCAAGGTTGTCAATAGCTGTTATCTCGAGAGAAGGATGTAGTGGAAAGCTGTTGGCTCATGCAGATGTGGTAGTGCATTCTATTAAAGATGCTGTTGATATTTTATTAAATGCTAATAGATTAAAGGCAACTCTAAGAGAATAAGGAATAAAAAGCCAATAATGTAAAATGAAAATTAAGAATATTAAAACACATCACTTCAATTATTTTATTTAATATGCTATATTATTCATATATAACCATATATAACCTGTTTCATATTGTATCCATGGATTTACTCCAGATATTTTATAAAGGTGAAATTATGAATAAAGTGAAACATACCCTTCTTATTGCAGCATGTGTTGCTTTAGCTTCTCAGTTTAACCTAAGACATTATGTTCCAGGCTTCATAATAACGCTTTCAGTAATTTTATTACCAATTTTTTTATATAACTATGTGGAAATCAATCCTATAATAGTTTGCTTTGCTACAGGTATAATATCTCCTCTTTTTAGAGGAGTAATTGAATATCTAGAAACAAGAGATTTGATGACTACGTGGGTTATGGTAGGTCCGGATGTTTCTTTCTATTTTTCATATGGAATTTTTTACTATTTAATATACTACAAGGTAGCACAAGATGATATTACCAGGTTTGCTATAGCAGCTTTTTTCTGTGACTTTTTATCCAATATGGTAGAAATGAGTGTAAGGACTAAAGTCATAGGTATGAGCCTGGAAATAATCAAAACTCTTGTGGTCATTGCAGCAATCAGGGCTTTTATAGCAGTGGGGGTAATAATATCTATTAAACATTATAGAGCTTTTTTGGCAAAGGTAGAGCACGAGGAGAGATACAGGAGGTTGGTTATGCTCACCTCTAGCTTTAAAAGTGAGATATACTTCATGAGCAAGAATATAAAAGAAATAGAAGATGTTATGAAAAAATCCTATTATACATATAAATTTATATCTGATAATGACTATCCGGAAGAGTTAAAGCATCTGTCGTTAGACATATCAAAGGATGTGCATGAGATTAAAAAGGGATATCTAAGGTTAATAAGCGGATTAGAAGAAATATCAAAAGATAAAATAGATGAAACCAGTATGAGTATTAGAGATATAATAAGCATTTTGGAAATAGATACTAAAGATTATATAAGGTCAAACAAATTGGATATTGAAATATATTTCAATACTAAGGTCGATTTTGACGTGGATGAGCATTATTATCTCATGTCCATATTAAGAAATCTGATAAATAATTCTATAGAGGCATTGGAGAAAAGAAAAAGAGGTTTCATAAAACTTAATGTATATGAGAATGGAGAAGATTACATATTTTCAGTTGTAGATAATGGAGAAGGAATTAAGCCGGGAAATATTGATTATATATTTAATCCTGGATTTTCCACTAAATTTGATGAAAGTACAGGGAATATCGGAAGAGGTCTGGGTCTTGCACTAGTAAAGGATTTGACCAATAGTATTTTTGACGGAAGCATAACTGTCCAATCTGAAGTCAATAAGGGGACAAGTTTTACCATAACTATTCCAAAAAGTATTTTTAGGGGAGAGAACGATGAAATATTATATAGTAGATGATGATGTAAATATAGTAAAAATCCTCAGTAATATTATAGAGGATAATAATTTGGGTGAAGTAGTGGGATTTAGTAATGATGGAGAAACGGCACATAAAGAAATTATGTTAACTGATCCTGATATTGTATTGGTGGATCTTTTAATGCCCAAACTGGATGGCAATACCTTGGTGAGAGAGGTTAAACAGCTAAGACCGAATATAAATTTTATTATGGTTTCCCAAGTAACAGATAGCGAGCTTATAACAGAATCCTATAAATCAGGCATTGAGTTCTTTATCAGCAAACCCTTGAATAAAATTGAAGTAGAAAAGGTTGTCAAAAAAGTGGCTGAAAAAATCAAGCTGGAACAGATGCTGAACAATATAAGAAAAGTATTTAGCAATGTAGACAGAAGGTTAGAGAACATTGAAAAGCCAGATAGGATAAAAGAGATAAAGTATATTCTCAGTATGCTGGGGATGTTGGGGGAAAAAGGGACTAATGACATAATAAATACATGTATATATCTGATAAATGCCAATAAATCTTTTAAAGAATGCTCCATGGATGAAATATGTAAATATTTAAAAGATAAATCAAAGACTGTTAGACAAAGGATGAGGCGAGCCATGAAAGAGGGGCTGAAGAATCTGGCTAATACAGGTCTCGAGGACTATGGAAATGATTACTTTCAAAGGTACTCAAATACACTGTTTGATTTTGAGAATGTTAAGGCTGAAATGGATTTTATTAGAGGTAAGAGAAATGGTGGAGGAAAGGTAAACATGGGAAAGTTTTTTGAAGGATTGTTACTATTATCAGAAAAAGAATATTAAAAATTTTTGAAATATTGTGAGTTTTTTTGAAGTTTTTTGAATATTCCATAATATAGTTAATAAAGCCTTAGTGCTTTATAAATAAAGGGAGGGGTATAGATGTATAAAAAATCACTTGCTTTATTATTAGTTAGCTTGATGATTCTTACATTGGCTTTATCAGGATGTTCTAAACCCGCTACTGAGACAGGTTCTGAAGGGGGAGGAGAAGAAGAGGCAACCGCTGCAGACGAGATAATAAAAGTCGGTTGGATGGGTTCACTGACAGGGGACCAGGCAGTTTGGGGACAGTGTGAATTAAACACAGTAAAAATGCTTTTTGAAGAAATCAATGCAGAAGGTGGAGTTTTAGATGGCAAGAAACTTGAAGTAATAGGCTATGATACCAAAGGCGATCCTCAAGAGGCAGTTAATGTTGCTAAAAGACTTACAGGACAAGATAAAGTCGTTGCTATCATAGGTCCAAATGCCAGCGGTAATGCTATACCTATAGCTCCAGTATTGGAAGAGGCAAAAGTGCCGGATATAGCAACCGTTGCTACAAATCCAAAGGTTACTGTATTAGATGGTAAGGTAAAACCCTTTAACTTTAGAGTTTGTTTCATCGATCCATACCAGGGGGCTGTTGCAGCTGGATATGGTTATGATGTGCTAGGCTTTAGGAAAGCTGCAATACTTTATGATATTGCAGATGATTATTCACAGGGACTGACTGAATTCTTTGAAGAATTCTTTATATCTAAGGGCGGCACAATTGTTGCCAAAGAAGCATTCAAATTTGGTGATGTTGATTTTAGACCTCAGCTAAGCAAAATAAAAGAAGCAAATCCTGATGTTCTATTCCTTCCTGTATTCTTTAAAGAAGCAGCACTTATAGCAAATCAAGCAAGAGAACTGGGCATAACAGTACCGCTTATGGGCGGCGATGGCTTACCTTCCGAACAGTTGTTCACAATGGCTAAGGATGCAGTACAGGGCACCTACATAGTAAACCACGTCGATTATGATGATCCAGAAGTTCAAGATCTTAAGACCAGATATAGAAATAAATATGGTAAAGAGATGGAGTTAAACGGTTATTTAGCTCATGACGCAGTTGTATTATTGATAGATGCCATAGAAAGAGCAGGAGTAGCCGATTCTGTAAAGATTACTGAGGCACTTGAAACTGCAGATGTTCAAGGCGTTACAGGAAGAATAAAGATAGGAAAGGATACTCATAATCCGGAAGGGAAGGAAGCAGCTATAGTAAAGATAGAAGGAGACAGATACGTGTTCCAGCAGAAATATTCTGCACAGCTTGACTAGAATAATATTTAAATATATTGCATAAAAGGAGAGAACCTCTCCTTTTATGCTATTTAAACAGTAAGGGGTGAAGGAATGACACAGTTTTTACAGCAACTAATCAACGGTCTGTCGATAGGCAGTGTTTATGCACTTATGGCAGTAGGTTATTCACTGGTTTACAGTATTATGAACTTCAGTAATTTTGCTCATGGCGGTGTTATAATGCTGGGAGCCTATTTTGGCTATTATTATTTGACAGCAGCAGGCTTACCTTTCCCGGCTGCTTTTATTGGAGCAGCCTTGACTACCTGCTTATTGGCAGTGATTATAGAAAGAGGAGCATATAAACCATTGAGGGAAAGGAAAGCTCCATTCCTATATTTCATTATTTCTGCCATGGGTACATCAATATTCTTAGAGAATATGGTTATAGCTACCATAGGTCCTACTTTCAGAAGTTATCCGGAGGTATTATCCAGGACTCCTATACAGATTGGAAGCGTTTCTGTAGGAAGATTAGATCTAACTATGTTTTTTATTTCTGCCATATGTCTAGCACTATTAGTATTTTTCATTGATCATACAAAGATGGGCAAAGCCATTCAAGCTACTGCATATAATATCAAGGCTAGTGCTTTGATGGGTATTAATACAGATTTAGTTATAATAGTTGTTTTTGCTCTTGGTGGATTTTTCGCAGGAATTGCAGGAGTACTATTCGGTATGAAATACACTGTTTACCCTCAGATAGGCATAATAACAAATAAATCATTTATTGCTGCAGTATTCGGAGGTCTGGGAAGCTTACCAGGAGCAGTTATAGGTTCCATTTTATTAGGAATAATAGAGACCATAACATCAGGATATTTTTCCTCCCAGTATAGAGATTTAATTGCCTTTGTTCTTCTCATCGCTGTTTTGGTATTCAAGCCTAGTGGATTGATGGGTAAGGTAACAGAGGATAAGGCATAGAAGGGAGGACAGATTATGGATTTAAACTATATTTTAGGCGTATTGACTCTGGCAGGAATTAACTTGATGGCTGTTTTAGGTTTATCATTATTGACCGGCTTTACAGGAATGTTTTCCTTTGGACATGCAGGATTTATGGCCATAGGTGGTTATACATCAGCTATGATGACAGTTAAATTTGGATTGCCTTTTATACCTGCTCTTCTCATTGGAGGATTGGCAGCATCTTTGGTAAGCTCTGTTATAGGTAGGCTTACACTAAAGCTGAAGGGTGACTATTTCTGTATAGCTACACTAGGTTTCGGAGAAGCCATTAGGCTTATTCTAGACAATGTCCAATACTTTGGAGGAGCTAGAGGTTGGCCGGGAATACCTCATTATACCCAATTGCCTAATGTGATTATTTTAAATATCATAGCCATTATTATTCTTGCCAATATTGTAAGGTCAAAGCATGGAAGAAATATGATAGCCGTAAGGGAAGAAGAGCTGGCTTCTCAGACAGTAGGTATAAATGTATTTAAATATAAGCTCATATCCTTGATGATAAGCGCTGCTTATGCAGGTATTGCAGGAGGTCTTATGGCCCACTATATGACCTTCCTTCAGCCAAAGATGTTCAGCCTTGTCAAATCTACAGAGCTGACAATAATAGTTATATTTGGCGGTTTAGGCAGTATATCGGGGAGTGTTCTGGGAGCTTTGGTTCTCACATCATTGCCTGAGATATTGAGAACCTTTGCACAATGGCGTTTGGTTATCTATGGTCTATCTGTTGTAATAATAATGATAACCAGACCTAGCGGATTGATGGGAGGATATGAGTTTACTCCTTCAAGTATGAAAAAATTATATACAAGGATGAAAAATAAAAATAAAGGCCTTCCAAGTCAAATGGAAGGAGGAAAGACAGTATGAATATTCTTGAATTAAAAAATCTCACAAAAACTTTCGGAGGTCTTACTGCTGTTGGAAATGTAGATTTTGAAGTGCCTAAGGATGGCATAAGTGGCTTGATAGGACCAAATGGAGCTGGAAAGACCACCATATTTAATCTTATCACTGGAGTTTACAAGGTAACAGATGGGAAAATAATTTATAAAGGGCAAGATATAACCGATAAGGAGCCTTATCGGGTTGCAGAAAGCGGTATCACAAGAACCTTCCAAAACATAAGGCTTTTTAAGAAACTGACAGTTTATGAAAATGTTTTGACAGCCTGTCATGCCAATGCAGATTATAGTCTTATACAATCAGTATTAAGAACATCAAAATGCAGGAAACAGGAAAAAGAGCTGAAGGAAAAGGCAGATAACCTGCTTGAAATTATGGGGCTTCATGATAGAAAGGATCTGATTGCAAACAATCTTCCTTATGGACTCCAAAGGAGACTGGAAATAGCTAGAGCCTTAGCTTTAAACCCTGAACTATTACTTCTTGATGAGCCTGCAGCTGGCATGAATCCAGATGAAACTGTTCAGTTGATGACACTTATTGCAGAAATAAGAGATAAATTTAATCTGACTGTTTTGATTATAGACCATCATATGGATTTGATAATGGGAATATGTGAAAAGATAATGGTGCTTAATTTCGGGTGCAAGCTTGCGGAAGGTACCCCTCAAGAGATTCAGAACAATCCTAAGGTTGTTGAAGCATATTTAGGAGTGGAGGGGTAGAATATGTTAAAGGTTGAGAATTTAAACGTATATTACGGTGGGATTCATGCATTAAAAGGAGTCAGTCTGAATATTAACAAGGGAGAAATAGTAACCATAATAGGTTCAAATGGAGCAGGCAAATCCACACTTTTAAATACCATATCAGGGTTTTTAAAGTATAAAGAAGGAACGATAAGCTATAAAGAGGAAAAACTGCCTATAAATCCTAATAAGGTTGTAAAGCTGGGCATCTGTCAGGTTCCTGAAGGAAGATTGGTATTTGCAAATCTGACAGTCGAAGACAATCTCATGCTGGGAGCCTATTTAAGAAAGGATACTAAGAAGATTAAGGAAGATTTAGAGAAAGTATATACTCTTTTCCCAAGGTTGAAGGAAAGAGAAAGACAAATGGCAGGTACCCTAAGCGGTGGAGAACAGCAGATGCTGGCAATGGGTAGAGGACTGATGAGCGATCCAGAATTAATGCTTTTGGATGAGCCCTCATTAGGTCTTGCGCCACTCTTGGTTCAAACAGTATTTGATATTATACTGGATATAAGAAAGATGGACAAAACCATATTATTGGTAGAGCAGAACGCATATAAGGCGTTGTCAATAGCCGACAGGGCATACGTACTTGAACAAGGTAGGATCAAAATGGAGGGTTCGGCAAAAGAAATAGCTGAAAATCCATTGGTACAGGAAGCATATTTAGGAGCAAAGGTATAATCATAGAAAACCAGGATATATTAAAGGAAATATTGAGGGGTAGAATTTTTACCCCTCAATATTTCCTTTTAATCCAATGTCTTCTGCTACATTTCTCATACCTTTTATGGTTTCGTCTATTATGTAGCTAAGATCCATACCCAACATTTCAGCGCCTTTTTCTATAATTGATCTGTCAACTCCAGCAGCGAAGCTTTTTTGGCCCCATTTTTTCTTAACAGATTTTACCTGTAAATCTAACACACTTTTACTGGGTCTCAAAAGCGCTGCGGCTGTAATAAGACCTGTCAATTCGTCTATAGTATATAGTATCTTTTCCATCCTATGAGTAGGCTCAACATCAGAACATATTCCCCAACCATGACTTACAATGGCTTTTATATAATCTTCCGGCCAACCTTCTTTTTCTAATATTTCTTCAACCTTAATACAATGTTCTTCAGGATACATTTCATAGTCTAAGTCATGAACTAAACCGACAACAGCCCATTTTTCTTTATCCGGCTCATCAAATATTTCTGCAAAATGCTTCATTACAGCCTCTACAGCAAGCGCATGTTTTATTAAGCTTCCGCTTTTGTTGTATCTTTTCAGGAGCTCGAAGGCTTCAGCTCTTGTAGGTTTTTTGTTTTTCATTTTAAAACCTTCTTTCCCAAATATTTTTATAATTATTAAGAATAGTATACTTAAATAAAAAATTTGTCAACATTAAAATATCCATATCATTCATCACAAAAAACTATTTTAAATGCTAATAATATAATTGTCATCATATATGACAAATATGATTAGAAAGGAGAGAAATAATGGGAAAGAATAGGAAGCTAATAAGTATAATTATAGCTGTTCTGGTGATTTCTTTCTTATTTCCTCTTGGGATTATAGGTTTTGCTGAGAATCCTGAACAAAACAACCAGACTTCGCCTAGAGAAGAAAAAATGACTAAAGCTTTGGAAAGCTTAGTAGAAAAGGGAGTACTAAAATCTGAAGATGTAGATAAAATAATGGAATATTTAAGAACTCAGCGAGAAGAAAAGAAAAAGATGTTTGAAAAAATGAAAGAAATGAATGAAGAGCAAAGAAAAGAATTTATAAAAAATTATAAAAAAGATAAAATAGACATATGGGATAAAATGGTTAGAGATAAAGTTATAACAGAACAGCAAGCAGAGGAGATAAAGAAAATAATTCCCTATCATAAAAATAAAGATAAAGAATATAAAAGAAATCAGCAATGAATTAGCCGGGGTTTTAGCCCCGGTTTTTCAATAATAATTATGCAAAGGTATTGCAAAAATATTATTAAGGTAGTATACTATATGTAAATTTAGTTAATATGTAGTTGGAAGGAGAGTCAACCATGTTGACTGTAGCAATGATAAATATTAATAAGATGCATCATCACCATCATAGTAAAGGGTTTGTATTCTAAGCATATAATAGTCTTAGGTACAATCCCTGGTTCTGTTTTATGAATTTTGGGGTTGTACCTATGATGGTTAAGAGATAAAAATAAGAGGAAGCCATATAGGTGCACCTATATGGCTTCCTCTTATTTTTATCTAAAATAATTTACTAAGGCAGGTGGAAATAAATGCAATATCTAAGGATAGAAGATGAAATAAACTATTCCAAAAAAAGATATGAAATAAGAAAAACCATAGAAAGTATATTTTTGCAAGAAGGTTATATACAGATGGAACCGCCAACTTTTGAAGACTTTGACAGATATACATATCTGAATAAAAGATTGACTAGAGAATCTATGGTTAAAGTTATTGGCGGCGGTTCTGAGGTATTTATCCTTAGGCCAGATATCACCACGAGTATAATAAAAAGCTTAATACCTAGATGGCAGAAAGATTTAAAATTAAAACTATTTTATAACTCTACAGTTTACAGAAACCAAGAATCTGAAAGCGTTAAGGAAATAAAGCAAATGGGAGTAGAATATTTGGGAGAAGATTCGTTGAAAGCAGATAAGGAAGTGATTTTACTCGCATTAAAGATTCTAAATGAATTGAATGACATGTTTATTCTAGAAATGTCAAGCAGCAAGTATATCAATGGTTTATTCAATAAAATAGATGCTGAAGAAAATGTTAAGAAACAACTAAAAAATTTGATATACCGTAAGAACAGATATGAGTTGATGAGCTTTATTGAAGACCTGAATTTATCAAAAGATATCTATGACATTTTAGCAAATATAATGGATTTCCAGGGCAGTATTGAAGCAGTTGAATATAAAATAAAGCAATATTATATGAATCAAGAGATGGAAGAAGCCTTGTGCGAAATTAAAAGCCTCAATGAAGTTATTGAAAGTGAAGGTTACAAAGATAAGATTCAAGTGGATATGTCTATGATAACAGAGCTAGATTATTATGATGGCTTGATTTTTAAAGGGTATTTACCTAATTCATATAAAGCGATAATCAACGGAGGAAGGTATGATTCTTTTACAAAAATGTTTGGGAATAAAGTGCCTGCTATAGGTTTTTGTATAGATATTGATGAATTGACTGAAATGAAATCCAAGGAGGTTGACTAAAATTGGACTATATAAATATTGCTTTAGCTAAAGGAAGATTGGCTGATAAAGCTTATATAATGCTAAAAAAAGCAGGATTAGGAGATTGTATTGACCCTAATTCGAGAAAATTAATTTTCAAGGATGATAGCAAAAAAATTAGTTTTATTTATGTAAAACCCTCAGATGTGGTTACTTATGTGCAAAATGGCGTTGCAGATCTGGGAGTAGCAGGCAAGGATGTGATTCTTGAAAGCGATAGCGATGTATATGAAATCCTTGATTTGGGTTTCGGAAAATGTAAGTTTGCAGTAGCTGGATTGAAGGGAGAAAAGATATATAAAAAGGACGAGGTTTTAAGAGTAGCTACTAAATATCCTAAAGTTTCAAAAAGGTTTTTTGCAGAAAAAGAGCAAAGAATCAAATTGATAAAACTCAATGGTTCAGTAGAACTAGCACCACTTGTAGGACTATCAGATGTAATTGTAGATTTGGTTGAGACAGGTAATACACTGAAAGTAAACGGCCTTGAAATTATAGAGGATATGTTTGAAGTCAGTGCCAAGCTTATATGCAACAGAGTCAGCTACAGATTTAAGTATGACAGGATCAGTAAATTGCTAGACAAATTAAAAAGATTGGAGGGACAATGCTGTGAGGATAATTGATATTTCAAAGGAGAGAGATTATTTAAGAAAGATCATTGACAGAAATAGGTTGGACCTGGATGAAGTTGATAAAGCTGTGGAAAGTATCATTAATGATGTAATGCTCAACAAAGATGATGCTCTTAGAAAATATACTAAAGAATTTGACAAGGTTCTGATAGAGGATTTTTTAGTTTCTCAAAAAGAGATAGAGGAAGCTCTAAAAAATACCAGTGATGATTTACTGGAAGATTTAGAGAAAGCAAAGGATAATATAGAAAAGTATCACAAGAAGCAGATTAAGAATTCTTATTCCATATATGAGGGAGAGGACATAATATTAGGGCAATTAGTGAGACCTTTAGAAAAAGTAGGTATATATATTCCTGGAGGCAAAGCTGCATATCCTTCAACTGTATTGATGAATGCTGTGCCTGCCAAAATTGCTGGTGTTAATGAAATAATAATGATAACCCCTCCAGATAAGGACGGAAGAATTAAGGATTCTATACTTGCAGCAGCTTATATATCAGGTGTGGATAGGATATACAAGATAGGTGGAGCACAAGGAATTGCTGCATTAGCATTTGGAACAGAAAGCATACCAAAGGTAGATAAAATAACTGGACCTGGCAATATCTATGTTGCTGCAGCAAAAAAGAAGGTCAATGGCTTGGTAGGTATCGATATGATAGCCGGACCAAGTGAAATTCTGATCATTGCAGATGAATGGGCAAATCCAAAGTATATAGCTGCTGATTTAATATCTCAAGCAGAACATGATGAAATGGCTGCTGCAATGTTAGTTACTTATTGGGAGCCTTTAGCTTATAAGGTTTTGGAGGAATTGGAAATTCAATTGAAATACTTAGAACGAAAATGCATTGCTGAAAAAGCCTTGAGGAACTATGGAGGGATCCTGATTACCAGCTGCATGGCTGAAGCTATAGATATTGCAAATGAAATAGCACCGGAACATTTGGAGATACTTACTAGAAATCCTTTTGAAATATATAGGGGTATTAAAAACGCAGGAGCAATTTTCTTGGGAGAATATTCACCAGAACCCGTAGGGGATTACTTTGCAGGACCTAATCATACTTTGCCCACTTGCTCTACATCTAGGTTTTCATCACCTTTATCTGTAGATGACTTTGTCAAAAAAACATCTTTGATTTATTATAGCAAACAAGCATTATATGAGCACAAGGATTCAATAATGAGGATTGCAGAAGAAGAAGGATTGACAGGCCATGTAAATTCTATAAAAGTAAGATTTGAGGAGGGGTGCAGATCATGCAATCAGTAAAAGAAAGCATAAAAGGACTAAAGTCATATAATGCAAATCAAAAACCCTTCAGAATCAAACTTGATGCAAATGAAGGAAAAAATATTTTGTTCAAAGATATTTCTTCAAAGGGTCTGCATTTTGAAGAGGATTTTCATATAAATTTCTATCCAGACAATGATGCCAAGCTGCTAAGGGAAAAATTAAGCAGATATATTGATGTTGCCCCTGAAAACATTATACCTGGCAATGGTTCCAGTGAACTCATAGATATGGTTTTTAAGACTTTTGTAGATAAAGATGAAACTATAATGTGCTTTACGCCTAGTTTCAGTATGTATTCAGTATTTAGCAAGATACACTCTGCAAAATTATTGGAAGTAAAAAGCAATGAAGATTTTTCTGTTGATATAGATCTTATGATAAAGAAAGCTAAAGAAATTAAACCAAAACTAATATTATTGTGCAATCCCAATAATCCTACAGGCTATCTGGTAGATAAAAAAGATGTAGAAAGATTGGTGTCTCAAACTGATTCAATAGTGGTGGTAGATGAAGCTTATATGGAATTTGCTCATGGTTCTATGGTTAAAGAAGTAAATAAGTATAGGAATCTAATAGTTCTAAGAACTCTATCCAAGGCTTTAGGCCTTGCAGGTATAAGACTTGGATATATGATTGCTTGCCAGGAAATTATCGATGTGGTTAATTGTGTCAGATCACCCTATAATGTAAATTCAATTACTCAGTATATAGGAGTACTGGCTCTTAAAAATAAGGAAAAGATAAAAGACTATGTGGAAGAAGTAAAGAAGGAAAGAAGTTTTTTATCTCAAGAATTAAAAAAACTGCATTTCACAGTTTATGATTCTTATGCTAATTTTGTGCTGATAAAATCAGAAATCAAAGATCTTGCTGATAAGTTAGCTGAGAAAGGAATACTCATCAGAAATTTTTCAGGAGATTTAGAACAATGCTATAGAATTACGGTGGGGAATAGGAAAGAAAATATGATACTAATAGAATATCTTAAGGAGATAGTGAATGATGAGAAAATATAAATTAGAAAGAAATACTTTTGAAACAAAGGTAACAGTAGAAATTAATCTGGATGGGAAAGGACAAAGCAATATAGATACAGGCATAGGTTTTTTTGATCATATGTTAACTCTTTTTAGCTTTCATGGTTCTTTTGATTTGAATATAAAATGTGATGGTGATTTACATGTTGATGGACATCATACTGTGGAGGATATTGGAATCACCTTAGGGCAAGCTTTTTTTAGGGCTTTAGGGGAAAAGAAAGGCATCAATAGATTCGGAACTTTTTATGTACCTATGGATGAAGCTTTAGCAAGGGCAGTTGTTGATATAAGCAATAGACCTTATCTTGTCTATGATGTACAACTGAAAAATTCTAAACTTGGTAACATGGATACTCAGAATTTTAAGGAGTTTTTTAGGGCTTTTGTTAATGAAAGCAGAGTTACATTACATCTTTGTGCTTTGTATGGCGATAATGATCATCATATTATAGAATCTGTGTTTAAAGCTTTTGGAAGAGCATTGAAAGAAGCAGTGCGTATAGAATCAGATAAAGTACCTTCAACAAAGGGGATTTTATAATGTATTCGCAATAATCATTTATATGAACTTAGTTATTAGAATAAAAGGTTTGATAAATTTATAGAGATATATGGGAGATGATAGGATGATTATATTTCCGGCAATAGATATTAAGGATAATAAATGTGTAAGACTTTCACAGGGAAATTTTGATAAAGTAAAGATTTATTCTGATGATCCCTTAAATATGGCTCTACAATGGCAAAAGAAGGGTGCTGAATTTCTTCATATTGTTGATTTGGACGGTGCAAAAAACGAAGGATTTATCAATAGAAGTTCAATAGATAATATAGTTAAAGCATTGGACATTCCGGTGCAGGTGGGTGGCGGAATAAGAAGCGAGGAAAGAGTTGAGCAATTGCTGGATATTGGGGTTTGCAGAGTGATTGTAGGTACTATGGCAATAGAAAATAAGGAGCTGCTAAAAAAGCTAGTTATGAAACATGAAGATAAGATAGTGGTATCAATAGATGCTATTGATGGTAAGGTTGCTATAAGAGGGTGGAAAGTGGTAAGTCAAATAGATTCTCTGGAATTATGCAAAGAACTTGAGGACATAGGAATCAAAACTATAGTTTATACGGATATAGCTAAGGATGGCATGTTGGAGGGTCCTAATTTTAAGATATACGAAACTCTTTTGAAGGAAACAAATATAAATATTATCGCTTCTGGAGGGATAAGTTCTATAGAAGATGTTTTAAAGCTTAAATCTATGGGTGCTTATGGAGGAATAATTGGTAAGGCTTTTTATGATAATTTATTAGAGTTTGAGGATGTGATGAAATGCTTGCAAAAAGAATAATCCCCTGTTTGGATGTAAGGAATGGAAGGGTTGTAAAAGGTAAACAATTTGAAAACATAGTAGATGTTGATAATCCAGAGGTTTTAGCCAAGTATTACGTAGATAAAGGTGCAGACGAATTGGTATTCTATGATATAACAGCCTCAAGTGAGGGGAGAAAAACATCTTTAGAATTCGTTGAAAAAGTTGCAGCAAATATTAAT
>ERZ773359.3274-NODE-3274-length-18851-cov-15.284209_pt1 | contig 18851 bp, 17 predicted proteins | sample MGYA00374955_ERZ773359 | MGnify/ENA primary metagenome ERZ773359 (study PRJEB29098, sample SAMN04486028) | biogas fermenter metagenome | study: EMG produced TPA metagenomics assembly of the Biogas fermentation microbial communities from Germany - Plant 4 DNA1... | reverse complement strand
CAGCGGTGGGGGACCGCTGCTTTTTAATAAGGAGGATCTGAATTGTACAGCTTTGGGGGTATACTCTAATAAACCATTGTCGCCTCGGCCCGGTGGGTTTTGGCAAACTCCTCGGGTTCCGGGTCGAAATACTTATCCGAAGGGGAGGAAACAAACTCCCCTTTTTTTATGTATCCCGCATCCCAGGTGGTGTCCACTATGACCCACCGCCCGTCGACGTACAGTTCGTTCCAGGCGTGAAGCTGTGCGCTCCAGCCGCCGGCATCCTTCGCGTTACCGTATACAACCTTTGCCGGTATATTCACCGCCCGGGCCAGGGCCGCCACCACGAAGGAGTAGTCCCGGCATATGCCCTTGCCGCGTTTTATGGTCTCGCTGGCGGGACGCATCACGTTTTCGCCTTCAAGGTAGGCTTCATAGTCGTATTCTATATTGGAAGTAACCCAGCGGTGGATGGCCTGTATTTTTTCCATTTCCGTCATGTCAGGACCTATAAGGTCCTCCGCTAGGGCCTTTATGTCCTCGTGGTCGCTGTCCACATAGGCGGAAGGCGCCAGGTAGCGGGTGTCCTCCGCACTGGTATTTTTCACTTCAAAGCGTATCTTGCCGTCGAATCTCCTGGGGTTATCCCCCGCCCAGACGGTATAGGTGCCCTTGCCGAACCGTAAGCTTACATTTACTTGGAAGCTGCCATCCTCGGCCTTGGCCGGGTAGGTTTCCAGCTCTCCCCCCGGGCCCCTTAAGCACAGCCAGACCTCGGGAAGGTCGGTTTTCCCTTCCACCATGAGGCTTCCGTCAAAGGAAAGGCCGTTTCTGCCGGGTGACGTGATTTCAATGGATGACGTTTTAAAGCCGATGCTGTAGGCGGCCTCGGCGGTCACACCGGCGCCAAGCAGAAGGCTTGTACAAACAACAAGTATTAAGATGGTTTTTAATAATCGCCTTGACCTCATCATTTGCTGACCCCCATACAAATAAGGGAAAATAAAAAACCTGCGCGCCAGCGCAGGTAATAGTAAAACCAATATACCGGCAACTGGCTGGCATAGCGCCCGTTGGCGCTGTAGCCCCTTTAGCTTTGCGTCACCGTCTTTCGACGGCTTTGCCTTTATCTTTTTTATAGGAATGGGGACGCACCGCTGCTAACGCGGGTATTCCTTGCTGCGGAATGTCCCCGATTGATAGTCTCTCGGGCCGGGACGCACCGCTGCTAAGGCGGGTATTCCCTTTTGCGGAATGTCCCCGCAACAAGAAAAACCCGCACGCCAGTGCGGGTAATATACATAATGATATACTCCGGCAGCTGGCTGGCATAGCGCCTGTTGGTGCTGTAGCCCCTCTAGCTTTGCGTCACCGCCTTTCGGCGGCTTTGCCCTTATCGGTACTCTATATACTTGTACACATATTATATACCCAATTAGAAAATATTGCAAGATTATGTAGAAAAATTTCCAAATATTTTTTTACTGCGGGCAAATAATAGAATTATAGGCAAAAAAGCTAGGAGGTGTTAACGTGACAGCGCCTAAAATGCAGGTGAAATGCGGAGTTGACAACTGCGAATACTGGAGGAACCACTACTGCACCGCAAGCGCAATAGAGGTAAATCCAATGGGGGACGGGCATGCTAAGACAAGCGAGGGAACATGCTGTACCACCTTCAAGGACAGCGGTCTCAAGGGATAGGACAAACGGGCCCTGCGGGCCCTTTGTCTCCCCGGAATTTCCTATTGCATTGGCTTTAAAAATATGCTAATATACACTATGTAACCGCCAGCGGCGGTCATATATGCGGGAGTAGCTCAGTGGTAGAGCGTCGCCTTGCCAAGGCGAAAGTCGCGGGTCCGAATCCCGTCTTCCGCTCCATTCAAACAGGCCAATTCATTAGGTCTGTTTTTTTTACATTGCTTGTTATAAATTAGCCGTTATGTTATAATGTCTTAGTCAAATCGGGCTGTAAAAGGCCCTGTACATAAATACTATATATTTGGGGACAAAAAGAGTGCCCATTGACCTTAATGACAAGGAGGAGCATATATGAATTCCAAGTTGGAGAAAATAGAGAAGAATACCGCCACACTGGAGATAGAAGTAAGCGAGGAGCAGTTTGAAAAGGGTATCCAGAAGGCATACAAGAAAAACGTGGGCCGGTTCAATATACCCGGTTTCAGAAAGGGAAAGGCGCCCAGGGTAATTATTGAGAGGTACTACGGCGAGGGCGTGTTCTACGAGGACGCGATAAACGAGGTGTGCCCCGAAGCCTACCAGGCGGCGGTGGACCAGCACAAGCTCCATCCTGTGGACCGGCCGGAGATTGACATAGTACAGCTTGAGAAGGGCAAGCCTTTCATATTCAAAGCGATTGTCACGGTAAAACCGGAGGTCGTCCTCGGCGATTATAAAGGCATAAGGGTGGAGAAAAAGGAATATCCTGTTACAGACGAAGACGTGGATAAGGAACTGGAAAACATGCGGAACGCAAACGCCCGGATGGTGGCGGTGGAAGGCCGGCCCGCGAAGAAGGACGACATGGTCATAATCGACTACAAGGGCTTTGTCGGCGAAGAGCAGTTTGAAGGCGGCACCGCCGAGAACCAGCCGCTGGTGCTGGGCTCGGGTCATTTCATCGAGGGCTTTGAGGACCAGCTTATCGGTGCAAAGGCCGGGGACAGCGTCGAGGTAAAGGTCACTTTCCCGGAGGACTACCATGCGGAGCACCTGGCGGGCAAGGAAGCGGTGTTCAAGGTGGACGTCAAGGAAATAAAGGAAAAGGAACTGCCCGACCTTGACGACGAGTTTGCAAAGGACGTTAGCGAGTTTGAAACCCTTGAAGACCTTAAAAAGGATATAAGAAAAAAACTGGAGGAAAGGGCGGCCCACAGGGCAAAGCATGAGACCGAGGACGAGGTAATAAAAAAAGTTACCGAGCTGTCCGAGATTGACATTCCGGAGGTAATGATAGAAAAACAGATAGATTCGATGGTCCGAGACTTTGAAATGCAGCTTATGTACCAGGGCCTGAAGCTGGAGGGCTACCTTGACTATTATAATAAGTCCATGGAAGAGTTCAGGGACGGGCTTAAGAGTGAAGCCACCGAGAGAGTGAGGACACAGCTTACGCTGGAAAAAGTTTCGCAGGTGGAAGGAGTTACCGCCTCCGAAGAAGAATTAGACAAAGAGCTGGAGGAAATGGCCAAAAGGTACAAGATGGAGGACATTGAAAAGTTCAAAAAGTCCATGGGCGAGGATGAACTAAACTATATCAGGGAGAGTATAATAATAAGAAAAACCGTTGACTTATTGGTCGGCGAGTTAACAGAAAAATAATTGCAGTTTCAGGGAGGGTTTACGAAATGTCACTTGTTCCTATTGTTGTAGAGCAGACCAGCCGCGGTGAAAGGTCCTACGATATATACTCGAGGCTTTTGAAGGACAGGATAATTTTCCTGGGCGACGAAGTAAACGACATCACGGCAAGCCTTGTGGTGGCACAGCTTCTGTTCCTTGAATCCGAAGACCCGGACAAGGACATACATCTTTATATAAACAGCCCGGGGGGGTCCATATCTGCAGGCATGGCAATCTACGACACCATGCAGTACGTCAAGCCTGACGTTTCCACCATCTGCGTGGGCATGGCCGCTTCGATGGGCGCTTTCCTTCTGGCCGCGGGCGCAAAGGGCAAAAGGTTCGCGCTGCCCCACAGTGAAATAATGATTCACCAGCCCATAGGCGGCACCAGGGGTCAGGCGGTGGAGATAAAGATTCACGCCGAAAGGATAATAAAGCTTAAGGACACCCTGAACAGGATCCTGAGCGAAAGGACCGGCCAGCCGCTGGAGAAGATTGAAAGGGACACCGACAGGGACTTTTTCATGACATCCGAAGAGGCCTTAAAGTACGGTCTTATAGACAGGATTCTCACGTCCAGGCGATAACAAATCTAAGAGAGGTGTAATAATGACCAGGTTTGACGACAAGAAGCAGCTCAGATGTTCTTTCTGCGGCAAAACCCAGGAGCAGGTCAAGAGGCTGATTGCGGGCCCGGGGGTCTATATTTGCGATGAGTGCATAGACCTGTGCCAGGAAATAATCGAAGAGGAATTCGAGGACGACCTGGACGAAGTAATAAAGGACATACCCAAACCTAAAGAGATAAAGGAATTTCTGGACCAGTACGTCATCAGCCAGGAGGATGCGAAAAAATCCATGGCGGTGGCGGTGTACAACCATTACAAGAGGATAAACCACACCTCCAGGGACGATGACGTGGAGCTGCAAAAGAGCAATATACTGCTTATCGGGCCCACCGGCTCGGGAAAAACGCTGCTGGCGCAAACGCTGGCCAGGATGCTTAACGTGCCCTTTGCCATCGCCGATGCAACTTCGCTGACCGAGGCGGGGTACGTGGGTGAAGACGTGGAGAATATACTGCTGAAGCTGATCCAGGCGGCGGACTTTGACATAGAGAGGGCCGAAAAGGGCATCATCTATATCGACGAGATAGACAAGATAGCCCGGAAGTCCGAAAACCCGTCCATTACAAGGGATGTAAGCGGCGAGGGCGTACAGCAGGCGCTGCTTAAAATCCTGGAGGGAACGGTAGCCAGCGTGCCTCCCCAGGGCGGCAGGAAGCACCCGCACCAGGAGTTTATACAGATTGACACCACCAATATACTGTTCATATGCGGCGGTGCCTTTGACGGCCTGGAGAAGCTGATACAAAAGCGGACCGGCAAAAAGACCATAGGCTTCGGGGCGGAGATTGCCGGCAAAGAGGATTCGGACATAGGCGCGATACTGAAGAAAGTCCTGCCCGAAGACCTCTTAAAATACGGGCTTATACCCGAGTTTGTGGGCAGGGTACCGGTGATAGTGACGCTGGACCCGCTGTCCAGGGATGACCTGGTATCCATACTCAAGGAGCCCAAGAACTCGCTGGTCAAGCAGTACAAGCAGCTGTTCCGGATGGACGACGTGGAGCTTGAGATAGAGGAAGAGGCCCTGGAGGTAATAGCCCAGAAAGCCCTGGACCGGAAAACCGGGGCCCGGGGATTAAGGTCCATAATGGAGGGCGTTATGCGGAACGTGATGTACGAGATACCCTCCAGGGACGACGTGGAAAAATGCGTGGTGACCAAGGAAACGGTGGAAAACAACACCGACCCGACGCTGGTGTTTGTAGACCCGGGGCTTAAGAGGAAGTCCAAGCAGAAGTCGGGCAGAAAGAGCACCAGCAAGACAAACGAAACCGCCTAAAAGGGACAGGGGACGGTTCTTTGTCCCTTTTCCTTTTTGACAAGGGGATAGACAAGGGGACGGTTCTGCTGTCTATAGACAATGGGACGGAGTCGTGGAACAGGGACCTGTATGAGACCAGGCACGGAGACAGAGCCTTGTCAACCAGGGCGACGGCTCCGACGGTTTTAATTGGCAGTAAAACGCTTCGGGAAACAAGGGTTTTCCGGGGCGTTTTTGATTCGCAGGCCCGGCTGTAACCCAACTATTTCCGCTAATTCCAATAATCTAATGCCTTCCAACCTGCTAAAAAAACCGCGCTTGTAAATAATAAGTCTAGACGGCAAGGATGGGAGGTCATTTCTTCAGGTGTCGGATATTCTTTTTTTAATCCAGTTCTTTTTTGCGGTGGTTATAGGCCTGTATTTCCTTAACCTTCTAAAAAACCAGCAGGGCAGCAGGAGCGCCATACAGCGCGAGTCCAAGAAAGAGATGGAAAGGCTGGAGAGAATGCGCCGGGTTTCCCTTACCCAGCCCCTTTCGGAAAAGACCCGGCCCTCCGACTTTAGCGAAATAGAAGGCCAGGAGGACGGTATCCGGGCCCTTAAGGCGGCCCTTTGCAGTCCCAACCCGCAGCATGTGATAATATACGGCCCGCCGGGGGTGGGTAAAACCGCCGCGGCGCGGCTGGTGCTGGAGGAGGCAAAAAAATCTCCCCTTTCGCCTTTTGGCGAAGAGGCGGCCTTCGTGGAGGTGGACGCCACCACCGTCCGGTTTGACGAGCGGGGTATCGCCGACCCGCTGATGGGCTCGGTGCACGACCCCATATACCAAGGTGCCGGCGCGATGGGTGTGGCGGGCATACCGCAGCCAAAACCCGGCGCGGTCACAAAGGCCCACGGCGGCATACTGTTTATAGACGAGATCGGGGAACTTCACCCGGTGCAGATGAACAAGCTGCTGAAGGTGCTGGAGGACCGCAAGGTTTTCCTGGAAAGCGCCTATTACTGCCCGGAGGATGACAACATTCCCGAACATATACACGAGATATTCAAAAACGGCCTGCCGGCGGACTTCCGGCTGGTGGCCGCCACCACCCGGCCGGCGGAGGAATTGTCACCGGCGCTGCGCTCAAGGTGCATGGAAGTCTTCTTCAAGCCCCTTAGCCGGGAGCACATAAGGCGTATCGCGGCCAACGCGGCGCAAAAAAGCGGTTTACGCATAACGCGGCAGGCGGTGGACCTTGTTGCCCGGTTTGCCGCAAACGGCCGGGAAGCGGTGAACATGATACAGATGGCGGGCGGCGCGTGCATCACCGAGGGCAGGGGTGAAATTGGCGCGGTGGACATTGAATGGGTGGCAAGCTGCGGGCATTACTCGCCGAAAGTTGAAAGCAAGCCCGGGGAAAAGCCGCAGGTGGGGTTTGTAAACGGGCTGGCGCTGTACGGGGCCAACTGCGGTGCGCTGCTGGAAATAGAGGCTTCGGCAATCCCCGTCGAAAAGGGAAAGGGAACGGTGACGGTTACCGGCATAGTGGACGAGGAGGAAACCGACACCGGCGCCCGGCGGTTCAAAAGGCGCAGCACTGCCAAGGGTTCGGTGGACAACGTGATAACGGTTATCAGGAAATTCCTTGGGGTGGACCCCCGGGACTATGACGTACACCTTAATTTTCCCGGCGGCGTGCCTATAGACGGCCCGTCGGCGGGTACCGCTATTGCGGTGGCCATATACTCGGCCATAATGGAAAAGCCGGTGGACAACATGCTGGCCATGACCGGGGAGGTGTCCATCCGCGGCGAGGTTAAACCGGTGGGGGGCGTACCGGTTAAGCTGGAAGCGGCGGTGCAGGCGGGTATAAAGAGAGTACTCATACCCGAGGCAAACTGGCAGGATTCTTTCGCTCGTCTTGACCTTGATATAATAAGGGTGACCCGGATAGAAGAGGTTATCGGGTTTGCGATGATGGAGGAAAACAAGCCGGGCGCTGCCAAGGCGGTGCCGGACTGCGGGCGGTTAAGCGCCTCGCCCCTGAATTGACCTGTCTAGGCTACACGCCGGCCTGCAGCGCGGCCTTGCCGGGCCGGGAACGTTATGCGGACGCTGCCGGGGGCATTAATTAATCTTGAAAAGAAGCCCTACTGCAGTTATTATATAATAGAGTTGTGAAGCGGTATGTAAAAAACGGGGTATAAATAAATTACTTAAAGAAAAGCGGGAGTGATCGTCATGGAACAACCAAAAAAAACCAAGGTATTACCTCTTCTTCCGTTAAGGGGTATATCGGTTTTTCCATACATGATGCTTCATTTTGACGTGGGCAGGGACAAGTCCATCAGCGCGCTGGACGAGGCCATGGTGAAGGACCAGCTCATCTTCCTGGTCAGCCAGAAGGATGCCGCCACCGACGACCCGTCCACCGACGACTTTTACCAGGTGGGCACCGTGTCCAAGATAAAACAGCTTTTGAAACTGCCCGGGGATACCATCAGGGTACTGGTGGAAGGCATGCACAGGGGCAGGATAATAAACCACATAAAGGACGACCCCTTCTTCGAGGTGGAAATAGAGGAGTTTGTCGACCAGGAGGACGTTCAAAAGGATATTGAGACCGAAGCCCTTATGAGGGCCATATTCGACAGCTTTGAGGAATACATAAAGCTCACCAACAGGACGGCGGTGGACACGCTTATTACCATAAGCGGCGTGGAAGAGCCCGCCCGGTTCGCGGACATTGTTGCATCAAATCTGTCCCTCAGGATCAGCCAGAAGCAGCATATACTGGAGGCCTTTGACCCGCTGGAAAGGCTTAAAAGGCTTCATGCGATACTGGTGAAAGAACTGGACATCCTGAGGGTGGAAAGAAAGATAAACCTAAGGGTAAAACGCCAGATTGACAAGATGCAGAGGGAATATTACCTGAAGGAACAGCTTAAGGCCATCCAGAAGGAACTGGGCGAGGACGACGGCCTGATGGCGGAGGTGGAGGACTACAGGAAAAGGGTCAGGGAAGCCGGGCTGCCGGAGGAAACCGAGGAAAAGGTGCTGAAGGAGGTGGACCGGCTTATGAAGATGTCCCCCGGCTCGGCGGAAACCGGGGTCATAAGGGGTTACCTTGACTGGATACTGGAACTGCCGTGGAACGTAGAGACCGAGGACAACCTGGACCTGAAATACGCCAGGAAGGTGCTGGATGAGGACCATTACGGGCTGGAGAAAGTTAAGGAAAGAATCCTGGAATACCTGGCCATCAGGCAGCTGGCCGACGGTATGAAGGGGCCAATTCTCTGCCTTGTGGGCCCCCCCGGCGTGGGAAAAACCTCCATCGGTCGCTCCATTGCCCGGGCTCTAAACAGGAAGTTTGTCAGGATGTCGCTGGGCGGGGTGCGGGACGAGGCGGAGATTCGCGGTCACCGGCGCACCTACGTGGGCGCCATCCCCGGCAGGATAATATATTCCATGCGCCAGGCCGGTTCCAAGAACCCGGTGTTTCTGCTGGACGAGGTTGACAAGATGAGCCACGACTTCCGGGGCGACCCCGCGTCGGCCATGCTGGAGGTGCTGGACGCGGAGCAGAACAACGCGTTCCGGGACCACTACCTGGAGGTGCCCTTTGACCTGTCCAAGGTGGTGTTCGTTACAACGGCCAATACCACCGACACCATACCGCGGCCGCTGCTGGACCGCATGGAGGTAATATATATCTCCAGCTACACCGAGGAGGAGAAATTGAACATAGCCCTCAAGTACCTGCTGCCCAAGCAGCTTAAAGAGCACGGTCTTAAGAAGGAGAACCTGCTCATCTCGGAAAACACCGTGAGGGATATAATAAACTATTACACCCGGGAAGCGGGGGTAAGAAACCTGGAGCGAAGGATAGCCGACGTGTGCAGGAAGGCCGCTAAACAGCTGGTGGAGGAGAAGAGGAAAAGGGTCAGGGTGACCGGGGCAAACCTTAGTAAATACCTTGGCATACCCGCCTACCGCTACGAAAAGGTTAAGGAGGGTACCGAGGTGGGCATTGCCACGGGGCTGGCATGGACACCGGTGGGCGGCGAGACGCTGTCCATAGAGGTGACCACCATGAAGGGCAGCGGGAAACTGGTGCTTACCGGCCAGCTGGGCGACGTGATGAAGGAATCCGCCCGGGCGGGCATAAGCTATATAAGGTCGCGGACGGAGGAACTGGGGATTGACCCGAACTTTTACCAGGACCTTGACATACACATTCACATACCCGAAGGGGCCATACCCAAGGACGGGCCGTCGGCGGGCATAACCATAGCAACGGCGGTGATTTCCGCCCTTGCCAATGTGCCGGTCAGGAAGGACACCGCAATGACCGGGGAAATAACCCTAAGGGGCAGGGTGCTGCCGGTGGGCGGTATAAAGGAAAAGAGCCTTGCGGCCAACAGGGCGGGTATATCAAAGGTGTTGATTCCCGCGGAGAACGAGAAGGACCTGGAAGAGGTGCCCGCCAACGTTAAAAGGAAACTGGAATTTGTAACGGTGGACCACATGGACAGCGTGCTGGACCACGCCCTTATGAGGGATTAAGGCAAAAAGGGACAAGGGACGGTTCTTTGTCCCATTTCAACGGGAAAAAGACAGAGACAAGGGGACCAGAGACAGGGAAAGACAGGGGACGGGTCCCGTGCTCAGACAGGGGGACGGTTCTCACGTCTAATAAAGGGCGGCGTGTCGGAGCATACGCCGGCACCGGCACGGACCGGTGCACGGGACATGGGTCGACTTGGGATAAGGAATGATATTATGGAAATAAAGATAAGAAAGGCAGAAATGGTTATAAGCGCGGTGGCGCGGGGCCAGTACCCCGCCGAAGGGCTGCCGGAGGTGGCAATAGGGGGCCGCTCCAACGTGGGCAAGTCCTCCCTTATTAACACCCTCCTAAACCGGCGCAATTTTGCCCGCACCAGCTCCCAGCCCGGCAAGACCAGGACCATTAATTTTTACCGGATAAACGATGCCTTCTTCCTGGTGGACCTCCCGGGCTACGGGTTTGCCAAAACGTCAAAGTCCGAGCAGCTAAAATGGGGCCGCATGATGGAGGAATACCTGAACACCCGTACCACGCTGCGGGGCGTGCTGCACCTGGTGGATATAAGGCACCGGCCAACGCAGCTAGACCTTATGTTTTACGAGTGGATAAAGCATGCGGGCTTTCACGGGATAGTGCTGGCCACCAAGGCGGACAAGGTGCCGAGGGGCAAAAGGAAGCAGCGATTTGACGAAATAATAGAAGCCCTCGGAATGGAGGGCGATGATTTGCTTATACCCTGCTCGTCGGCAACCGGCGAGGGAAGGGACGAGGTATGGGAAGTGCTGGCGCAGCTCTGTGACCTGGCCTAGGGCAGGGGGTGCACAGGGCGCCGGCTGCCGTGCGGCATACCGGCAGCCAAAGGAACGGCTTCCCGGTTACCGGGCTTTTTCGGAAGCGGTGGTACCGCTTCTTTTTGATTTCAGCGACGGTTTAAACTCCGCCGCCACCATGCCCGCCAGTATAAGGGCGCAGCCGACAAGCTGCCTTGGGGTGAGCAGTTCGCCCAGCATAATGTAGGCAAAGGCCTGGGCAAACACCGGCTCCCCGAGGAATATAAGCGCCGTATGGGTGGGACTGGTATGCTTTTGGGCAATGTTTTGCACTATGAAGGCAAAGGTTGTCGCAAGCAGCGATGTTACCAGCACCGCAAGCCACACGCTGGTCTCTGTCGGGATAACCGGTTTTTCCAGCACAAAACTGAACAGCGTGCTTAAAAGGGCCACCACCGTAATCTCCACCGTAGCCAGCAGCATGGGGTCCGACATATGCGTATAGCGGGAAATCATTATTATCTGCAGCGCGTAGAAAAAGGTGCAAAACAGCGTGTACAAGTCCCCTATGTTTAGCACGAAACTGTCTCCCAGCGTCAGAAGCCCAAGGCCCGTCACCGCAAGCACAACCCCCGCCAATGCTGAAAGCTGGGGTTTTTTCTTTAGCATTATCGCGGAAAGGATTGGCACTATAACCGCGCTAAAGCCGGTGATAAATGCCGAATTGGAGGCGGTGGTGTAGTTAAGCCCCACCGTCTGGAAGGCATAACCGATAAATAGCAGCAGCCCAAGTATGGCACCGTTTTTTATCGTAACCCGGTCCAGGCCGGGCAGTTTTTTAATAGAAAAAAGCAGCAGCATCAGTACCGCTATCCCAAACCTTAACATCAGGAAGTTGTATGTTTCGATATGCTGTATCGCATCCTTTGTAAGCACAAAGGTTGAGCCCCATACAATAACCACCGACAACAGGGCGAGGTCCGCCTTAAGCTGTTTTTGCATTTCTTCATCTCCTTTACCACTGCCAACTATTATAACATTTTAAATAGTGTTTGAATAGCTATCACTTTGGCGCCGGTACTTAAATACTATGGTATAAATGATACTTTTTGCATTTTTATCCGGGGTCTGCCGCAGTCCTGCTTATGTTTCGCCCGGGACGGGGTTTTGGCGGCGGCTGCAGGCCGGATTCAACTTGATTATAGGGGGGAAGGCATATGGCTCTCGGGCTTGCATTATCCGGGGGTGGCATCCGCGGCGCGTCGCACATAGGCGCCCTGAGGGCCCTGGAGGAGGCGGGGCTTAAGCCAAAGATGATAGCGGGCTCCAGCGCGGGCAGTATTGTTGCTTCGCTGTATGCCACCGGCATGACGGTGGATGAAATGGAGGATAGTTTCCTAAGGTACGCGCCGTACGTGCTTGATATTGACTTTGCCGGGGCGCTGGGGGCACTGTTGCGGCTGTGCTCGCTTTTCAGGGGAAAACCGGTACTGAGCGGGCTAATAAAGGGGAGCAACGCGGAAAAGATTATATACAACCTGACCGGGGGAAGGGCTATGGCCCAGGCCGATATCCCGCTGGCCATAACCGCCACCGACATAAACGATGGCACGCCCATAGTGTTTACTTCAGAAAGGCTGGACCGGCGGGAGGCGGGGAACACGGTTTTTTGCAGCAGTGTCCTTATCAGCGAGGCGGTCAGGGCAAGCATTGCGATACCGGTGGTGTTTCGGCCCAAGACGGTGGAGGTAAGGGGCAAAAAGAGAAGGCTGGTGGATGGCGGGGTGGTGAACAACCTGCCGGTGGACGTTTTGAGGATGATGGGGGCGGACAGGATAATAGGCATAAACCTGGGGTACAGCGGCCAGAGGCAGGAACAGGTGGACAATATAGTGGAGATTGGCAGCCAGACGGTGGACATTATGATGTACCACATCACCAAGATGAGGAACCGCAGCGAGAACGTGGTGGAGCTTATGTACAACAGGCGCCACACCGTGTACCCGCTTAACATGAACCGTGAAACGGTGGTGGTAAACCCGCAGATCTACGACGTGTCGCTGTTCGAGATGAGGAAGATACCCGAATGCATTGAAAGGGGCTACGCCGCGGTAAAGTCCCGGCTGCCCGAGATAAAAAAGGTCTTGAGGTTGTAATCAGTAATCAGGGGGACGGTTCTTTTGATTACATGCTCTATCAGGGCCGGTGGGAAAGAGGTTGTCCTGCCGGCCTTTAAATTATATAATGTAACGGGAATTGAAAACAGAGGTGACACAGATGATAAAACGCTTCATGAGCTATTACAGGCCCCACCGCTTGCTGCTGGTGGTGGACCTTTTGTCGGTGCTGGTATTCTCCGTCCTTTCGCTGGCGCTGCCTATGATTATAAGCGGATTAATTGACAATATAATACCGTCAAGGGACCTGCAGGGCATAAAAAATTTATCCGCAATCCTTGTTATAATGTTCCTTTTCAAAGCCCTGTTCCGGTTCGGCCAGGCTTACTACGGCCATTTGCTGGCCCACAGCATAGAAAGGGACATGAGGAAGGACTTTTTTTATCATATGCAGAAGCTGTCCTTCGGCTTTTTTGACGACAAAAAGACCGGCGATATCATGTCAAGGGTGACCAATGACATATCCAAGGTCAACGAAATGACCAACCACGCGCCGGAGGATATTTTCTCCTCCTTCCTTATGATTGCCGGGTCTTTTTTGTTTCTCATAACAATAGACGTAAGGCTGACCCTCATTACCTTCCTGCCGGTACCCCTTTTGTTTTGGTTCTCCTTCAAATACGGTGCCAAAATGTTCCAGGGTTTTCGCAGTGTAAACCGGGCCATGGCGGAAATAAACCACAGGCTGGAGAACACCATCGCCGGTATAAGGGTGGTGCAGTCCTTCACCATGGAGGACTATGAAAAGGACAGGTTTGACAGGGACAACGAGTACTACTACAGGGCCAGTGCAGGGGTAATGAAGCACCTTGGGATTTTCCTGTCCACCACCATATTCATAGAGGATATGATTCTGTTGCTGGTGATAGCATCGGGGGGCTACTTCGTCTATTCCGGCAGGATATCGGTGGGCGAGCTGGTTGCCTTTTTATTCTACGTGAAAATATTTGTTGAGCCGATTGTAAGGCTGGTCCGGCTTAACGAACAGATTCAAAGGGCGCTGGCGGGGCTTGAAAGGTTTTATGAATTCATGGACACCCGGCCGGACATAAAGGACAGCCCGGGGGCGGTATCGCCGGGGAGGGTTAAGGGCGACGTGGAGTTCCGGGACGTAACCTTCAGCTACAATGGTGACGAGGCGGTGCTTAAGGACTTTAACCTGAAGGTGGAGGCGGGAGATACAATAGCGCTGGTAGGACCCTCGGGGGTGGGCAAGTCAACACTGTGCAGCCTGATACCCAGGTTTTATGACGTCAAAGAGGGTGCCATACTGGTGGACGGCAGGGATATAAGGGAGCTAAAACTTCGGGAATTAAGGGAAAACATAGGCATAGTCCAGCAGGACGTGTTTTTGTTCACCGGCACGGTGAGGGAGAACATCGCCTACGGGAAGCCGGACGCCTCCGAGGAGGAGATAATGGAAGCGGCGAAGAACGCCAACGCCCATGAGTTTATAATGCAGCTCCCCAACGGGTACGATACCGGGGTTGGCGAAAAAGGCGTAAAACTGTCCGGCGGGCAAAAGCAGAGGATTTCCATAGCCAGGGTTTTTCTTAAGAACCCGCCCATACTCATACTAGACGAGGCTACATCGTCGCTGGACAACGAAAGCGAAAGGATTATCCAGGAATCCCTTGAGCGGCTGTCAAAAAACAGGACAACCTTTGTTATAGCCCACCGGCTGAGCACCATACAGCACGCCAAGGAGATAATAGTCATGTCGGAGCAGGGAATTGAAGAAAAGGGAAACCACGTGGAACTGCTGCAGCGCGGCGGCCTATATGCCAGGCTCTATAGCGCCCAATTCGACGGGCGGCTGCCGGAGACTATAAAATGAAACAATAATATACAAGTAATACAAGGGAGGGATAAAAATGGGCCTTCTTGACAGTTTCGAGTTTATACTTCCAACCAGGATAAAATTCGGGCCGGGGATTGTGAATCAACTGGCCGGTGAACTGGAGGCGCTAAAGGCGGCAAAAGTGCTGTTGGTTACCGACAGGGGAATTGTAAAGGCGGGACTGCTGGATAAGGTTACAAGGGTCCTCAAGGACAAGGTGGAGCTTACGGTATACGACGGGGTTGAGGCCAATCCAAAGGACCGCAACGTCGAAGAAGCCGCGGACCTTGCCCGGAGGGCGGGTGTTGACTGCGTAGTCGCGCTGGGGGGAGGCAGCCCCATTGATGCGGCCAAGGCGGTGTGCGTGCTGGCCCTGCAGGGGGGCAGGGCAAAGGATTACAAGGGCAAGGGAAAGATTAAGGACAAATGCCTGCCCCTCGTGACAATACCGACAACTGCCGGCACCGGAAGCGAAGTCACCTTTTCGTCGGTTATTACGGATACCGACGAGAACTACAAGTTTACGATAAAGAGCCCGGCCATAGCCGCCAGGGTGGCAGTAATAGACCCCGAGCTGACACTGACGGTGCCGCCGGCGGTTACCGCTTCCACCGGCATTGACGCCCTTACCCATGCGATAGAGGGCTACACGGTAACGGTAACCGAACCGATAGCCGAGGCACTGGGCCTTTACGCCACGGAGCTAATCGCCGCCAATATAAAGGAAGCGGTCCAAAACGGCGGCAATATCGAGGCCCGGACCGGTATGATGCTGGGAAGCCTTTTGGCCGGATTATCCTTCAGCCATTCCGATGTCGGGTCGGTGCACTGCATGGCGGAAGCGCTCGGGGGAATGTACGATGCGCCCCACGGGCTGTGCAATGCCATACTGCTTCCCTATGTCATGGAATACAACCTGCCGGAAGTGGTGTACAAATACGCCAGGATTGCCAGGGCCATGGGGGTGGAGCATGACGATGACGAACAGGCGGCGGTACTCGGCATAGAGAGGATTAGGGACCTTTCGAAGGAGATAGGGCTGCCGGGCTTTGGAAGCCTCGGCGTGAAGGAAGAGGACCTGGAGGCGCTGGCCGAAATGTCCGCCAAGAACATCTCCACCGACAGCAATCCCAGGAAAATAGACAAACAGGGGTACCTGGCCCTCTTTAGGAAGGCTTACGGTGCCCGGTGACCTGCCCGTAAATAGGCGGCCTATGGTGTGAAATAGGCTGCCTACGATACTCGGTGACCTGCCCGTAAATAGGTCGCACCGGTGAACGTTACCGGGCCTTGCACATTTCGCGGGATAAGAAAGGGACAAAGAACCGTCCCTTGTCCCTTTCCCATGTCCCTTTTTCGTTTTCGGCTAAATAACCCAGGACAAGACATTGTCCTCCCGGGTGAACTTTCGCTTTACCACCCTTGCGGGGCACCCGACGGCGGTGCAGTTATCCGGTATAGAATCAAGCACCACCGAGCCCGCACCGATTTTCACGTTATTACCAATGGTTATGGGCCCCAGCACCTTGGCTCCCGCGCCTATAATGGTATTGCTGCCCACCGTGGGATGGCGCTTTCCCTTGTCTTTCCCGGTACCGCCAAGCGTGACCCCGTGGTACAGGACAACGTCGTCCCCTATTTCCGCCGTCTCACCAATCACTATCCCCATTCCGTGGTCTATAAAAAGCCTTCTGCCTATCCTGGCACCGGGGTGAATCTCTATCCCTGTAAGAAACCTGTTTATATTCGAAACAATCCTGGCTAATAGGAACAGCCCGGCTTTGTATAGCCGGTGGGCAAACCGGTGCATTATCAATGCATGAAGCCCCGGGTAGCACAGGAGCACTTCCAATACGGACCTGGCCGCGGGGTCGTTCTTGAACACGGCCTGGATATCTTCCCTTAACTGCTTGAACATGACTTTTCCCCCCTTTAATAAAGGTTCATGCTTAAATATCTTTCCCCGGTATCCGGGGCTATGGCCAGCACCCGTTTCCCGGCGCCCAGTTCCTTGGCCACCTGGAGAGCGGCCCGGACCGCGGCCCCTGAAGAGATGCCCACCAGCAGCCCTTCTTTAGAGGCCATGCCCCTCGCGGTTTCCCTGGCATCATGGTCGGTCACCCTTATGATGCGGTCAACTATTCCCCTATCCAAGACATCCGGCACAAAGCCCGCGCCTATGCCCTGTATGCCATGGGTTCCCGCCCTGCCCTCCGACAGGACCGGTGAACCGTCGGGTTCCACGGCAACTACTTGGATGCCGGGGACCGTTTCCTTCAGCACCCTGCCCACGCCGGTTATTGTGCCCCCGGTACCCACGCCGGCAACAAAGGCATCAACTTTCGTTCCCAACTGCGCCAGTATTTCCGAGGCGGTAAACCTGCTGTGGGCTTCAGGGTTTGCGGGGTTTTTAAACTGCTGGGGCATGAAATAGTTCGGGTTTTGCTCGACCAGTTCAAGGGCTTTGTCCACCGCACCCTTCATGCCGTGTTCGCCGGGGGTAAGCAAGAACTCCGCCCCGTAAGCCCTCATAAGCTTGCGCCTTTCTTCGCTCATGGTATCCGGCATCACAAGCAGCAATTTGTAGCCCCTGGCGGCGGCCACCATGGCAAGGCCTATCCCGGTGTTGCCGCTGGTGGGTTCCACTATTACCGTATCCTTGTTAATAATGTTTTGTTTTTCAGCTGCCAGCACCATGTTGAGCGCGATCCTGTCCTTTATGCTGCCGCCGGGGTTGAAGGATTCCAGCTTAACCAGGACCTCCGCATCCTTTTTGCCCGGCAGCCTGTTCAGCCTGACTATGGGTGTACTGCCTATAAGCTGGGTTACATCTGCGAATACTTCCACTAATATCTCCTCCCATTATTTGATGAAACAAGGTGGCGCATATAAGCGGAAAACAATCAAAAAAACTTTCACCCCCAAAGAGGCGAAAGTTTTGGTTTCGCGGTTCCACTCTTGTTTATAACTCAAGTTCAGGCACAATACTATGCCCTAACGCTGTAACGGGCGTTCCCGGTAAGGCCTATACCGCGTTTCGGCCCACGGCTCCGGAGCGCACTTCAACCGGTCTTTCCGTAAAGACGCTTTCAGCCGTGGCGTCTTCTCTCTGAACGGTCCCTCCGGTCTACTTTACTCCTTCACTGCCTTTAATTCCTAGTAAAACTGTCGGAATACTATAGTATTATTCTAACCCAGCTAATTGTGAATGTCAACACCTGATTTTTACAATTCTCCCTTGAGGCCTATCTCCTCGGCCACTTTCTGCATACCCTTGATGGTGTGGTCAATCACATCGGTAAGGTCCATTCCCAGCATATCCACGCCCTTCTGGATAATGCCGCGGTCCACACCGGCTGCGAAGCGGCTGTCCTTCCACTTTTTCTTTACCGATTTGGGCGTCAGGTCCAGTATGCTTTTGCTGGGCCGCATAAGGGCGGTGGCGTTTATAAGCCCTGTCAGCTCGTCTATTGCATAAAGCACCTTCTCCATACGCTCCACCGGTTCCACGTCGCTGCAGATGCCCCAGCCGTGGCTTTGTATTGCCCGTATGTAGTCCTCCGGCCAGTTTCTTTCGGTGAGGATTTCCCTAACCTTCCGGCAGTGCTCCTCGGGATACCTTTCATAGTCGAGGTCGTGCACAAGCCCTACTATTCTCCATTTTTCAACGTCGCTTTCATTAAAAAGCTCCGCGAAATGAACCATCACCGCCTCAACGGCCAGCGCGTGGCGTATCAGGCTCTCGCTCTTGTTGAATTCTTTCAAAAGCGCAAAGGCTTCTTCCCTGGTCGGTACCACTGTACCCATAGTATTACCTCCTTAGTGTTTGGCAGCAAATTCTCGTGTCCGTGCTGTTTGTTCTATATTGTAATGAACATGGGACGGGGAGTCAAGCAGCATTGCGGTATCCGGCATTGCGATACCAGGTACGCCCCCAGCATCGCGGTAACGGATACTCCTCGGATATTGCCGAACAGAAAAATAAGACCCCTACTTGAGGGTCTTATTTTTATACTTGTGTTCCATTTCATCGATTATGTTCAGGTTTTCATCAACCTGTTTTTTGAGGTTTCCGGTCAAAACGAGCACGGCCATTGCAACGACTGCTGCGAGTAAAATGTATATCAATTGCCCCATCTCAAGCAACCCTCCATGGATGTTTGTTACCATTATAACACAGCCTGTGCGGTATTAGCGTGAATAATTATGTAGGAAAAAGTGTCGTCGACCGCCAGTAAAGAAAAAATCCCCGGAGACCGACGACA
>ERZ773359.3268-NODE-3268-length-18880-cov-585.094927_pt1 | contig 18880 bp, 18 predicted proteins | sample MGYA00374955_ERZ773359 | MGnify/ENA primary metagenome ERZ773359 (study PRJEB29098, sample SAMN04486028) | biogas fermenter metagenome | study: EMG produced TPA metagenomics assembly of the Biogas fermentation microbial communities from Germany - Plant 4 DNA1... | reverse complement strand
TATGGTTGCTTTGTAGAAACTTTCGAACCATATTTTCGAAATTATATGAGTTAAAATTTGATTTTATTTCGAGAATATCCTCTTGATGAATTAATATTATCAAAATTAAACAATCTTGTCAATTCATTTGTATATGTCAAAACAATATTTTTTTATTTTATTTTAATGTTCGTAATTTTTATTTCTAGTTTTTATTAAGAAAAATGTTTATACTATATATATAATTTAATCCAATTGAGGAGGTGTGTTATGGTAATAGCTACAGCAAAAATTAATTTGAAAGCTGATTGGTGTCATTCTTTAAAAGAAAAAAGGATGGTAGTTAATAAAATCATTGATAAGGTTACTAATAAATTTAATGTATCAATTAGTGAAGTTGAGGATATGGATTTACATAACTCAATAGTTTTAGGTATAGCTAGCGTTAGCAACTCTACTGCCCATGGTGATAGTGTAATTCAAAAAGTATTAAACTATATTGAAAATACCACAGAAGCATATATCACTAACATTGAAACAGAAATACTATAGGAGATAATTGTTACCCTATAGTATTTCTGAGAAGCTTATTTGCTCTATATCTTCACAATTACTTTTAACATAACATTGATTATAATGTTTTTCAAGTATCAAGGCTTTATCAATCTTAGTTATAGATGAATCTAACCAATAGCTTAACATATCATTAGTTATTATTAAAGGCATTCTTGGATGAATATATTCAAGATTATCTGCTGCAGGAACAGTAAGTATTACAACTGCTTCGTATATATTATCCGCTTTGTCTTTGAAATTACCATAAATTCCAGCTAAAGAAATGAAATCACTATCTTTTACGGATATTTCAATCTTTTCTTTAACTTTTCCCTTCTTATGCCATTCAAAATATGAACTAGCAGGAATTAAGCATCTTTTATATTCTAAGAGACCCTTGAATAAAGGCTTTTCCTCTACAGTTTCAAACCTAGCATTTATTATACTTTTATTTAAATATTTTATCCCCCACAGTGTTTTTTTCAGTAAGTTTTCATTATTTTTTCTAATAATGATAGGAATGTTAGTGCCAGGAAACTGTTCGCCTGTTTGAAAATTATCAATGATTTTATTTTTTATATTATAACTTTTAACTACTTCATCTATTTCCATTGCCAGTAAATATCTTCCGCACATATTATCAGCTCCTTAATATTATGAATTTTAATTTGGTTTTAATTACTAATTTTAATTTTGCATCCATTATTTATGATTATAACATTAATTTTCAATGAATTTATACTATATATAATGACAAAATAATAATGAACAGTTTAAGGAGGTGCATAATGATGAATGATAGGCAAAAAAAAGAACAGGCTAATAGAGTTGATCAGTTGATTAATTTAGTTGAAAAGCACACAAGAACTGAGAGACATTTGGAACAACACAGTGATATATCTAATCCTGACAACTTAGAGAATGCTGAGGAAATACAAAGAAAAAGAGAAGAAGAAATTGACAATTTGAAAAATATTATTGCTTATGGAGAGCATGATACTGACGAAGTTGAAAACTTAAAACGAAATATTAAGTATACTGATGGATATTTAAATCATAATAAAGAGAATATGGATAGTGAAACCTTAGAAAATACTATTGAAAAGCAAAAACACAGAAAGGAACAGCTAGATAGTTTAACATAAAACAAAGCTCGGTGCAACCGAGCTTTTAATAATAATTTTGATTTCTAGAAAGTTGTTGAAGCGCCTTTGATATATACAGGACATCTTCTTTAGTATTAAATAATCCAAAACTAAAACGTATAGTTCCCTCAGGAAAAGTTCCCATGGTTTTGTGAGCTAAGGGAGAACAATGTATACCTGTTCTGGTCATAATACCAAATTCTTTATCTAATAAGTAACCTGCTTCAGCACAGTCCATATTATCAATGGTTATAGAAAATACAGCAGTTCTGTCTTGTATAGAATTTATACCATGAAGAGTAATACCATCGATATTTAAAATGTTATCTAAAAATAGCTTGCTTAATTCCTGCTCATGGTGCCATATAGTTGATAATCCAACCTCTTTAATATACTTTATACCTGCGTTTAACCCGAAAATACCTGGAATATTTAAAGTACCACTTTCAAATTTATCTGGCAATATTTCTGGTTGAAACTCTTGTTCTGAAAAGCTTCCAGTGCCTCCTTCTCTAAAGGGCTTAACCATAGCAGCAAAATCGTCTCTAAAAAGGATTCCTCCAGTGCCTTGAGGCCCTAATAAACCTTTATGTCCTGTAAATGGCAGAGCGCTTAGGTTGAGCTTTTGAAAATCTATAGGTAGTATTCCAGCACTTTGAGCGCTATCTATTACAAAATGTATACCTTTCTTTTTGCAAAGATTACCGATTTCTTGTATATTTTGAATAGTTCCAAAAACATTAGAAACATGATTGATTAAAATTAATTTGGTATTATTTTGAATTGAGTTTTCTACTAACTCCACTGATAGCTTTCCATGTTTATCACAAGGTAATGTGGTATATTCCACTCCGTTCCTTAAAATAGAATGTAGTGGACGTATAACGGCATTATGTTCCATGGAGCTTACTAGAACATGGTCTCCCCTTTTAAGAAAGCCTTTGATTATTATATTTAAGCTTTCAGTTATATTAGAGGTAAATACAACATTTAATGGATTATTAAAATTGAATAATTCACATAGTAATTCTCTAGTTTCGAACACTACCCTGGCTGTTGAATAAGAATGTTCGTAATTTCCTCTAGATACATTTACACCAATATTATTTATGTAATTTACTAAGCTTTCACCAACTTGGCGAGGCTTTGGATATGTGGTAGCAGCATTGTCTACATAAACTTTTCTCATGTTTTCACCTCTATAGAATAACGGTTAAAATAATTGAAGGTGCTGTAAGCACCTAGATACTGTCATAGAAAGCATCTCCTTCTTCATCGGTACATCCATAATCAATTAGTACTGGAACTGAATTAAGTAATCCCCATGAACTTGTAGATTCTATATCTTCGAAAAGCATATAAAACTTTTTTGCAAAAGTCAATAGGTCTTTATAAGCTTCAGGTTCTGGTCTAATAGTTTTTAAATTTACTTTTTTGCCTCTATAAAGCAATGTTAAAGGTATTGCTCTAGGCATGAAAATCATATCTGGCTTATGCCAAACTATTGGACACAAATACTTTCTAAATCTTGATCCCGCATGAGTATAAACATATAATTCTACCTTGTTTTGATATAAACCTTCCATTCCTTTTGCTACTTTTACTACCCAATAATCATTAATAGCATATGCTACTCTGCTTATACCTTCTCCAAGATATTGAAAGTTGTTATGGATTTCTGTTAAGCTCATGCGGTGAATCTTTTTAAAATAGTTTCTTATTTTATCCATATTCTCACCGTTCCATTTAACTATAGTTTTTTACTATAGTTTATTAACAGAAATCATTAATTGCTACTTCACCAAGACTATTATATTATAGATATATAGTAGCTTCTATTTCTAAAAATCCAGATATCAACATCTAAATACTATATTAATTAATTCAATACAATTCGTTTGAAATATGGCTTATCTTATGTTAATTTTACATTAGATAGAAATATGGAGTGATGTTATGGATAAAACGATTTTACTGGTAGAAGATGAAAAGAGAATGAGAATATTGCTAGGTGATTATTTAAAAAAGGAAGGTTATAAATACCTTGAAGCCTCAAATGGCATCGAAGCTATAGAACTTTTTAATAAGGAAAAAGTTGATTTAGTTGTACTAGATATTATGATGCCCTTTATGGATGGTTGGGAAACTTGTAAGACCATAAGAAAAACATCAGATGTTCCCATTATCATCCTTACCGCCCGTTCTGAAGAAGATGATAAATTGCTAGGCTATGAGCTTGGGGCAGATGATTATGTAACAAAACCCTTTAGTCCAAAGGTTTTAGTAGCAAAAATAAAGGTCCTGTTAAAAAGATATGAAACTTCTAAGGAAAATAACTCAACTAATATGGATATAGATGGTTTATTTATTGACGAATTATCCCATAAGGTTACAGTGGATGGAGAAGAAATTATATTATCCCCTAAAGAGTATGAATTACTGTTATATTTAGTAAAAAATAGCGGTATAGCTTTGACAAGAAATCAAATTTTAGATAATGTTTGGGGAATAGACTATTATGGAGATACAAGAACTGTAGACACCAATATTAAAAGATTAAGAGAAAAATTAAAAAGTAAAGCCTATCTTATTACTACAATAAGAGGCAGCGGTTACAGATTTGAGGTGCAAAAGTGAAGAATAAATTATGGAAAAAACTCTTTATAATTACCTCTGTTATTTTAATACTATTTATTTCTGCAATAATTTATTTTCAAAGCCTTTCTTTTGAAAACTTCTACGTAAAGAGAAAAATACGACGATTTGAAAAAAATATTGAAAGATTTAACGGCCTATACAGTCAAAGCTATATAAACAATTTAAATCTAAATCATATGATGAGACAATTTGAGGAAAGCAACAATGCAAAAATAGTTATTATAGACTCTTTTGGAAAGGTTAAGTCAATTGGTGATAGTAAAATTGATGAAGAATCTAGTAAATATAATACTATAAATAGGATTATACAAGAGTGGATTTTAGATCCAGAATCACTTAAGGAGATTTTGCAATTAAAGAAAACTAAGACATCCATATATTATAATCCTGACTATGATATAAATAATATAGTGTGCATATCTCTTACCAGTGGACAAAAAGAAAATAATATTATTATAGGAGTTTCTTCACTTCAACCTATTGAAGAGGCTTCTGAAATAATAAAAGAATTCTATATATATATATTTATAGGTGCAGTGATAATTGTAATTATTTTATCGTTAATATATGCAAATATGATAACTAAGCCTTTGGTTAAACTAAATAATAGTGCAAAACGAATTAGTGAAATGGATTTTTCACAAGAATGTGATGTTAACAGTGATGATGAACTGGGTAATCTCGCTAGTACCCTAAACTTTTTAAGTCGTAGATTAAATAGTGCATTAACTGAACTGCAACTGAAGAATATGAAGTTAGAACAAGATATCGAAAAGGAAAGAAAACTTGATAGAATGAGAAAAGAGTTCGTAGCAGGAGTATCTCACGAGCTAAGAACACCTATATCAATTATTTCTGGTTATGCAGAAGGCTTAAAGGATAATATTGCTGATGAAGATTCTAGAGAATTTTACTTGGATGTTATAATAGATGAAGCAGCAAAAATGAACACCTTAGTATCTGATATGCTTGATTTATCGCAACTAGAGAGCGGTAATTTTACTATGAAACCAGAACCTTTTAATATTGATGAATTAATTAAAAAATGCATTAATAAACAGCAACAATTTTTTCAACAAAAAAACATTAAGATTCAGGAAGATTTAGCAAAGGATGTTTGTGTCAATGGTGACTTTTTAAGAATTGAACAGGTAATTACAAATTTCTTGACTAATGCCATACGGCACACTCCTGAAAATGGAATAGTGAATATTAAAATAATTGATGAACAGCAAATTTGCAAAGTTGAAGTAGAAAACCAAGGCGAACACTTAAGTGAAAATGACTTAGAACATATATGGGATAGATTTTACAAGGCAGACAAATCAAGAAATAGAGTTGCTGGTGGTATTGGTTTAGGTTTATCAATAGTAAAAAATATTTTATTGATGCATAATAGTACCTTCGGTGTTAGGAATACAGAGCTTGGAGTATGTTTCTTTTTCACCTTAAAAAAAGTAAATTCCAATAAAAACAGCAAGGAAGAGAAATCATAAAATTCTTCATCCTTGCTGTTTTTTAATAATAAGAAACAATCTAAAAACTCTATTTATGATTTAAGATTTACAATAAGCCCCCATCAACAATAATAGTTTGTCCGTTAATATAATTTGCTTTATCACTACATAGAAAAGCAGCTAACTCTCCAATGTCATTGGGTGCCCCAAAATGCCCCATTGGTATAGAGTTTGTAAGCTCCTCTTCCTCTTCTAAGGACAACCAGCTATTCATACCAGTATTAATAACTCCAGGTGCGATAGCATTAACTCTTATACCAGATGACCCCATTTCCTTAGCTAATGCTTTTGTAAAAGAATTAATTGCACCCTTTGTTGCAGAATATATACTTTCACAAGAAGCACCATTAACGCCCCAAATTGAAGAAATATTAATTATGCTTCCACTACGATTTTTATGCATATTATCAAGAACACATTTGCTCATATTAAAAACACCTTTAATATTAACATCAATTAATCTATTCCATAAAGCTTCGTCCGTATCTATAAACAAACCTATATTAGATAAACCTGCATTGTTTACTAGTATATCCACTTTACCAAAGGTATTTATCACAGATTGAGCAAATTTACTACATTCGCTATAATTACTAACATCAAAACGATGAGCTAAGCAGTAACCCCCATTATTATTTATATAACTTAAAGTTTCTTTTGCCCCCTCTTCATCCTTTGAATATGTAATAACAACACTAGCCCCATATTTCGAAAGTGTGGTGGCTATAGCTCTACCAATACCTCTTGAACCACCAGTGACTATAGCAATTTTACCGCTTAAATTCATTTTTTATTCTCCCCTTGTTATATATTACAATGATTATTATACTATTAAAAAACAAGAGAATAAATAATAGCACTGTTTTAATATAAAGTACCAATATCTTTTCTGTAGTATATACCTTTAAAGCTTATATTTTTAATATCCTTATAAGCCTTTTCTATAGCTTCCTCTAAAGTAATACCGGTGCTTGTTACAGCTAGCACTCTTCCACCAGAAGTATATAACTTGGAGTCTTTTTCAGATACTCCTGCCCCAAAAACCTTACTATTAGCTAAAGGTTGTATTTCAATTGGTAATCCCTTTTCATAGCTTCCAGGGTACCCTTCGGATGCTGCAACAACACAGCAGCTGTGTGCTTTTTTCCACTGGATATTATAATTTTTTAACTCTTTATTGATAGCGCAATTTATCAAATCTAAAAAATCACTTTCCATTAATGGTAATACAGCCTGAGTTTCAGGATCGCCCATTCTTACATTGTATTCTAAATTATATACACCATTTTTAGTAATCATAATGCCGAAGAAAATTATTCCAATATAATCTAATTGTTCAGCTTGAATACCTTTCAATGTAGGAAGCATTATGTCCTTTTTGAAGCTTTCAAGCACTTCTTCTGAACAGTAAGGATTCGGTGAAATAACCCCCATACCACCAGTATTGGGACCGAGATTTTTATCATATATTTGCTTATGATCCTTAGCTGATATAAAAGGTAATATTACTTCTCCATCAGTAATAGATAATATAGAAGCTTCTACTCCTTCTAAGAATTCTTCCATAACTACTCTTTTACCAGAACCATTAAATGCATTGTTTAGCATAAATTCTTGTAGAACCTTTAAAGCTTCATCTTCATTATTACATATTACAACACCTTTACCTGCAGCTAAACCATCCGCCTTTATAACTACAGGATATCTACATGTCTTAATATACTTTGATGCAGAATCAAAATCAGTGAAAACTTCATATTCTGCAGTTTTAACCCCATATTTTTTCATAAAGTTTTTAGCATAAATTTTACTACCTTCTAGTTTGGCTGCTTCCTTTGATGGACCAAAAATTTTTAATCCTTCTGCCTTGAAAACATCAGTAATCCCTTTTGTAAGAGGTTCTTCGGGACCTACCACTGTCAAGTCTATCTTTTCTTCAACAGCAAAGTTTTTTAATTCTTCTATGGTATTAAGATTAATATTTTTACACTTATTTTCTAAATGAGTTGCTCCATTTCCAGGAGCACAATATACAATTTCAACATTACTATTTTGACTTAATTTCCAGGCTATAGCATGTTCTCTACCGCCGGAGCCTATAACTAAAACTTTCATAAAAACACCTCTCTTAATTTTAGAAGGTATTATACCTGTGATTAATCTTATATAATATTATAGTTTAATATGTAAACTATAATATCTTTACTCTATTATCTATAACAGATACCCTTCCTTGTAAAAGTAAGTTTAACGCCTCTGGTAGAGCTATATGCTCTTGTTCTAAAACCCTCTTTTGTAGTGACTGAGCATCATCCTCAAAATATACTGGAACAACCTTTTGAAGTATAACAGGTCCAGTATCTGTTCCTTTATCGACAAAGTGAACAGTGCAACCAGATACTTTAACGCCTGACTTTATTACGCTTTCATGTACTCTGATACCATACATGCCAGCACCACAAAAACTAGGTATTAAAGATGGATGAATATTTATTATACGATTATTAAACTTATCCAAGATTTCTCCTTTTAAGATAGATAGAAAGCCAGCCAAAACTATGAAATCAACCTTGTTGTCTATAACTTCTAAGATGGCATTTGATAGGTTAGACTTATAGATCTTTTTATCAAATACTAATGTCTTAATGCCCTTTTCTTCTGCTCTTTTTAAGCCATAAACATCTGGTTTATCGCTGATAACAAATTCTATGCTGCAGTTCAAATGTCCATTTTCAATATTATCAATTATTGCTTGTAAATTTGAACCGCTACCAGATATTAATACTGCTATTTTATGCAAACACCTTCACCTCCAGCGTAAACTGTACCTAATTTGTAGGCATGTTCACCCATAGATACTAAGGCTTTAATTATTTCATCTGAATCTTGAGGTGAAACGCATAATACAAATCCTATACCCATATTGAAGGTATTATACATATGGTTAATATCCACTCCTAAGGAGTTAATGTATTTAAATATATCTGGTAAAGGATAAGAACTAGAATTTATTTCAGCGGTAAACTTATCTTTGAACATTCTTGGGATGTTTTCTATAAAACCGCCACCTGTAATATGAGCCATTCCTTTGATATTAAAATACTTTAATAACTCTAAAACAGGTTTAACATATATTTTCGTTGGTGTTAACAGAGTTTTGCCAATTGCATCTCCATTAAAAGTAATATCTAATTGGGGAATTATCTTTCTAACTAAAGAATAACCGTTGCTGTGAAGACCTGATGAAGCAAGTCCTATAAGAATATCCCCATCCTTTATATTGCTACCATCAACGATTTTATCCTTATCAACAATTCCAACAGCAAATCCAGCCAAATCATATTCACCTTCTGGATAAAAGCCAGGCATTTCAGCGGTTTCCCCACCTATTAAGGAGCAATTAGCTTGTATGCAACCTTCTGCAATACCTTTAACTAAATCTGCAGCCACCTCTGCCTCTAATTTACCACAGCTTATATAGTCTAAAAAGAACAAAGGCTTTGCACCGTGGCATAAAATATCATTAACACACATAGCCACACAATCTATACCTACAGTATCGTATTTTTTCATTCTAAAAGCTATTTCTAGCTTTGTACCAACCCCATCAGTACCAGAAACTAAAACTGGTCGTTTATAACCTTCAGGTATTTCTACCATACCTGCAAAGCTGCCAATGCTATTAAGTACATAAGGTTGCATAGTTTTTGCTGTATGTTCTTTCATCAATTTTACAGACCTGTAGCCTTCTTCGATATTTACACCGGAATCCTTATAAGTTATCATTTAAATACCTACCTTTCTAATCTTTCTTTTAAGGTTTCTATAGGCGTTGATATTGGATATTCACCATTAAAACATCCAAGGCAAAATCTATGATGTTTTTGGAAACTATTTAACAGCCCCTCCATGCTTATATATTGTAATGTGTCTGCACCAATTTCTTGCCTAATTTCTTCTACAGTGGAATTAGCACCAATTAGTTCTTTTCTGTATGGCATGTCTATACCAAAATAGCAAGGATATTTAACTACCGGTGAAGATACCCTAAAATGAACCTCTGTAGCACCAGCTTTTCTTAGAAGGTCTACCAGTCTTCTGCTAGTAGTTCCTCTTATTATAGAATCATCTATTAGCACTACTCTTTTTCCTTGAATATTTACCTTAAGTGGATTCAGTTTTATTGCTACTGCCTTTTCTCTTAAATCCTGTGTTGGTGCAATAAAGCTTCGACCAACATACCTATTTTTCACAAATCCCATATCGAAAGGTATACCAGATGCCTCGGCATAACCAGCAGCAGCAGCCATTCCGGAATCAGGAACTCCCACTACTACATCTGCGTCAACCGGACATTCTTCATATAAGATTTTACCAGCCTTAAATCTTGCTTCATAAACGTTTATACCGTCGATAATACTATCCGGCCTTGCAAAATATATATACTCGAAGGCGCAGGTTGCACATTTAGTTCTTTCGCCAGGAGTTATAGATTTAATGCCATTTTCATCTATTATTATTATTTCCCCTGGGTTGACGTCCCTAATAAATTCAGCGCCTATGGCTTCAAGGGCGCAGCTTTCAGAGCAAAGTATATAACTATTGCTTAATTTGCCTATACATAATGGCCTTATACCATTAGGATCTCTAACTCCTATTAATTTGTCCTTGACTAGCATTACAATAGCAAAGGAACCTTTTATAGCTTGTATTGCATCAAAAACAGCATTTTCAATTCCCTTACTCGCTCCTCTAGCAATTAAATTAAGAACTACCTCTGTATCAACTGAAGTATGGAAAATACAGCCAGCATCCTCTAATAATTCTCTTATTACGTCTGCATTTACTAAATTTCCATTGTGAGCAATGGCTATAGAACCAAGCTTAAATTGCGATAAAAGTGGTTGAGCATTAGAAGGGTTGCTAGATCCTGTAGTGGAATACCTAACATGGCCTATAGCCGCTTTACCTTTAAGGTTACTTAACTTTGTTTCATCAAAGACATCACATACTAGTCCCATATCCTTGTATACTTGAATTTGGTCTTTATTCGCTACTGCTATACCAGCACTTTCTTGTCCTCTGTGCTGTAAGGCGTACAGTCCATAATAAGTTAAGGCTGCTATATCTAGCCCTTCATCAGAATATATACCAAATACCCCGCATTCATCCTTAATTTTATCTTCTTCCACACTATACATACTAAAATCCTTTCATTAATTGGAATTTGAAATTCTATTTAAAATTTCCTTATAAGCTTCTTCTACGTTGCCTAGATTTCTTCTAAATCTATCTTTATCTAATTTTTCATTAGTTTCTGCATCCCAAAATCTGCAGGTATCAGGAGAAATTTCGTCTGCTAAAATAACTTCTCCTTTATATCTACCAAACTCTAATTTAAAATCTATTAACTTAATTCCTAATTTCAAGAAGAATTCTTTTAAAATATCATTAACTTTTTTTGTTATAGCATAAATTTTTTCTAGCTCTTCAAAGGTTGTAAGACCGATAGCTACAGCATGATAATCATTTATTAAAGGATCACCTAAATCATCATTCTTATAGCATATTTCATAAATAGTTGTATTTAACTTAGTACCTTCTTCTAAGCCTAATCTTTTAGCCATACTACCTGCGGCAACATTTCTAACTATTACCTCAAGGGGTACTATTTCTACCTTTCTACAAAGCTGTTCCCTATCATTAAGTTTTTTAATGTAGTGAGTTTTAACACCATTTTTCTCTAACAATTCGAAAAGCATAGATGTAATACTGTTATTCATTACACCTTTGTCTCCAATCTGTCCTTTTTTTTCACCGTTAAAGGCAGTGGCATCATCTTTGTAATAAACTATTACCTCATCGTCCTTGTCTGTAAAATAAACCTTTTTTGCTTTGCCTTCATACATTAATTCTGTTTTACACATTAAAATTCTACCCCCTGATTATTTTCATTTATAAATTTTTCTTTCATTTCTTTTCTATACTGTTTTAACTTTTCAGAAAGTTTTCCATCTCCGATAGCTAGCATCTGAACTGCTAACAAACCAGCATTATAGCTATTATTAATTCCTACAGTTGCTACTGGAATAGATTTAGGCATTTGTACAATAGATAATAATGAATCTAGTCCATTTACTGCAGCGTTAATAGGTACTCCAATAACTGGTTTTGTAGTATGAGATGCAATTACACCTGGAAGATGAGCTGCTAATCCTGCTCCAGCAATAATACATTGACAACCAGCATCTTCCACTTCCTTAATTACTTCTAAAAGTTTTTCAGGTACTCTATGAGCAGATAAAATATAAGCCTTATATTCAATATCAAATTCCTTTAGAGCTTGCGCTGCTCCTTTCATTACTTCCTTGTCAGATTTACTTCCAAAAATGATTGCTACCTTCATATTTACCTCCATTATTTAAAATATTTAACTCCAGATTCAAAGATTTTTTGATCCATTTTACCTATAATGTTCTTATATAAGTTTTCACCTATGCGTTCACTGTGGCCCATCTTTCCTAAGATTCTGCCATCGGCACTGGTAATACCCTCTATAGCGTACATAGATCCATTAGGATTGAAAGGCATATGACTGACAGCATTTCCTTCAAAATCTACATATTGTGTAGCTACTTGTCCGTTTTTAAATAATTCTTCTATTAACTCTTCTTTCGCTACAAATCTACCTTCTCCATGAGAAACAGGCACAGTATAAATATCCCCTACTTTCACACTACTAAACCAAGGTGATAGATTTGAAACTATCTTAGTATTAACCATGCAGGAAACATGTCTACCTATCTTGTTGTAGGTTAGTGTTGGGCAATTCTCATCTATTTCTCTAATTTCACCATAAGGTAATAATCCTAACTTTATCAAAGCTTGGAAGCCATTACATATACCTAGAATTAATCCATCTCGCTTATATAGTAAGTCCATAACCGCATCCTTTAACCTAGGATTTCTAAAGGCATTGGCTATAAATTTACCTGAACCATCAGGCTCATCTCCAGCACTAAAGCCACCTGGGAACATTATTATCTGGGAATCTCTAATTTCCTTTTCCATGATAGCTACAGAATCCTCTATATCTTTAGCAGTAAGATTTTTAAATACTTTAATAACCGGTCTTCCTCCTGCCTTCTTAAAGGCTTTTGCTGAATCATATTCGCAATTGGTACCAGGAAATACTGGAATAAAGATTTTAGGACTAGCACCCTGTAAATTAATGTTGCATTTTTTATAAGCTTTTGATTCATATAATCGCTCTTCATATATTTTTAACTCTTCTTTATCCTCTGATGGGAATATTTTTTCTAAGGGTTTTGTCCAATGTTTAATTAGGGTTTCTAAAGCTAAACTTACATCCTTCACTTTTATGGCCTTAGAATCTTCAGTAAATCCAAGAACTTCATAATTAGTATTTGAGAGAATTATCTTTTCATCAAAGCTATTATCTACTTCTATAATGAAGGAGCCATATTGAAGAGAAAACAAATCTTTTTCATCTATGTCAGTACGGAATACAAAACCGATTTTATTACCAAAGCACATCTTACTAATAGCTTCGCAAACTCCTCCGTTTTTTATAGTAGAACATGATTTTACTAACCCATCAGATTGGAGATTCCTAATCAGAGCAAAATTGCGTATTAAATTATCGAAGTCTGGCAAATAATCTTCTTTAATAGTAGTTTTAATTAAAATCACCTTAGAACCGTAGGATTTAAATTCAGAGGATACTACATTACTACAATCCTTTATAACATCAACAGCAAAGGAAACTAAAGTAGGAGGAACATCCAAATCATTAAAGCTTCCAGACATACTGTCCTTACCACCTATGGAAGCAATATTTAATCTTTTTTGAGCATAATAAGCTCCTAGTAAGGCAGAAAACGGCTTACCCCATCGTCTTGGATCACTGCCAAGCCTGTGAAAATATTCCTGAAATGTTAGTTTTGTTTTTGAATGATCTCCTCCAACAGCCACAACCTTAGCAACTGATTCTATCACTGCATATAAGGCCCCATGAAATGGACTTACCTTAGCTATTGCTGGATTAAAACCATAAGACATAATAGAGGCTGTGGAAGTTTCACCTGATAGCACTGGTAGTTTTGAGACCATTGCTTCTGCTGGAGTTAATTGATATTTACCACCTAAAGGCATTAAAACCGTTCCCGCTCCAATAGTACTGTCAAAGCGCTCAATTAATCCCTTCTGGCTGCATACATTTAAATCAGACAAACGATTATACCATTTTTCCTCTAAGTCCTTACCGTAACTTTCATTTGCAAAAACCTTACTTAAATCTTGTATTTGCTCAACCATCACATCAGTTTTTGACTTAGCTCCGTTGGTATCAAGAAAATCTCTGCTTATATCAACGATTTTATTGCTTCTCCATTCCATTATTAATCGTCTATTGTCTGTTACTTCTGCTACAACTGTTGCTTCTAGATTTTCCTCATTAGCTAATCTAATAAAAGTATCTACATCTTTTGCAGCAACTACAACTGCCATTCTTTCTTGTGATTCAGATATAGCAAGTTCTGTTCCATCTAGACCTTCATATTTTTTTGGAACTGCATCCAAATTTATAATTAATCCTTCCGCCAACTCTCCTATTGCAACAGAAACTCCACCAGCCCCGAAATCATTACATTTCTTAATCAATCTAGTTACTTCTGGATTCCTAAATAGCCTTTGAATTTTTCTCTCCGTAGGAGGATTTCCTTTTTGAACTTCAGCACCGCAGGTTTCAATAGATTCCTCTGTATGTTTTTTAGATGATCCTGTGGCTCCACCACAACCATCTCTACCAGTTCTACCGCCTAGGAGAATTATTTTGTCCCCAGCTGTAGGCTTAAGCCTAATAACATTTGATTCAGGAGCAGCTCCTATGACTGCACCGATTTCCATTCTTTTAGCTATATAGCCTTCATCGTATATTTCTGATACCATTCCTGTTGCTAAACCTATTTGATTTCCATAGGAACTATATCCATGTGCTGCTTCTGTTGTAATTTTACGCTGAGGAAGTTTACCAGGTAAGGTATCTTGAATGCTGGTTCTAGGATCACCACTTCCAGTAACCCTCATAGCTTGATAAACATAAGATCTACCTGATAAAGGATCTCTTATAGCACCACCTAAACAGGTAGCAGCACCACCAAATGGTTCAATTTCTGTTGGATGATTGTGAGTTTCGTTTTTAAACATTACAAGCCACTGTTCTTCTACACCATCAACAACAACTGGAACCTTAATGCTACAAGCATTTATTTCTTCAGACTCATCTAAGTCTCTTAGTTTTCCTTGACTTTTTAATTCCTTCATAGCCATCAAAGCTATGTCCATTAAGCTTACTGCTTTTGATTTATCTCCATAAATCTTTTTACGACCTTCTTTATATTCCTCGTAAGCCTTATTAATACAGGTGTTAAACTTTCCTGCCTCTATTTTTATATCATTAATCTCAGTAAGAAAGGTTGTATGTCTACAATGATCCGACCAATAAGTGTCTAGTACTCTAATCTCAGTTATGCTTGGATCTCTACCTTCTTCATCTCTGAAATATTCTTGAATCATTTTAAAATCATCTATGGTCATGGCTAAATTAAGGGAATTGTAGAGGTCATACAATGTATCCTCATTTAACTTAATAAAGCCTTCTAAAATACTAACCATGCTAGGAGTTTCATAGGACTCTATTAGAGATGTGTAATTATCAAGGCTTGCTTCCCTTGTATCTACAGGATTTATACAATAATGTTTTATCCTTTTGATATCTTCTTCACTTAAGGAACCTTTTAAAATGATTAATTTAGAACTTCTGACTACAGCTTTCTTTTTATAGATGAGTTGTAGACATTCCATTGCAGAGTCTGCTCTTTGATCATATTGACCTGGCAAAAACTCTATGGCAAATGCTACTTCATTTGATTGGAGAGGTATGTTTTCTTTATATACATTATCAACAGTAGCCTCTGAAAAGATAGTTTTAATTGAATATTCAAATTCTTCTTCAGTTAAGCCTGCAATATCATATCGATTCACAATTCGTAAATCTACTAAATTATGTAAATGCAAATTTGTCTTTAAATCATTTAATAAATGAGACCCTTCTACATTATATCCTGGCTTTTTTTCAACTAAAATTCGATACACCTTGTCTTGCATATACAGAACCTCCTAAAAAATAATAAAACCACAGTATGAGTAAATCCTGCGGTTGACAAAAAGAGGTGTATATGTAGCATATCACCCAAGGATTTACCCATAGTAGAAAGTTTATGGCTTTCTGTAGAAACTCCCGAACCATATTATCAGGATTATATGGATAAATTTATTTAATTTATTAAATTTATCATCTTTTATTACATAGTAACACTATGAAGGAATATAGTCAATGATAAGTTAAAAAAATAGCATATTATTCGTTATATAACGAACAATATGCTATTTACAAATTATTATCGTGCGTCATTATTACCCTTTATCATTTCTGCAATTGCTGCTATGTTACCTAAAGATGAAATAGTCTCATTAGGTAAGATTAACTTATTTGCAGGGTTCTTAGACATTTCAGTTAAAGCTTCCACCTGTTTTAGTGCAATTACGGTCTCATTAGTACCTGATTCTATTATAGCTCTATTAACTTTTGCAATAGCATCTGCTTCAGCTTGAGCTATAAGTGCAATAGCTTTAGCTTTACCTTCGGCCTCAAGAAGTTGAGATTCTCTAAGACCTTCAGCTCTTCTGATATTAGCTTCTTTTTCTGCTTCAGCTGCAAGTATTTTAGCTTGTTTTTCACCTTCTGCTCTTTCAATTTGAGCCTGCTTCTGACCTTCTGCCTGTAAAATAGCTGCTCTCTTATCTCTTTCTGCCTTCATTTGCTTTTCCATAGCATTCTGTATTTCTGCAGGTGGCATAATATTTTTTATTTCTACAGATAAAATTTTAATTCCGTAAGCATCAGTTATTTCGTCAATGATTTGAAGAAGCTTTGAATTAATTTTATCTCTACCAGACAAAACCTCGTCTAAAGTCATATCACCTACAATATTTCTCATATTGGTAATAGTTGAATATACAATACCATGAGTATAATTTTCTATATTGTATACAGCATCCTTTGGGTTCATTACTTTATAGAATATAACATTGTCGATAGAAATTTTTACATTATCCTTAGTAATAACGCTTTGTGGTTCAATATCTAATATTTGCTGTTTTGTAGAAATTTTTCTCTTTACAAAATCAATAAATGGTATGGTAAAATGCCACCCTGGTTCTAACACCTTGTAAAATTGACCTAATCTTTCTAGGATATAAACATAACCTGTATTAACGATTTTAATAGATGAAACTATCGCAATAAATAAAATAACTAAAATAGCTCCAATAATATAAAGCTCCACGGTAAATTCCCCCTTTAATTATATTTTTTTAACTAATAGCTTATTACCTTCGATGCCAGTAATTTTTATTTTGTCACCTTTCTTAATGGGTTCTCCTTCATTTTTGAATGTCCAATATATTCCGTCAAATTTTATAGTGGCTTTTTCATTTATGTCTTCCTCGATAGTAAATTCTCTCCCAATATATCCTTTTTCGGTGGTAGGCGTAGGAGCTACTGTTTTTTTAATAGTATTTTTCATCAATGGGTATCCTACTGCAGTAAATAGTGCACTGACGAATATAAAGGTTAATGTTTGTACACCAATTGAAAAACCTAACATATTTGCTATGATTGCTGCTATAGCACCAATTGAAAACCATATGAATAAAAATGTGCTTGTAACTACATCCACTACTAAAAAAATTAGTCCTACGACAATCCATAAAATTAAGTAACTATTCATATCCCCCCTCCTTTCAATGAAATATAAAAGTTTATTTGCTTAATTTATATTATACAACATTTACAGTAGAACTTGTATTATTAAAAATCCAAGCATTACTAATGCTAAACTGTAAATATTTAATATTTATGATTCTATTATATATATTTTTTCACTATTTGTAAAGGTATATTTTAATTTATATTGAGTTATATTTTACCTTATAAAACGTTTATTATATCCTTTCATATTCTCTCATCACAATTTATTGTATAAATCAATTTTCCAAGGTATAATTAGTTATAAGTTTATTAGATTCGACAACTTCAGAAGTAAATTGTTAACAAAGTTATAGCAGAGGTGATGTTTAATGGAAATAAATAGAGTTGGAAGAAAGTCTCCTCTAGTCTCTGAAGAAAAGAAAAATATAGAATTCAAAAAAGATTTTTCCCAAAGTTTCAATTTTGCCAGAGAGAAGAGAAGCGAACAAGAACTGAAAAAAATGCAAGAAGAAATTAAGAAAAAAGGTGCAAGATTGGTAGTTACAAAATGTTATGCGGATGTTAGAGCTTATAAAAATTTAATTAAGGAATATTTGAATTCTGTATTACAACATATGTACAATGTTAAAAAGGATATTAGTTTTTGGCAAACACAATATTTCATAACAGTTGATATTATTGATCAAAAACTTGAGGAATTGACAGCACTCTTACTTAAGGAAGAAATAGATAACTTAGCTGTAGCTAGTACAATTGATGAAATAACAGGTTTAGTAGTGGATATTTATAGATAAAATTAATATTAAAGGATCGCTCCTTTTAGGAGAGATCCTTTTAAATATATTTAACTATGGTTTCTACTATACTTTCTAAATATTTTTGATCCAAGTCTGAAAAACCATTAAATTTAGGACTGTCAATATCTAATACACCTATCAACTTTTCATCCTTAATTATAGGTATAACTAATTCAGAATTAGAAGCGCTATCACAAGCAATATGCCCTTCAAAATTATGAACATTGTCTACACGAAGAGTTTTTTTGAGTTGAGCTGCATTCCCGCAAACTCCACTTCCTATATCTATCCTACAGCAAGCAGGTAGGCCTTGAAAAGGGCCTAAGACTAATTGTCCATCTTTATATAAATAAAACCCAACCCAGTTAGAATCCA
>ERZ773359.3267-NODE-3267-length-18881-cov-14.304419_pt1 | contig 18881 bp, 14 predicted proteins | sample MGYA00374955_ERZ773359 | MGnify/ENA primary metagenome ERZ773359 (study PRJEB29098, sample SAMN04486028) | biogas fermenter metagenome | study: EMG produced TPA metagenomics assembly of the Biogas fermentation microbial communities from Germany - Plant 4 DNA1... | reverse complement strand
TCCGGTAAAGCAAATATTGACTATTGTTCCCCCGTAATATATATTTTAGGTAACCTAAAATCCTGACCGGGAGGTAATGCCATGAGAGCGGTAAAAGCGCTGCTGGTCGCTTTTTTTATAATCACCCTTGTAACCGGTTATATAATATACAATTCAGGTATGTCCATCTCCATATCCTTCAAAAACCCTTCATGGAATAAAACCGGAGACCAGGACATTGAAACGGGAACGGCGGGTGCTGCAGTCCCGGACGATGAGACGGGCGCAGCGGGATCGGCAAACACTCCCGGTGATGCAGGTGCGGCAGACCCGGCAGACACTGATGACGCAAAAACCCCGGACGGCGGGGCGGGCTCGGCCCTTTCCATCGCCCGGCGAGTGCATGAACTGTTCCAGTCCCGTCAAGAAGACGATGAAAAATCATTCCGGGAAATAATTGATTTGCTGCCCGGCATTGACTGGTCCTTGTACGCGAAAGAATACGACGCCGCCGGCGCCAAGGAAGTCCTGGAATGGATTTCCCAGAGCCCCTATACGGCCGAGGGGGAGAATGTGCTAAATATTTTTAAAGCCACCAAGGGCCTTGACGGTGTGCTTTCAGATCAATACGGCGTAATCGTCGGGGAATTCTTCCGAAACGATACGGATAAATATGTAAAACTGCTGGCCCGGCTGGACCGGCAGAGTATCGACAGGGTATGCCGTTTCACGGCGAACAACAACTATTACCACGTTGAACCCGAAGAAGCTGTAGAATCAATCACTGCCCGTTTTGAGGGCAGGGACCTCACGGACAGCGAAAGATACGTAGTTGATTCGATGCTAAAGGCCATCAAGGCCTATATCACTGAAAAATCCACCTGAAACTAATCCTAAATTCCCGTTGGGAATCAAACGTCTCTTTCCATTATCCTGAACACCGTCTTCATGGTGCTTTTAAGCCACACCGCCATCCATACCACCGCAATAAGCTCCGCTATCGGGAAGGCGTACCAAATAAGGTCCAAGCCCCCGATCTTGCCCAGCAGAAAGGCCAGCGGCAGCAGGATTAATATCTGCCTTGAAAAGGAAAGTATAAGGCTGGGCATACCCTTGCCCACCGCCTGGAAGGTGGTGCCCCCCACTATGGCGGGGCCTATAACCGGGAAGGCAAGGCTTATGATTCTCAGAGCCTTTACCCCGATTTCCATAAGTTCCGGGCTGTCACCAAACAGCAAAATAAGCTGTTCCGGGAACAGCTGGAATATCGCGAACCCCAGAACGGTAAAGGCAAACCCGGTCAGGAAACCCGCCTTCATAACCTCTTTAACCCTTTTGGAGTTATTGTACCCGAAATTATACCCCACGATGGGCAGGTAGCCCTGGTTCAGCCCGAATACCGGCATAAACACAAAGGACTGCAGCCGGAAATATATCCCCATCGCTGCAATGGCGGTGGAACTGTAACCGGCAAGGATTTTATTCAGCCCTCCCACCATCACCGAAGCCAGCACCTGCATAAGCACCGCCGGGAAACCCACCTGGTATATATCCTTTATTACGGAAAAGTCAAATTCAAAATTCCTGAAACTCACCTTCACTTCATTGTTGCCCTTAAACAACATATATACGATGAAGCTTCCGCTTATTATCCTTGAAAGAACCGTTGCCACCGCGGCGCCCTCTATGCCCATTCTTGGAAAAATCCCGTACCCGAATATAAACAGCGGGTCCAGTATTATATTCATGATGGAACCAATCAGCATGGTTACCATGGGTATGAAGGTGTTTCCCTCTCCCCTCAGTATGCTGTTGGCAATCATCGGGATGTACATCGCCGTGGCCCCGACCAATATAATCCATATATACCTTGTGCCGTAATCAATAAGCAGCGGGTCGTCGGTGAACATGCCGATAAGCTGCTCGGGAAAGAATACACCTATAAACGCCGCTATCGCGCCGTAGACTATGGCCAACAGCAGCACGTGGCTTGCCGCTCTCTCCGCCTCCCGCCGGCTGCCCCGGCCCAGGGACCTTGAGATAAGCGAACTTGCCCCGACGCCCGTTCCCACCGCCACGGCTATTTGAACCATTTGAATGGGAAAGGCCAGCGACAGGGCCGCCAGTGCGTCCTCGCTGAGCCTTGCCACAAATATGCTGTCTACAACATTGTACATGGATTGGATGAACATGGACAGGATTGACGGTGCCGCCAGCTTGAAAAGAAGCGGTAGTATGGGTTCCGTGCCCAGCCTGTTGTCCTGTGGTTTGTTTGTCAATGCTATTCCTCCGTCCCGTAATTACAGTATGCGCATACATAGATAATTATATATCCTTGTCACCGCCCAGTAAAGGGGCTGCAGGGCGCGGGTAAACATCACGGCTTTATGGCCCTCATGGAGTTTAATACGGCTATAAGCGCAACGCCCACGTCGGCGAACACCGCTTCCCACATGGAAGCAATTCCGCCGGCTCCAAGCAGCAGCACGATACCCTTTACCGCCAGCGCAAAGATGATGTTCTGCCATACTATAGCCCTGGTCCGCCGGGCCGCCCGGACTGCCGCCGCCAGCTTTCCAATCCTGTCGGTCATAATAACCACGTCCGCCGCCTCAATGGCCGCATCCGACCCAAGGCCGCCCATTGCAACCCCTATATCGGCCCTGGCCAAGGCGGGGGCATCGTTTATGCCGTCCCCGACAAACACCACCCTGCCCCTGGAGGTCTTATTCCCCTGGGCTGCTTCCACCATGGCAACCTTCTGGTGGGGAAGAAGCTCCGCGTGCACTTCGTCTATATTAAGGGCCTTTGCCGCCTCCTCCGCAGCCCTTTGGCTGTCACCGGTCAGCATCATTGTTCTTCTAACTCCCAGCGCCTTAAGGTCCCTTATGGCGGCGGCCGCATCCTCCTTTATCTCGTCGGACACTACAACGCTTCCAATAAACTTCCCGTCCAGTGCCGCGTACACAGCCGTTCCCGCCTCTTCCACCGGCTGGAAGGCTATGCCCTCCCTTTCCATAAGCCGGGCACTGCCCGCCAGGACTTTTTTACCGTCTATTACAGCCTCAACCCCCAGACCCGGGGTTTCGGTGTAGCCCTTTACCCCATCGCCGTCCGGCTTTTTGCCGTAAGCCTCAATAATTGCCAGCGCCACCGGGTGATTGGACCCGTACTCCGCCCGGGCGATGTATTCCAGAAGTTTATTCTCGTCAACCCCATCAGCGGGGTTTATCCGGGTCACCTTGAACACCCCCTTGGTGAGGGTCCCGGTCTTGTCAAACACGACGGTGTCCAACTCGGCAAGGGCCTCGAGAAAATTACCCCCTTTTATGAGTATCCCGTTTTTCGAGGCGCCACCTACACCCCCGAAGAAACCAAGGGGTATGGATATCACCAGCGCACAGGGGCAGGATACCACCAGGAATACCAGCGCCCGGTACACCCAGTCGGAAAAATGCGCTCCCGGTATCAACAGAGGTGGAACGAGCGCCAGCGCCGCCGCGGCGAACACCACCGCCGGGGTGTAGTACCTTGAAAACCGGGTAATGAATTTTTCGGTGGGCGCCTTTCTTGCTCCTGCATCCTCCACCAGCTCCAGAATCTTTGCCACCGCTGATTCCTTGAATTCCCTGGTTGTTCTTACCGAAAGCACCCCGTTTTTGTTTATGAACCCGGACAGCACTCCCGACCCCGGTTCCACATCCCTTGGCACCGCCTCGCCGGTAAGTGCCGAAGTATCAACCGCGGATATCCCTTCTTCGACAACCCCATCAAGGGGTATTCGCTCTCCCGGCTTTACCAGTATTATATCCCCTACTCTAACCTCTGCGGGGGAAACCTTTTTGAGCCCGCCGGGCGTTTTTATATTGGCGTATTCCGGCCTGATATCCATAAGGTCCGCAATGGACTTCCTGGACCGGTTTACCGCCAGGTCCTGCAAAAATTCCCCGGCCCTGAAAAACAGCATAACCGCCACCGCCTCGGGGTATTCCCTTATCGCAAAGGCGCCCAGCGTGGATATGCTCATCAATAGATTCTCGTCAAAGGCCCTTCCCCTAATAAGGTTCCTTCCGGCGGCTGCAAGTATCCTGCCGCCAACCAAAAGGTACCCGACGGCGTACAACATGATTCTTAAATCATTGGGCAGCCGGAGCAAAAGAGCCGCCGCAAATAGAATGCCCCCTGCCAAAAGGACCGCCGCTTCCCTTGTACCGGCACTGCCGCCGGTCCCGGTCCTTTCCTCTTTACCCGTTAATATTTTCACCGTAACTCCCGGCTCTATTTCCTTAACCATGCCCGAAACGTCCTTCATTATCTGCCCGTGATTTTTGACATCCGCCGCGTCTATCGCCAGCACGTTTGTGGCAAGGTTTAGCGAAGCCCTGTCCACGTGCCTTATCCTTTTTGCCTCTTCCTCAATTCTTGCCGCACATGCGGCGCAGTTTAACCCCTCCAGATAAAACTCCACCCTGGATGCGTCCCTCACTTTTTACACCCCCGCTGTCTTTTTTACCTGTGGCTTACATGGGCAAAGCCCTGTGCAAATATGTTGCTTACATGCTCATCGTCCAGCGAATAATACACAACCTTCCCTTCCCGCCTGTACTTGACCAGGCTTGCCTGCTTGAGAATCCGCAGCTGGTGGGATATGGCCGACTGGGTCATTCCAAGCAGCGCCGCAATATCGCAAACGCACATCTCCTGCTGCTGCAGCGCGCACAATATCTTTATCCTGGTGCTGTCACCGAAAACCTTGAAAAGCTCCGCCAGGTCGTAAAGCGTCTCTTCCCGTGGCATGGTTTTGGATACCCTGTCCACTACGTCCCGGTGGATTATGTTGCAGTCGCAGGCTGTGTCGTTTCGTTTCATTTTTAAAAACCTCCTTTGAATATATGAGCATATATTCATATGTAATTTAATTATACACTGCTGCAAGAAAATGTACAACACCAATTAAAAAATGAAGCCGCTTTGTTTAGCATTTCGCTTCCCATAAATAAACTGCATAAACCCTGAGTTAAAAATGGATACTAAGAACAGCACAAAAAAGGAGGAATGCCTTGATGGAAGGAAGGGTTGAAAAGAAAAACCAGCACCTGCCAGGTGTAAAGTGCGTTGTGGACACCTGCCATTACCATGCACAGGGCGACTACTGCAACGCGGCCAAAATAGAAATCCAGCCGCGTAATGCACAAGATACCGAGGAGACCGACTGCGCAACCTTCATTCACAAGCAGCAGATGACTTAAAAAAATCAATAAGGTGGGGGTTGTGATCTGCAATCACAGCCCCCGTCCTCTTGTTTATTGGCTTTTATTTTTTTCTGCTACAAATCCCATTCAAGGCCCAGCTTCTCAATGGTCTCCCTTAGGGGCACCCCGTCACTGTCCCATCCCCTTGCCGGGTAGTACTCTTCCAGCATGCTCTCCAGCGGCGGGAGGTTGTCCTTTGCGCCACCTTCGGTCCTGGGCTGTTTTAAAATTCTCTCGGGAACAGTATCGTCCTTCCGGCTTATCCCGCATTTTACGTTGTACATTCGCTTCAGGTTGAATATCCTCTCCCCTGCAGCCATAAGCTCCTCCAGGTCCATATCCCAACCCGTCACGCATTTAAGCCATTCGCGAACATGGGTTGTTCGCAGACCTCCGTAGAGGGTGAACTTGCAAACCTTCAGCGAATCCAGTATGCACATCAGGTCCTGGCAGACTTTCACGAATTCGCCCTGGTCATCCGTCCTGAACCGCTCCTTGGGCTCGGGGATACCCAGTTCAGGCATTACCGCCGTCTTTTCGAACATATGGCTTGCCGCCTGCAGGTGGCATGCGCCGCGGTTTGAGGTGGCATACCCCAGCGCAATACTGTTGAAGGCCCTGGGGTCGTGGGCGGGAAACTCCAGCCCCTTGGTATGAATAGCAAAAGCCGGGGCCCTGCCGCCTATTCTCCTTGCAGCTTCCCTTACTCCATGGCCCAGAAGTCTGCCCAGGCCTTCTCCTTTACCTATTTGATGCACCATTTCTATCATGGCTTCAGCGCTTCCCCATTCAAGGTCCAGCCCGCCGGTGTCCTTTTTATCAATAATACCCTGCTCGTAAAGCTCCATTGCAAAGGCTATGGCGCCGCCGGTGGATATCACGTCCAGGCCGTACCTGTTGCACAGTTCCCCACCATAGGCTATGGCCTCCAAGTTGTCAACAAGGCACATTCCCCCCAGCATGCCCAGGGCTTCGTACTCGGGCCCCGCCCCTTTCATCCTGTAGGGACCTTCCTTAATCTCCACTTCCCTGCCGCAGCCTATTACACAGCTTCCACAGAAATATCTTCCGGTCAGTATTGTCTCGGTCATGCGCTGACCTGAAATGTTCTCCACCTTGTCCCATACCGAGCCGGCCCAGTTTTTGAGAGGAAAATCCCCTATCCTTTCGGTAGCCACCGTACCCACTGCCGTGCCGTGCTGTTTCATGCCCAAGGTTTTTTGAACCATTGTCGGTACTAGCTCTTTTATGCTGTTCCTTAATCCCTCAGGGTCAGCAACCGGGACTTTTTTATTGCCAGACACCACCACGGCTTTAAGCTTCTTTGAGCCCATAACCGCGCCAAGACCGGTTCTGCCCACCGCCCTGGCATCGCTGCCGTCATGCATTATAGCCGAAAGCTTTATAAGCTTTTCCCCCGACGGACCGATACTTGATACGACAATGTTCTCTCCATGAATCTCCTTAAGCTTCTGGTCGGTCTCGTAGGTGTCCCGGCCCCACAGGTCTCCGGCATCCAGTATCCGTACCCTTCCTTCGCTAACCAGTACATACACCGGTTTATCGGAGGTGCCCTCTATTATTATCCCGTCATACCCGCACCTTTTTAGACCCGGTCCCCAGGTGCCCCCGGCGTCACCTTCGCCGTATATGCCGGTAAGCGGTGACTTTGCTATTACCTGGTGCCTGCCGGACGTGGGCACCGGCGTTCCCGCAAAGGGGCCGGTCATAAATATTAGCGGGTTTTCCGGCCCCAGGGGGTCGGTATTCCCGTCGGTCAAGTCATACAAAAACCTTGCTCCAATACCGCTGCCCCCGATATATTTCCTGTACAGGTCCTCATCGGGGGTTTGCTCCCAAACCCGTCCGTCGCTTAGATTAATACGCAAAATTTTCCGCCAGTAACCGCCTTTCATAATGGTCCCTCCCTATCCCCCCATAATTGGAGGTACAATCTCGATGGTGTCCCGGTTGGTTATGGTATCCCCGGGGCGCAGTATCCTGCCATTGCCTATGCAAAGGTAGTGCGAGGCATACCTATCCGCCACCTCGCCCTTGGATTGATTTTTAAGGTCCGGGAATACCTCTTCAAGGTGTTCCAGCAGTTTTATCAGCTTAACCGGTTCCTTTAGTTCCATTTCATACCTGTCACAGCCCAGCCTTTCCGAATATATACGGCTAAACAGCACAACCATTTATGCTCTCCTCTCTAATCTCCGGATGTTTTTATCATATCTTAATGCCGGCCCTTTTATCAAGGGCAAATCAATGGGACGGAGGCTGCGAATTTAATCACAACCCCCGTCCCATTGGAAAAGAGGGACAAGGGACGGTTCTTTGTCCCTCTTTGGGCTTTGGGCCGCAGGACAAGTCCCTGTCCCCTTGTCCGCTCTATCTTGTAAGGTAATTGTACAGCATCACCGCGGCCTCGGCCCTGCTAAGGCCTGCCTTGGGGTTAAAGTTTCCGCCGCTTCCCCCTACAATTCCAAGGCCCTTTGCTATCGCCACGTATCCCACAAGCTCCGGGCTGATGCTGCCCTGGTCCTTAAAGCCGGTTACGAATATTCCCTTTATGTCCGCCACTTCCTGAAAGCCCAGTGACCGGACTACAAACTTTACCGCCTCTTCCCTGGTGACCGCCGCCTCGGGGTTTTTCTCTTCCCTGGTTATCACCTTCTCGCGGATGAGCAGGTTGTACATATCATCCAGCGCTTCATCGTCGTCATAGGCCCCATAATATCCCATAGCCTTTACAAGAAGCCGCAGGAAGTCCTTCTGCACGATGCTTTCATTCGGCCTGAACGCTTCACCCGGCAGCGAAATGCCGTACTCCGCCAGGGCCGCTATCTGGTTCTCGGCATAATGGCCGTCGATATCGCTGTACTCTACCACCTTTCTCTCCACGAAGGGTTTGCCGGAACCATCCAGTATCTCGCCCGAAAAGGCGTCGAATATGGCTGGCTTATCCTGCTTCACGCTGTATACCAGCTTAATGTCCGGCTCCTCCCCGGGCACGGCCATACCCCTGCCATCCGCCGGGTAAACACCGGTATACAAAAGCTCCAGCCCCACATTGTCGAACATCTTATCATATATGCTGTCCATTTCAAGAACGCCTTCCACCGACGGGAACTCCAAGTCGTACCAGTTCAGGTTGAAGCCGGTCACTTTCCCGTTCACCGCATCGAAAACCACATGAATGTAGTTGGCGGGGAACTGCACCCCGTTCACCTTCCTCATATACCGGAACGAATAGGATGTGGGTTTCTTATCCCCTTCCAGTGGATAATAGCTTTCCTCGTAGGTGGGGTCATACTCCATTTCTTTAAACCTTTTGGCGCAAACCGACTTAAGGAATCCTTCCACGGCGGTCCTGGCCTTTTCCTCGGTGTACCTGCCTTCCCTTTGGCCTTCAATGGGAATATACCGGCTGTACCCCACAAGCCCGCCGTCCTTTGCGTTAATTCTTACCCATATATTGGAGGGCCTGTCGCTGTCCTTTGCATCGCTTTCAAAACTGAGCTCCCAGGTATAGCTGTCTTTTACATTCATATCCTTTTGCAGATAAGACGCAGCTACCTTATAATCCTTTGAAATCTCCAGTTCCTTGATACCCCTTGCGATACTCTCCGCCTTTTCCCTGGACACCAGGGAAGCCATCTCCTCCACCGCTTTTCGCTCTTCGGGAGTAAGGACTCCTTCGTCCTTCACGGCCATTTCCTTCGCAGCTGTTTGCGCGCCCCTTAGGGGATAGACACCGTAATAGGGGCTAACCCTGATGCTTTCTCCGGTAAAAGCGTCTATTGCGTAATTGCTTCCGTACACCGGTACATACACGGCGTACACGCGGCTTTCCTCATCCCGGTAACTGTACTCGTAGGTTAGCTTTAGGCCAAGCTTTTCCCTGTAGGCCTGCTGTGCCTCTTCAAGGGATATCACGCCCTCCGGCTGCGGGAAAGAGGCATCCCCCGACCAGTTGTAATAGTAGCTTTGCACCTCACCGGTCTCGCTGTTAACGCTGACGTTTACACTATTGCCGGGATAGGGTATTCCGTTTTCCAGCCTGATGTAGTCAAAGCTGTGTACCGGACCCAACGGCAGCGGTCCGCTGTCTTCCACCGGTTTCAATACCGAAACCAGCCCCGGCTTCATCCTGTTTATGAAGGCCTCCGCTATGTCCCGGGCTTCCTGCCTGCTTATCTTGGGAAATTTCCTGGTGCTGTCATAGTCATAGGGTTTATAGAAGCTGTAGCTCAAAATGTCGCCCTTGTCGTCAACCCTTACGCTCAGGTTTCCCTCCAGCCTGTCCTTGCTGGTCCAATCCAGGTACCAACTGACTTTATCACCCTCGCTGTAAGTGTGGTAGTTAAACTCGGTAAAACTATCCGGCACCTCAATCTTTGCCTTAACCGCCCTGATAGCCCGCTCCAGCCCCGCATCGTCCTGGGCCAGGCCCTGCACTGGCAAAAGTGTCACAAAGGCCATTAGTAAAACCAAGGTTATGGATACTGTCCTTTTCAAAAATATCACCCCGCATTAATAGTTTCCACCCTTATTAGACCCCTTCCGATGAAAAAAGTTCCTGCCACCGGTCCTCAAGGCCCAGCAGGCGGCATATCTTTTCGAGGCTCAGCTCCCGGGCTTCCGGTGATGCCTGGATATTGGCCGGCAGCTCGTCGTAGGGTTCGAAAGAACAGCACAACTCCAGCATAACCCTCCTGCCGGCGAATGCTTTTTCATCCCTAAGCCACTCCACCACCCTTTCCTTCAACTGTTCCCATCCCAGCAGGTCCCCCTCCAACCCGTAGCTTTGCTTCATCTGCCGCTGCCACAGGTCATGCCATCTTTTCTTTTGCTCGAAAAGGTCCAGCCGGCGCTCCTCAATCAGGTCGTCCACTATAATCTGGTTTAGCATGCTTAATAATATAAGGGTTTCACCCGCTGTCCTGGTATTTGCCATTTACACATCCCCCCCAATCAGAACACGGGCCGCAGAACACAGTCCAGGCAACTGCCCTGTGCCGCGGGATAGCGGCCCGTCCTTAGCTTTCCATATACAATTTATACACGGCCGCTTCCCATACCTCCAGCCGGGTGTAAAAACTTTCCAACAAATTCCCGGATGATTTGCCAACTATACTGCTGCATCTACAACATATGCCATGATATTTGGCAGCACAAAGGGGGAATATATGTTAATATAATGATACTCAATGATGCTGCCTCGTGCGGGTGGGGCCGGTTATTCTCTCCGGCAGCGGACCGACGGGAATGCGGGCCCTGCCGGGAAGCGGCGGCGGCAGCGGACATACAGAGAAGCGCTCTCTCCCGGACGGCGGGCAATTAAAGATATATGCTCCCCCGGTGGCGGGCAAGCAGAGATATGTGCTTCACCGGACGGCGCTTGTAAGTATTATCGGAAAGGGCGAAGGGGCATGAAGCGGAACAGCTTTGTATTTGCGCTTTTCATATTGATTATAGCGGTAGCCTTCGGGTCTTATTTCCTGAACATGGGCCTTAACCCGCTCCAGCTTACCTGGAGGGTTATAGTGGTCATTTTCTTAATAGACTTATTCCTCATCGCGGTGGTTATCCTTATGGAAAAAAGGAACCCCTACAAGACCATCGCCTGGCTGCTTATATTCATAGCCTTCCCCATAGGCGGGTACATACTGTACACCTTCTTTGGCAGGGATATCCGCCGGGACAGGGTTTACAAGGATTTGCCCGACTTCGGACGGTGCAGCAGCATTCTTAAGGCAAACCAGCCAAAAACTCCGCCCCGGGGCATAACGCTGCCCTGCCCCAGGCTGTCCGCGCTGATTGAAAACGCCGGTGCAATGCCGGTGCAGTACCGCAACAACGCCCGGGTGCTCACCAACGGCCCCTCCACCTTCCGGGAGATTATTAAAGAACTTAAAAAGGCCAAGCACCATATACACATGGAATACTACATAATTCGGGACGACAAGCTGGGCAGGCATATCAGGGAAATACTTATAGACAGGGCAAAGCACGGAGTGGAAGTAAGGGTTTTGTACGACGGCGTGGGCTGCCTAAAACTCACCAAGGGATTTTTCGACCCGTTGAAGGAAGCCGGAGGCGAAATCGAGGTGTTCCTTCCGATAAAGTTTCCCTTCCTGGACTACAGGACCAATTACCGGAACCACCGCAAAATCCTTATAGTGGACGGCAGGGTGGGTTTCCTGGGCGGGTTAAATATCGGGGACGAGTACCTGGGAAAGAGCAGGGCCTTCAGTTTCTGGCGGGATACTCATATTAAGCTTGAGGGGGATTCGGTATATTCGCTGCAGGCCATATTCCTGCAGGACTGGACATCGGCCACCGGCAGGGGCATAGATTGCTCCGACTACTTCCCGGCCCATAACGTAACCACTCCAAAGCCGATACAGATAGTGGCCAGCAGCCCGGACTCCAAGTGGGATTCCATGCAAAAGCTGTACGTGCGGCTGGTATCCATGGCCCGGAACAAGCTGTACATCACCACGCCCTACCTCATCCCGGACGAGAGCCTGCTTACCGCGCTGAAGATATCTTCGCTGTCGGGGGTGGACGTTAGGCTTTTGGTGCCCGGGGTACCGGACAAAAAAATAGTGCACTGGGCGTCCCGGTCCTATTACCAGGAATTAATGGAGGCCGGGGTAAGGGTATACGAATACAACCGGGGCTTCATCCATGCCAAGGTCATACAGGTTGACGACAGGGTGGCGTCGGTGGGCACCGCCAACCTTGACATTAGGAGCCTGCACCTGGGCTTCGAAGTAAACGCCATTGTATACGACGAGGAAGTGGTGAGAACCCTGGAGGAGGACTTTTTCAGGGACCTGAAACACTCGGTGGAGATAGACCCGGAGACGTGGAACGAAAGGCCGCTTCGAAAGCACCTGGCGGAAGCCACCGCCCGGCTGTTTTCACCGCTGCTGTAGCGCGCCCTTTAGCGCTTCTTTATATAAATGCCGCGGATAATGCCGGCAATATAAGCTGCACCAACCTTGGCAGGACAACCTTGGTCCCGAGCTTTGGGGCCAGCGGTACCGGTGAGACTTTAATTTCCCTGCACGTCCCCGGCCCTGCGCTTTTCCAGGCCCCACGCATCGTTAAACACTAGCACTCCCAGCAGGATTATCGCCGCACCAACAAACTGCATTGTGTCAAAGGTTTCATTAAACAACAAGAATCCCAGTACCCCCGCCATGACCGGTTCAATTGAGACACAGGACTCGGTCTGGCTTACCTCTATCCTCTTTACCGAGTACATGTACAGGAAAAAGGCCAACACCCCGGGAAACAGTGCCAGGTACGCAAAGGCCAACACCTCGCCGATACCTATGACCGCCGCCGGCTTATCCCATGGGTATGAAAAGGCGTTAAGGAACAGCGCCCCCACGGCAAAATTGTAAAACACCGTTGTGATGGGTTGGTAGTCCCTGGTCACCCTTTTGGCGAACAGGGCGGAGATTGACACGAAAAATCCGGTCAAAAGGCCGTTTGCTATTCCAAAAGCATTCAGGTCAAAAAAGGCCGCGTCGTACACTTTAACCAGCAGCGAGCAGCCGGTTAATAGCAGCACAAGCCCGACTACCTTGCCCCTATATACTTTTTCTTTAAAAATCACCGCCGCCAGCAGCGTTGTGTAAACGGGGTTTGTGTATGTGAGCATTGAGGCAATGGCAAGGGTTGTGTACTTCATCGCGTAGCTGTATGTGATGTACCCCAGGGCGGTGCCGAACAGGCCCATGGGTATTATGTACTTTAGGTCCTTCTTCCTGACATATAAAAGCTTCCTGTCGTAAAGGAGGATAATAAGGGCGGTGGCGGCAGCCATTAACGTGGTGCGGTACGTGGACACCTGGAGGGGCGTAAAACCCGCGTCATACAGCGTCCTTACGAAAAACCCCGAAGTACCCCATACAATTCCGGTGGCAAGGGCGGTAAAATGCCCCCTGTCAAGATTCATCCTTTTATTTCCCTCCACAGCTCTTAGTTCTAGTCTATTACCAAGTAATTATATACTCCTCCCAGGGCATCTGCAACCTCTCTTTCCCTGCCGTGGCAGGTAAAAAGGATTATCTGCCTTTCCTTTGCTTCCTCAAGGAGGTACCCCATTACGTTCTCTAATCGCCGGCGGTCGTACTGCACGAAACTGTCGTCCAGGAAAAGGGGAAGCTTACTGCCGCCGGACACAAGGTCGGAGGCTGCAATCCTCAGGGCAAAATACAGTTGGTCGACGGTGCCGCCGCTTAGTACTTCCGCCTCAACCCGCCGTCCCGTTTCGGGGGCTGTGGCCAGTATCTCAAGCTCCCTGGTTACCTGCAAATCGGTATACCTTCCTGCCGTAATCCTTGATGTTATCTCGTTAATCTTGCGGTTTAAGGCCGGCGCGAACTCCCTGTGCACCGATGTCGAAGCCTCCCGTATGGCCTCCAGCGCGATTTCCGCCGCTTCCCGTTCGTAATCAAGCCTCTTGAGCCTTTCCCTGGCACCCGACAGTTCCTCCTCCATTTCAGGAAGGATGGAGATTGCCTGCTCCAGAGCCTCCAAGCCTCCCCTGGCCTTTTCCACGCCGGCCAGCAGGCGGGCTTCCTCTTCCATGATATGTCGCAGCATTATTTCCAAGCCTTCAAGGTCCTCCCTGCCAAACCCGGCGGCTGCCAGTTCTGCCACTGTCATGTCAATCGGACTCGCATTGGCCGTACCCCGGTCCGGCTGTTCCACCGCTGACATGGTGATTTGGTCCGCGTCTGCCCCTTCCCCGGCTGCCAGTTCCGCCGACGGCACGTCAATCGGTCCCGCGCCGGCCGCCATGACAGCCTCCGCCTTTCGCTCCAGCGCCTCATAACTCTCCCCGTCCAACCTTACCTCAAGCAGCCTCTGCAGCTGCCCCAGGCGGTCCTTAAGCTGCCTGTACCTTTCAAACCCTGCTTCTTTGTCGCGGTAATCCTCTATGCCGGCCGCGCCGCATTTATGTAATATGGACAAGATGCTTTCTTCCCTCCGGGCCAGCTCTGCCTTCCTGGCCGAGAGCGAATCCAGGAGGTCGTCCCTGTATTTTTCCATGTACTGAATCTCCGTTATAATTTCCCGGCCGTCTCCTTCCTGCTCCTTAAGGTTCCTTCTCAACCTGGCTGACCGCACCGCCAAGTACAAAAACAGTGCGGCTAGCGGTATTGATAATACGCCAAAGACCGGGCTTTCCAACACCGCAGCAAGTATGATAGCGCCTAAGGCCGCAGCGGCGGACACCGTGCACAGCCCCAGGTTTATATTAAACCTTTTTCGCAGAGGCCCCGCGCCTTTGTCCAGGGCTTCCGAGACTTCTTTTTGGGCCATTTCAATATCCCGGGAGCTTTCCTCCACCTTCAGCTGGATTCTTTTAATCTCCTGCCTGTCCTGCTCCGCCAGCCTATCCAGTGTATAGAGTTCATCCCTTTCCGCCGTGTCAAAGCCTGCATACTCTTTTAATTCTTCAAGCTGCAGCGCCAGGGCTTTGCATTCCTTCGAGAGCCTTTGCACTTCCCGCCAGCGTCCCAGCAGCATGCTGCCCTTCAAAGCTTTAATCCGCTGCTCCAGTTTCTTTCTTTCAGCCTTGAGGGCTTCCGCCCTTTCCTCGTCCTCCCTGAGCTGCCGTCCCAGCAGCCTTATTTTTTCCACCGACGCAGCGGCCGCCTTAATGCCGTTTTCCAGCTCTTCAATCCGGCGGCACAGCCTGCCGTATTCCTTGGTCTGGGCCCTTTCGGTACCGATACCGTCAAGATATTCTTTAATTAATTTTTCTGCCTTGGCCACCGAAAGGTTTGCATCCCCTGCGCTGCCAAGGTTGCCCAGGTAGGTCTGGATTTCCCTGGCAAGGTCCGCATCGCTTTTGCTGCCAAGCTGGCTTACGCTTATGGTGTTCCTGAAAAAGGAGTGGCTTACCCCTAAATGCTCCCGGGCAAACAGGAGCTCCCTCCTTGCCTTGTCATATGTAAAGGACCGGGTTAACTCCTCGCCGGTTACATGGTCAAACACCCTAACGCTTTCCCGGCCTTTTTCGAGGTTTCTCTCCACTTTATAAAGCCGCCCGCCCACCTGGTACACAAGGCTTCCGCCGTAAAGTTCTCCGGTCCAGGGACGGTACCGGTCGTACTCCTCCATCAGCACCCTTCTTTTTACCCCCGGCTTTACAAAGCCAAAGAGCATGGCCTCTATAAACCGGTGGATGGTTGACTTGCCGGTTTCGTTGAGCCCGTATATTATGTTTAGGTTGTCCCCCAGCTTAAACTCCCTGTCTATAAACTTGCCGAAGGCCTTTATATAAAGTTCCTTGATTCTCACCGGCCCACCACCTTCCTGCCGTTTAATGCATCAAGGCCTATGTAAAGGGCCCTCTCCAGGACCGCCCGCCTTCTTAAATCGCCCTCCCGGTCCAGCTGGTCCAGTATCCTTGCTGCAAAGGCTCCCATTATGCTGTTTTGGCCCTCTTCCATTATTGCATCCAGGTCGTAACCTATATAGGTGTTGTTTTTCACTTCCACATGAAAGGCCTGCGCTGCCTGTGCAAGGTAAGTGGTATCAAGGTCCGCCCCCGGGTCCATGGCTCCCTCCAGGAGGAATCTATAAAGGTTTTCTTCTCCCTCTTTCATTATGTGCCCTTTCATTTGCCCCAGCACCTCCGCGGCATCGCCCGCGGGGTCGGGGTTTATTCTTCTTGTTATGAACCTTCGCTTTGCGATGGGCAAGAACTTTACATCGCAAAAGCCTTTTCCCACCGTTCCTATGCATATGCCGTGGTCCCCGTCCTCGTTAAATGAAATGGGCTCGGGACTGGTGCAGTACCTTGCGGTACCCCTGCCGCCGTGTTCCACCACCCCGCCCTTGTGCACGTGGCCCAGCGCGGCGTAGTCCGCGCCGCACTCGGCAAGGTGCCGCAAATAAATGGGCAAATAATCGGAAGTATTCCCCTCCGGCACCACTTCACCGTGGACAAGCAGTATGTTTATCCCGCCGTCGGCAGCCTTGAAACCCTCAAGGAGAGGGTCCACAATATAATCCCTGTCCCAGCCCAGGCCCCATACAGTGGTGCCAAGTCCCTCCAGCTCCAGGGCACATATATCGCTGGTCCTGAAAATATGTACGTTGGGCTGCCACCGGCAGGTATTGTACAGGGAATCCGGCAGGGCCGGGTCATGGTTTCCCGGCGCTATCAAAACCCTGGTACCGGGTATGCGCGCGAACCGGTCGTTTATCCTTTTAATATCCGACGCGGTACAGTAATTGTATTCAAACATGTCACCGGCGATAAGCATAAGGTCCACTTCTTCCGCCTTTGCCGTGTCAATAATCCGGTCAAAGGTCTCCCACAGCTCCTGCCTTCTTATCCTGCCTATTTCGGCGGGAAGCTTGGACCGGGCAAAGGACATGCCAAGGTGCAAATCCCCGGTGTGAAGTATCTTAATCCCATCCATTCCACTCACCTCTACTAATCTATTCGTCAAAGGCTCAAGTTTACCTCCATTTTCACAATTTTGCCAGGCAACTTCCCGTTTTTTATTGTATTGGAAAAGGGATAATAAAGAGGAGGGAAAATGCAGCGCAGCCAGTGCTTAAAAAGAGGAGGCTCTTGAAATGACCGTAAAAAGTGACCTTGAAAAGGCCATTGCCGCCGAGCAGGCCGCAATGGGTACCTATGCAATGTTCGCCGAGTCCACCGATGACCCGGCGGCAAAGCAAATGTTCCAAGAAATGCAGCAGGACGCCCTGCGTCACATCCAGATGCTAAACGGCAGGCTGAACTATCTATCCGAACACAACCCGATGTATAATCAATCGGGGGGCCAAAACCCACAGGGACAGCAGCCGAGCAGCCCAAACCAGGACGAACCAAAAATTATACAGACCCAAAAATAACCAAAGGGCCGGTTACAGCCGGTCTTTTTTACTTTCCTACCGTTTCATCGGCGGTCAAAAGTACATGCTTTTTTCTTTATAATGAAGCCAATAGGAAGGCCCTTGTATCCTGGAAGGATATCGGCAGCTCCTTTTATTAAGGATAATTTTACATATACAATAATTGCTGAAAGCTGTCGAATATAATGATATAATCGTGTTGACATAATTATTAAGCCACAGGGGGTCAACATATGAGAAAACCAAGAGGTCTTGTATTTTTATTAATCATTCTAATGCTGGCAGTGTTTACGTCAGCCTGCTCCCCCGGGGACATTTTCCCGGTGCTTCAGCCCGCCGGCGGAAGCCAGAACGAGGGCGGTTCCGATAAGGGCGACAATAACGTAGAAGAGCCGGAAGAACCGCAAAACCAGGACGAAAACCCCGGCGAGAGCGAGACCGGCACAAACGGCACAGGCAACTCATCCATCCTTTACGTCAGCGCCAGCAAGCTGAACATCCGGCAGGACGCCTCCAAGGAATCCCCGGTCGTTGGTTCGGCCATAAAGGGCGAGGCGGTTAAGGTGCTGGATGCAAAAACGGATGAAAACAACACCCTGTGGTACCTTATTTCCACCGATACCAGCGAAGATAAAGGGGACGGCTGGATTGCAGCCGAGTACACGGTGGCGGACAGGTATGAACTGCTGAACGAAACGCTGAGGGAACTGGATTACTCGCCCCAACCCAAGGTGGACGAGCACCCGGGCAACCCGAGGGTTAAGGTAAAGGGAATCTATGTGACAATTTACTCGGCCGGAGGCCAAAGGATTGACCAGCTCATTGAAATGGCAAACAGGACGGGTATTAATACATTTGTAATAGACGTAAAGGACGACAGTGGTTACATGCTGTTTAAGACAAAGGCCGCGGAAAAATACAGCCCCGATGCCAACAAAAAGGCAACCGTCAAGGACATTGAAGCGCTTATGAAAAAGCTGAAGGACAATGGTATATACACCATAGCCAGGATAGTCGCTTTCAAGGACCCGACCTATACAAGCCATCACAAGGACAGGGCAATAGTCTACAAGTCGGACGGCAGGCCCTTTACCAACAGGGACGGCCTTATCTGGGCATCCCCCCACGACAGGGAGCTGTGGGAATACAATGTGGCGGTGTCAAAGGAAGCTGCAGAAGCCGGGTTTAACGAGATACAGTTTGATTACGTCCGCTTTCCCGCCTCCGATGGCGGAAAGCTTGACAAGCAGTTGGATTATCGGAACACGACCGGGGAATCAAAACCTGCAACCATACAGAACTTCTTAAAGTACGCTTACGAGGAACTTTCACCGAAGGGTGTATACATCTCGGCGGACATTTACGGCCTGGTGGGCTCGGTTGCGGATGACATGGCCCTGGGCCAGTACTGGGAAGCCGTAAGCAACGTGGTGGATTACGTATCCCCCATGATGTACCCCAGCCACTACGCCAACCATACCTACGGGCTGCCGGTGCCGGATGCGTACCCCTACGAAACGGTTTATAATTCGGCAAAGGATTCGGTGGCGAGAAATAAAAATATTGAAACGCCGGCTATCATTAGGCCGTGGATACAGGACTTCACCGCCTCCTGGGTCAAGGGATATATAAAATACGGGCCGGAGCAGGTAAAGGCCCAGATAAGGGCCCTTGAGGAAAACGGCATAGACGAGTTCATGCTGTGGAACGCCAACAACCGTTACTCGGAGGATGCGGTGAAAT
>ERZ773359.3260-NODE-3260-length-18932-cov-63.923346_pt1 | contig 18932 bp, 18 predicted proteins | sample MGYA00374955_ERZ773359 | MGnify/ENA primary metagenome ERZ773359 (study PRJEB29098, sample SAMN04486028) | biogas fermenter metagenome | study: EMG produced TPA metagenomics assembly of the Biogas fermentation microbial communities from Germany - Plant 4 DNA1... | reverse complement strand
TCGTCTCCGTCCCAGAATCCTCCTCTTCTTCTTTCAGTCATATAAATACCTCCTTTGAATATATTGATTTAGTATTTTGCCTAATACATTATATAGATGTGGGCTAAAATGTGTTACTGTAAAAGCTTATTAATTGCTAAATATGGCTTATATTTCAAATCAGTCCAATTCAAATAGTAAATTGACATTTAAAAATAGATATTATATAATATATTAGCAAGAGATGTGCATCCGTAGCTCAGTAGGATAGAGCAGCGCCCTCCTAAGGCGTGTGTCGGGGGTTCGAATCCTCTCGGGTGCACCACATTTATTTTTTGGTGATTTTATGGATGAATTTTATATGAAAAAAGCCTTGGAGGAAGCTTATAAAGCTTTTAATATGGGTGAAGTACCTGTAGGTGCCATTATAGTAAAAGATGGCAATATAATAGGCAAAGGTTTTAATCAAAGAGAAACTTTAAAGGACCCTACAGCCCATGCAGAAATCCTGGCCATAAAGGAAGCCAGTAAATCTTTGGGTGGCTGGAGGCTTTTGGGCTGTACAATGTATGTAACCTTAGAGCCCTGTGCCATGTGTGCAGGAGCCATAGTCAATTCTAGAATAGAAAGGCTGGTAATTGGTACCAGGGATTTGAAAAGAGGTTGCTGTGGTACCGTAGAAGACCTAACTAATCATCCTAAGTTTAACCATAGATTAGGAGTGGAATTTGGGGTTTTAGAGGAAGAATGCAGTAGTATATTGTCTAAGTTCTTTAAGGAATTAAGAGAAAAGAAGAAGTAGAAAAACTTTTCAAAGATCTTGAAAGTTTTTCTATTTTTTTGGACGTTTTTACCTTCTATTTCGTTTTATAAGTGACAGGAGGAAAAAGTAGGAATAGATTAAGTGAAAGGAGTATTAAAATGGTTAGAATACCTCAAAACCCCCTTCTATTTGGTGACAGTTTATGGTTATATGACTGGGATGAGCAGGTACCTAAGTATAAGGCAAATAAAAAAAGGTTGGAAAAATTTTCAAGACTATTTTATTACAATTCATATCATAATAAATTAGCAGCTAATAAAAGGAAAAGGAAAGATATAAAAGAATTTAAAGAGGAAGTACTATATGCCAACATGGGAGATTTAAAGTTGTAAAAGGAAGAAGTTTACCTTCTTCCTACTTTTGTGTTATAATATTTGGGTAAATACATTGGAGAGATGACCGAGAGGTTGAAGGTGGTGGTCTCGAAAACCACTGTGCAAGAAATTGCACCGAGGGTTCGAATCCCTCTCTCTCCGCCAAATATTTTTAAATATGTGAATAATTCAGAAAATTTATTGACACTGCCCCTTTTATAGGTTATATTTAAAATACAATTACAAACAAGAAGGGGATTTTATGATAATTGAAGCACTTCTAGCACGAATGGTACCCTATATTGCCGGTATATTAGAGGGGATAGGGGTAATTGTTGTAATCATAGCATCCTATAAGGCAGCTATTAAATTCATAAAGCGCAAGTTTATTTTTCATGGAGATGACAGTATAAGAATTGAATTTTCCATGGGACTAGCCTTGGCTTTAGAATTTAAACTGGGAGCTGAAATATTAAAAACTGTAGTAGTAAGAACCTTGGATGAATTTCTTATATTGGCAGCAGTTACTTTATTAAGGATAATTATAAGTTTTGTAATACATTGGGAAGTAAAAGCTTTGGAAAAAGATCAAAAAGTAGAAATAGTAGAAATTAATGGAGAAAATAATAAAGATGTGGCAGAAGATGATGTAGACAGTGCTGATGGTATAAAATTAATATAAAAATAAGAAGACAAAAGGCGAAGATATATATGAAGGAAAAATATCTTCGCTTTTGATTTTTTGAGAAAAAAATAGATTTAATAAGAAAGATCAAAGAAAGTCAAAAAAATTAACAATATTTGCCTTTTACTATTTCTTATCATAATATTTGATACTTGAATAAGAATATATATGATGATATATTTAAAGTAAAGTCAAAGAAAGTCAAAGTAAAACCGGGAGGAGGATAGTATGTTTGGATTAACACCCTACAGAAATAGAAGAGGCCTATCAAGAAGAATATTTGACATTGACAGAATATTTGATGACATGCTTGATGAGCTGGACTATAGATTCTTTTCCTATAATCCAATGAGAGTGGACATTAAGGAAACTGATGACAAATACTTATTAGAGGCAGAATTACCAGGTGTCAACAAGGATGACATAATTATTGAAGTAAGAAATGATATCATGACAATTTCTGTTGAAAGAAATGAAGAAATTAGGGAAGAAAGGGAAAACTATATTAGACGTGAAAGAAGGTTTGGTTCTTTTAGAAGAAGCTTCCCTGTTGACGATGTAGAACAGGATAAAATTGATGCAAAATTTGAAAATGGAATCTTGTATCTGGAATTGCCAAAGAAAAAGGATTTTAGAGGAAAAACCAATAGGATTAAAATAAGATAGGCACTTGAAATTTTCAAGTGCCTATCTTATTTGTGTTCTTCTAATAACTTTTGTTTTATATCCCATAAGGGTTTAGATAAGTCTACAAAGTATTCATGAGGATTTTCAAAACGTTTTACTTCATCCCATAGGGTATCTATTTGTTCTTTGCAATACTTTCTAATTTCATGTATATTAGGTGATTGGTAAATTTGTTTTCCTTGATCAAATATTTTTACTAAAAGTTTTCTTGCATAGAAATTGGTTACCATCTTTCTCTTCCAGGTGTAAAGGGGATGGAATATTTCATAGGGTTTTGTATCGTCTATTTCCTCATCATGTAAGGTTATAACATCAGCAATGGCCTTGCCAGTGTCCCTGTCATATAGCCTATACAATTGCTTGAAGCCTGGATTTGTAATTTTTTCTACATTTTCACTAACCTTAATTTTAGGTATAATTTCCCCATCCTTACTTTCTACAGCCGTTAGCTTATATACCCCACCAAATATTGGATCTGATTTAGATGTAATAAGGTTTTCCCCTACGCCAAAGGAGTCAATTTTTGCCCCCTGATTTAATAAATCCCTTATTGAATATTCGTCTAATCCACTAGATGCGACAATGGGACAATCTTCAAATCCTGCTTCATCCAGCATCTTTCTTGCTTCCTTAGATAGGTAGGCAATATCACCACTATCTATCCTAATTCCTTTTGGTCTATAGCCCCTTGGAACTACTTCTTCCTTAAAAGCTTTAATTGCATTTGGCACACCAGATTTTAAAACATTATATGTATCTACCAATAAAACGCAGTTATCTGGATAAAGTCTTGCATAGGCTCTGAAAGCATCTAATTCTGTAGGAAATAGTTGAATCCAGCTGTGGGCCATTGTTCCCAGGGCAGGTATATTAAAATCCCTGTCAACAATAGTACAGGAGCTACCTGCAACTCCCCCTATATAAGCAGCCCTTGCACCTAAAATTGCCCCTTCATATCCTTGAGCCCTTCTTGCACCAAATTCCATGACAGGTCTACCTTGTGCAGCCCTTACTATTCTATTGGCTTTTGTGGCAATAAGGCTTTGGTGGTTTACAGTTATTAAAATCATAGTTTCTACTATTTGTGCCTGGATTATAGGTCCTCTAACTATTACAATAGGTTCGCCTGGAAATATGGGGGTTCCTTCAGGAATAGCCCATACATCACACTTAAATTCAAAGTTTCTTAGATAATCTAGAAATTCTTCGCTAAACATCTTTTTAGATCTAAAGTATTCAATATCTTCTTCTGTAAACCTTAGATTGTTTAAGTATTGTATAAGCTGTTCAACACCGGCCATTATAGCAAATCCACCATCATCTGGGATACTCCTAAAAAACATGTCAAAATATGCAATTGTATCCTCCATGCCATTTTCAAAGTACCCATTTGCCATGGTGAATTCATAAAAATCAGCTAACATACTTAGATTCTTTTTTTCTTTCCAATCAATGTTTGTCATTGTTAAAATCTCCTTTATCAATCTTTATAAAAAGTTCCAATATGTTTACAATAATTATAACCTATAAAGTACAAATTTTAAAGTACAATAAAAGCGTACTTTAAACAGTACGCCTGAAAATTTCCAATTTTATTTATTTTAAAAGGACTGTCTATTTAGTAGCTTTTTGCCTTTTTCAGTTATAGTTATTGTATTTATTGGAACCTTGTTACATAAGCTAGAAAAGGAGCAGCCACTACATTTCATATTACAAGTACTAGTATTTTCTTCTTTTATATATCCCATTCTGTTTAAATCAGAAAATATTTGTTCAATAACCTCTTCTGTTGTATTTAATTCCTTGGCTATATGGTATTTAGATACATATTTGCTATCCTTAATTTTTTTCAAAACTTCCTTTAACAATCTATCATCTCCTAGAGCTTAACCTAAACCTACAGCAGTTCCCACTTGATATACAAGAACTGATACTAACCATGCTATAGCAAAGCTGTATAAGGCACTAAATACAGTCCATTTAAGGGAGCCTGTTTCTTTTTTGATAGCACCTAAGGTTGCAGCACAAGGTGTATATAATAAGGTCATCACCATAAAGGACACAGCTGAAAGTGGAGTGAAGGCTGATTGAATTGCATTTATAAGTGCTGTACCTTCTTGAGCTCCAGCATAAACCATACCCAATATTGCAACTACAGCCTCCTTGGCAGCTATTCCTGAAAACAAGCCTACGGCTGCCTGCCATGTTCCATATCCTGCCGGAGCAAATATTGGAGCAATTAAGGTTCCAATTTTCCCAAGTATACTTTCCTGGCTATAGGGCTCTACACCAACAGGAAGCATTGCTAAGACCCATAACAAGGCTACAACAAAGAATATTATTGTACCAGCTCTTACTAAAAATTCAGATACATTATCCCACATATTTCTAAGGACATTTCTTATTGTAGGCATCCTATAGGGAGGTAATTCCATAATAAAGTAGGATGATTCTCCCTTAAAGAGGGTTTTACTGAATATTTTAGCCATCAATAAGGCTATAAATATTCCTAGAAAATATAGGCTGAAGAGTATTATTCCACCATGGTTTGGGAAAAAAGCCGATATAAAGACCAGATAAATTGGAATTCTAGCACCACAAGACATAAATGGATTTATTAAGATAGAAATCATTCTGTCCTTTTTATTTTCTAAGGTTCTTGTGGACATAACACCAGGGACATTACATCCGAATCCTATAATCATGGAAATAAAGGATTTGCCATGAAGTCCTAGGGCCCTCATTATATTGTCCATTATATAAGCAGCCCTGGCCATGTATCCACTATCTTCAAGAATTCCCATCAGCATATAAAGAACCACTATTAATGGCACAAACTCTAATACAGTTCCTATACCACCTACAATTCCCTCAATAAAAAAGGATATTAACCAATCTGGTGCATTAATCCTAATAAGAATATTTTCTACACCTGCACCTAATATTTCAACTGCTGCACCAACATATCCTCCCAGCAATTCTTCCCCTATTGCAAAGGTTAATTGAAATACAATGAACATTATAAGTCCAAAAATAGGTAAGCCTAAAAATTTATGGGTTATTACCCTGTCTATTTTATCTGAAAGGGTTTCTATTTGTTCCTCAGGTAATTTTACAGCTTCTCTGGTTATTCTATTAATATACTCATATCTTTTATTTATGATTTCCAGTTCATAATCCTCTTCCTTTTCTCTCAGGTCCTTTAAGAAGCTTGTTTTGTTTAAAGCATAGTCTTTTTCTAATTTACTTATGACATATGGGTCTCCTTCTAAAACCTTTACTGCAACCCAGTCTGTGGGATAGTCCAGATCAAATTTACTTAAAACTGCCTTTATATTCTCAATTTCCTTATCTATACTTTCTCCATAGCTAATATGAGCCTTATAGTCTACGTTATCATCTATTAATTCTATAGCCTTACTTACTAATTCCTCAATGCCCTTCCTTTTTGAAGCTATGGTAGGAACTATGGGCACACCTAATTTTTGGGATAGAGTATTGATATCTATCTCTATTTTCTTTGCCTTAGCTTCATCTATCATGTTTAGTGCAACTACTACCTTAGCCCCCATTTCTAAAAGTTGGGTAGTAAGGTATAGATTTCTTTCGATATTAGTTGCATCCACTACATTTATTACAACATCAGGATTCCCTTTTAATATATAATCCCTTGCTATAATTTCATCTTCAGAAAAAGAACCTAAACTATAAGCACCAGGCAAGTCAATAATAGTATACTGCTTGTCCTTATATTTAATACTTCCTTCCTTCTTTTCAACAGTAACCCCTGGCCAATTACCAACACGTTGATTTGAACCAGTTAGGGCATTGAACAGGGTCGTTTTGCCACTGTTAGGATTACCAACTAGTGCTATTGTATTCATACTAACCACCTTCTAATTTACCACAATTATTTTTTCTGCTAATCCTCGCCCTAAAGCAATTTTATTCCCGTATATAGAAACAATGACAGGTCCTATATCATTTTTCACAACCTTTATTTTAGAGCCAGTATTTAGTCCCATTTCATAAAGTCTTTTAGTAGCCATCATACCTGCATTAATTTTTTTAATTCTACAATTTTTGCCTGGACCTAATTTAGTTAAGGCCATAGTTTCCACACAATTCTCCTCCCATTCAATGGTACTGATAATCATTCTCAAGCTGTTATTATATTAACACAAACCATATATAAAATCAATATATAGAGGAAATATTAAATGAAAAATATATTTACAAAAATTAATTTTTAATATATAATATAAACACACCCCCCTGGAGGGGGGATTGGAAGGAGGATATATATGGCAACTAGAAAGGTTACTATAGATGTTTTAGGCATGACCTGTGCAGCCTGTTCTGCCAGGGTAGAAAAGGCCTTAAAGAAGAAAGAGGGTGTAATTGATACATCTGTAAACTTGCTTCAACAAAAGGCCAATGTAGAATTTGACGACCAAAAATTAAAGGTAAAAGACCTTGTAAACACCATAGAAAAAACAGGTTATCAGGTACCCCTTGAAAGAAGGACCCTTTTAGTGGAAGGTATGACCTGTTCCGCTTGTTCTGCCAGGGTGGAGAAGGTATTAAGCAGACTGGATGGGGTAACATATGCCAATGTAAATCTTTCTACTAACAAGGCAGTAGTGGAGTTTCCCTCTGGTGCAATAGAAGACCAAGTACTTATAAAAGCAATAGAAAAGGCAGGATACAAGGCAGAGGTTGAAGTTGAAAGGGATGTAGACAGGGAAAAGGAAATGAGGGAAAAGGAGATAAAATCTCTAAAAAGATCCTTCATTGTGTCCGCCATATTTTCCCTGCCTCTCTTTTCAGCCATGTTCTTCCATATGGCAGGAAGGCATAATATACTAACAAATGGATACTTTCAACTGGTATTGGCTACCTTCGTCCAATTTGTAATAGGCTCCAGATTCTATACAGGTGCATATAAATCCTTAAGAGGCGGGGGAGCCAATATGGATGTATTGGTGGCCCTGGGAACTACTGCAGCTTACTTTTACAGTATTTACAATTTAATAATAGGTGTTGATGAGTTTTACTTTGAAGCTTCAGCAGTAATCATAACCCTAATATTATTGGGTAAAACCTTTGAAGCTGTAGCCAAGGGAAGGACCTCTGAAGCCATTAAGAAGCTAATAGGCCTTCAGCCAAAGACAGCAAGGGTTATAAGGGATGGAGAAGAAGTGGATTTACCTATAGAGAATGTTGTAATAGGTGATATTATAGTAGTTAGACCTGGTGAAAAAATACCTGTTGATGGAGTTATAGTTGAAGGCAACTCTTCCATTGATGAGTCTATGATAACTGGTGAAAGTATACCAGTAGATAAGTCTGTAGGAGATGAAGTTATAGGAGCTACAATTAATAAATTTGGTTCCTTTAAGTTCAGAGCAACAAAGGTAGGAAAGGATACGGTGCTTGCCCAAATAGTAAAGTTAGTTGAAGAGGCTCAAGGTTCCAAGGCACCTGTTCAAAGGCTGGCAGATAAGATTTCAGGCATATTTGTGCCAGTAGTTGTAGCCATTGCACTTGTTACCTTGCTAGGATACTATCTAATAAAGGGAGATTTTAATACAGGCCTTATAAATGCAGTGGCAGTTTTGGTAATTGCCTGCCCCTGTGCTCTAGGTTTGGCCACACCTACAGCCATAATGGTGGGAACTGGTAAGGGTGCAGAAAATGGTATACTGTTTAAATCTGGTGAACATCTTGAAAAGGCCCATGAAATGGATACAATAGTATTTGACAAAACAGGAACCATAACTAAGGGAGAGCCGGAAGTTACAGATATAGTACCCATTGGAAATATGGACAGTGATAAGCTTCTTAAAATAGCAGCATCTGTTGAAAAGACTTCAGAACACCCCCTAGGCCAGGCCATAGTAAGAAGGGCTGAAGAAAAGCTTCTTATGATAGAACAAGCAAAGGAATTTACTGCCATACCTGGAAAGGGAATTAAGGCTGTACTTGATGATAAAACTGTATATGTAGGCAATAGAAGGCTAATGGAAGAAGAAAATATTGATGTAAAATCCTTAGAAGAAAATCTGTCCCAATTGGAGGAAGAAGGTAAAACTGCAATGCTGGTAGCAGTTGATGGGAAGGTAGCAGGAATTATAGCAGTGGCAGATAAGATAAAGGAAAATTCAAAAGAAGCCATTAAAAAACTAATGGATATGGGACTGGAAGTATATATGATAACCGGTGACAATGAAAGGACTGCCAGGGCTATAGGAAAACAAGTAGGAATAAGGAATGTACTGGCAGAGGTACTACCGGAAAATAAGGCAGAGGTAGTAGAAAAGATTAAAGCTGAAGGCAAGAAGGTTGGAATGGTAGGAGATGGAATCAACGATGCTCCAGCCTTGGTAGCTGCAGATGTAGGCTTTGCCATAGGAACTGGTACTGATGTGGCTATAGAGGCTGCAGATGTTACCCTTATGAGGGGAGATTTGATGGCTATAGTAACAGCTATTAGGTTAAGCCATAGGACCATGAGAACCATAAAACAAAATTTATTCTGGGCCTTTTTCTACAACACTGTAGGAATACCCTTTTCAGCCCTGGGATTTTTAAATCCTATGATAGCAGGGGCTGCCATGGCCTTTAGTTCTGTATCAGTAGTTACTAATTCATTAAGATTAAGAAATTTTAAATAAAAAATAAGGAGGAAGCAAGATGAAAAAAACAATGTTAGTAGAAGGTATGTCATGCAATCACTGTGTTATGGCGGTAACAAATGCCTTGAAGGAAGTTGAAGGAGTATCTGGTGTAAATGTGGATTTAGATAATAAGAAAGTTGAAGTAGAGGGAGAAAACCTGGTAGATGACAAATTAAGGGAAGCTGTAGAAGAGGCAGGCTATGATGTAGTAGAGATTAAATAATAGTAGGTGAATATAATGAATTGTGGTAAGAAAAGGGCAGCATTGAAGCTTAAGACAGTAAGAGGACAAATAGATGGCATACTTAAGATGATAGAAGAGGATAGATACTGTGTTGATATATCTACCCAAATTCTATCAGCCATTGCTCTACTGAAAAAGGCTAATATAGATGTATTGGATGCACATTTAAAAACCTGTGTTAAAGATGCCATACTAGAAGGTGAAACACAGGGAGAAGAAAAAATAAATGAGATAATAAATATTATAGACAAATACATTAAATAAGGTTGGGGAACTTCCCAGCCTTATTTGTTGTTGAACCAATGGTTTTGGATTATAATAAAATATAGAAAGTAATTAAGGATCCTGTTTTGAGGTGACAATATATGGAGTATAAGGATTATTATAAAATACTTGGAGTAGATAAAAATGCTACTAAGGATGAAATAAAAAAGGCTTATAGGAAATTAGCCAAAAAATATCATCCTGACCTCCATCCCAATGATAGGGAGGCTCAGGAAAAGTTTAAGGAAATAAATGAAGCCTATGAAGTTTTAAGTGATGACAATAAAAGAAAACAATATGATGCCTTTGGAAATGCCTACAATTTTACCCATGGTCAAAACTTTGACCCTTCCCAGTTTGGATTTGATAACTTTGGAAAAGGTTTTACCTATACCTACACTACAGATGGAGCAGAAAATTTCAGCGATTTTTTCAAAATGTTTTTTGGTGGCAGGGGCTTTAACCTGGAAGATTTGTTCAATGGCAGAAGGGGAAGGGGACCTTTCCAGGCAAGAAGGGAAAGGCCCGTATATGAATCGGAAATATATATAAGCCTGGAAGAAGGATACAAGGGGGTTAGCAAGAAGGTTCCCCTCAGGATTGGCAATGAAAGCAGAACCTTGTCGGTAAAGGTACCTAGGGGAATATTGCCCGGGAAAAAAATAAAGATTAATGGCGAAAAAGCAGGAATAAATGGAGATGTATATCTTAAGGTAAATATATTGGAAGAGGATGGAATGGAGCTGAAAGGTCTGGACATATATAAAAGGGTAGACATATATCCTTGGGATGCCTACTTTGGTAAAAAAATTGTAGTGGATGCCCTATCTGGCAGAATAAGGCTATCTATACCTGCCAATATACAAGGCGGTAAGAAAATAAGAATACCCAAAAAAGGTTATAGGGATATGGAAGGAAATACAGGAGACCTTTATATTATAGTCAATATAGTAAATCCTGCCAGCTTGACAGATGAACAGGAAAAGCTCTACAGAAGGCTTAAAGAACTGAGTATATAAGACAGGGGACTTCAATATCAGTTGAAATCCTTAATGGGTTTTTAAAACCTGTTAGGGATTTTTATTTATTATTGCTTAAATTGTTACATAATTCACAAAATTTTGATATAATTAAATATAAGGGAATATCTAAAATAAGTTAAAGGGGTTGGTCATATGTTTGATAGCTTGTTTTCACCGGGGAAAATAGGAAGTATGGAGACAAAAAATAGGGTTGTATTTACAGCTATGGGTAATGCCCTGGCTAATAAGGATGGAAGTGTTTCGGAAAGGGATATTCATTTTTATGGTGCAAGGGCTAAGGGAGGAGTAGGACTAATTTTTACCGAATGTACCATAGTAGATGGAGAAAGGGGAAAAGGAAATACCAAACAAATAGGGGTATATGATGATAAATTCATACCAGGCTTGAAGGCCCTAGCTGATGAGGTACATAAGTATGGAAGTAAAATTATAGCTCAAATCTACCATCCAGGCAGGCAGGGAATATGTGAAGTAAACGGAAATTTACCCATGCTGGCCCCAAGTAAAGTAGAATGCAAGGTAGTTCAGCAGCCTGTTGAAGAGATGTCCATTGAACAAATTGAAGACATGGTTAATAAGTTTGTTGAAGCTGCAGTCAGGGTAAAGAAGGCTGGAATGGATGGAGTTGAAGTTCATGGTGCTCACGGTTATTTAATAAACCAGTTTTTAAGCCCCTATACCAATAGGAGAAAGGACAAGTATGGCGGCAGCTTAGAAAATAGGATGAGATTCCTGGAGGAAATAATATTGGGCATAAGGGAAAAGTGTGGGGAAGACTTCCCTATGACAGTTAGGCTGTCCATAGATGAATTTTTAGACTATACTGGCTTAGAAAATGAAGGCTTAAAACTGGAAGAAGGTAAAAAAATAGCAAAAAGATTAGAAGAATTAGGAGTAGATGCCCTTAATATTAGCAGTGGAATATATGAATCCATGAATACCTCCTGGGAGCCCACAGGATTTGAACAGGGATGGAAGATTTACCTTCCAGCAGAAATTAAAAAGGTTGTGAAGATACCTGTAATAGGAGTATCAGTAATCAGGGATCCGGAATTTGCTGACAGGATGATAAGGGAAGGCAAAATTGATTTTGCTGGTTCAGCCAGACAGCATTTTGCAGATCCAGAGTGGGCTAATAAGGCTAAGGAAGGCAGAGTTGACGAAATAAGAAGATGTATTTCCTGTCTACATTGTATGGAAACCCTTATGGGGGCAGATATTACTGGAGGTTCTGCAGAGTGTGCAATAAATATACAAAGTGGCAGGGAAGGGGAATACAGCGACTTTAGAAAGGATGGACAAGGTAGAAGGGTGGCAATTATTGGGGCAGGTCCAGCTGGCCTTGAAGCAGCAAGGGTTTTAGCCCTACGAGAATTTAAGCCCATTATACTGGAAAAAACAGATGAATTAGGTGGACAACTTCAACTTGCCAACAAGGCACCTAAAAAGGAAAAGATAGATTGGCTTATAAACTATTTGAAGGTACAGGCTGAAAAGCTGGGTGTGGAAATAAGGTACAATACAGCTGCTAGTATTGAAATATTAAAAGAAATAGACCCCTATGCAGTCTTTGTAGCCCATGGTGGCAATCCTTTGGTACCCCAGTCAATAGCCGGCACAGATGGAGAAGCTGTATTAATATACGAGGATGTCCTTTCTGGCAAAGTAAATTTAACCAATAAGAAGGTAGCAGTGGTTGGCTCTGGATTAACAGGATTGGAGACAGCCTATTTCCTTGCAGATAAGGGTAATGAAGTTAGTGTATTTGAAATGGAGGATGAAATAGGACCGGGAGTTTATTTCCAAAACCTGATAGATATTTTGAAACAAATAGAAACCTTTGGAGTAAAGCTATATCCAAAGCACAAATTAGTAGAGATAAGAGGGAATAGGGCCATTTTTGAAAATACTGAGAGTAAGGAAAATGTATCCTACGACTTTGACTATATAGTATTGGCCATAGGAATAAAGCCAAATAAGGAGTTAATTGATGAAATAGAAGAAAACTTCAGCAATGTACATGTCATTGGAGATGCCAAGCAGGTTGGAAGAATTAGAAATGCTATGGAGACAGGATTTGAGCTGGCTTATAAATTATAAAAATAAGGAGGTATAATATGGCTAGATACCAACAGCTTTGCCCCATAATCTACGGGGAAGGTACCATTAGCCTACTTGGTGAAGAAGTGAAAAAGCTTGGCTGCACCAGGGTAATGATGGTATCGGGTAAGACCATGGTCAAAAGCGAGACCTATGCCAAATGTAAACAGAGCCTGCTTGATGCAGGAATGGAAATAGTAGAATTTAATGAGGTAATTCCAGATCCACCAGACTATATAATAAATAAGGGTGGAGAAATTGCCAGAAAAGAAGGTATAGATGGAATAGTGGCAGTTGGTGGTGGAAGCCCCATGGATGCAGCAAAGGCTATAAATATTTTGATTAACAATCCTCCCCCAATTAATCAGTATTTTGGAAACCCAAATTATAAACCAGGAGTTCCTGTGGTTATGGTTGTCACAACAGCGGGAACTGGCAGTGAAAGTACCAACGTAGCCGTTGTTACAGATACTATTAATGATGTTAAAAACTCTGTAATTGGGGTTGCATCCTTAGGCATACTGGATCCGGAAACTACAGTAACTGTACCTCCTGAAACAACAGCTTATACTGCTATGGATGCCTTTGCTCATGCTGCTGAATCTATTACTGCTAAGGAGCAAAATCCTAAATCTGAACTACTGGCTTCTGATGCAATTAGAAGAATAGTTAAATACCTGCCCATTGCCATGGAAGATGGAAACAATATGGAAGCCAGGGGCAACCTTTTAATAGCAAGTAATTTTGCCGGCATTGCCTTTAATGATGCCTTAGTTCATCTAGGACATGCCATTGCCCATTCCATAGGAGCTAAATTTCATATTACCCATGGAGCAGTGTGTGCATTAGCTATTCCAGAGGTTATGAAATATGCTGCTGAAATTTCACCTGATAAGGTAAAAATAGTGGGAGAATCTATGGGTCTTTCCTTTGAAGGAAATGAAACAGACAAGGAAATAGGAGAAAAAGTAGCTTCTGCCATAAGGGAATTTATAAAGAGCATAAATATAAAATCCCTAAAGGAATTGGGGATTTCAAAGGAAGAGTTAATAGATATAGCTCCTATGATATTTGATGATCCGTGCTACAACTTTGTTCCCAGAGAATTAACCAAGGATGAGGTAGTTGATATATTAGTAAATATGTACGAAAATTATAATTAATATGATGAAGCCGGGTTATGGGAAACCATGACCCGGCTTTTTATTAAAGTTTTCCTGATCTAAATATGGAAACCAATAGTACCAGCCCACCTATGGCAGCACCTAGATAGCCTACAATTCCAATGGCTGAAATACCATGTATTTTTAGGCCCACATTGGCATTAATAACCAGGGAGGAGCTTACTAACAAGGCTGCTATGATGATGGATATTATTAGCCTATTAATCATTTTATTAATAGTATTTAAGGCTCTTTCTATATCATCCAAATCCAGATAAAATCTCAATCTACCATCTATACCGGAAGTCAAAAAGTCTACAAGTTTACTGGGAATTTCCACTGTAGATTTTAAAGAAGAATAAAGGTAGGCAGCTATCTGAGAAAAGTCCAATTTTTTAAATTTATCCTTTATCATTTTATCTTTAAAATAGGGTAGGGCAATATCCATAATGCTAATGGTATCATCTAGTTTTGCCAGGATCCCCTGTAGGGTAACTACACCCTTTGCAAAAAGGATTATATTATGGGGCATGGCTATATTATTGCTTTTAGCTATTTCCATTATTTCATCCATTATATTTTGTATATCCAAATTATGTATGGATTCATGGGCATAGGCATTGTAAAATCTTCCTATGTCCTTATAGAGCTTATTTTTATCTATATTTCCCTTTTTAATACCAATAGAAAGCAGGGAATTCATCATTAAATTAATATCCTTTGTAACAACCCCTTCCAGCATCTTATTTAGATTTTTTACTAAATCAGCATCCAAATTTCCCATAAGTCCAAAATCTATGTATCCAATGGTATTATTGTGGACTAGTATGTTGCCGGGGTGGGGGTCTGCATGGAAGAAACCATCCTCAAATACCTGCTTAAAATAATTGTAGGTAATCTTCACTGCTATATCCTTCAGGTCATAGCCTTTTTCCTTTAGTCTATCTGTATCACTTACTTTAATTCCTGATATATAGTCCATAACCAGTATTTTTTCTGTACAATACTTTTCATATACATTTATACAGGTTAAGTAGCTAATATTCTTGTTCTTTTCCCTAAACTTCTTAATATTTTTTGCTTCTTCAATAAAGTTAAACTCCTTTTCTATGGCCTGGCTTAATTCATCCACCGCCTTTCTAATGTCTATAATCTCCTTTGTGGAAGTTAAATTTGCTAAAGGCACTAATTTTTTCAATATCCTTATATCTGAAAGCATTTTTTCCCTTGCATAGGGCCTTTGAACTTTTACTGCCACCTTTTCTCCCGTTTTAAGCCTGGCATAAAATACTTCTGAAAGGCTGGCAGAAGCAATGGGGGTTTCATCAAAATAGGAGAAAATATTATCAATCCTATCCCCCAGCTCCCCTTCTATGACTTCCTTCATTAGGTGAAACTTTTCAGGCTTTACATTATCCTGCAGATTCTGAAGCTCCACAATATATTCCATAGGCAGTAAATCTGGCCTGGTGGAAAGCAGTTGCCCAATTTTTATAAAGGATGGGCCCAATTCTTCTAAGGCCAGTCTCAATTCCCTGGGATTTCCCAATTTATTTTTAAATCCATGCTTAATAAATACGGCTGCAATTTCACCTATTCTCTTTCTTGTATAATTAGCCATAGCAAGAAGCCATCTTGTAACAGCAAGATGGCCAATTCCCTCCATTCATCCTTATTATTCTTCTAGGTCAATATATCTACAATAAGTCCCTTTATATCGTCAAGCCTTTGAAGTATTCTAATCCTGTTTTTCTCAATATTTAAAAAATCCTTCGTAAGCTCATCCAGTTCATTGTCAACCTTCTTCACCAATGAATATACCCTGTGCCTTCCCCTTCTATCCAGGGAGTTTTCTCTATAAAATACATGGGAATTATTAATAGTAATATTTAAGAATTCCCTTACCTTTTTCTTATATTCTAATAAGTCCTCTATAAACAGGGTATCCTTTAATTTTGTGGTAAGACTTTCAATTTCATCATAGAGTATTTTTAACTCTTCCCTAATGCTTTCCTGATGAATCTCTTCTAATTTCTTTTTAAAGACTTCATTGGCAGTTTTTTTCTCTATATTTTGAAGCCTATTTATATTATGGATGGCACTGATGCCTATTTTATCTATACCTTCCATTATTCCACACTCCTTATATTTCTATTATATAATATCGGCATATTATTGAGAAATTATATTCTAGTAAAAAAATAAATACTTAAGCCGATATTATATGTGAGTAAAGGTGAGGATGATAGTATGGAAGCTGTAAATTTAATAAGTGGAAAGGATGCAATAGATGCCTATGGCCTAAGGCCCAGCCTAAATTATGATATTGAGGGCTTGTTAGTTGAAAAGGATGGGAAAAAGGTAAAAATAGAAAAGAGTGTAGAAAATGAAAAAGTTTATTTTTCCATCAGGTTAAGGGAAGAGATTAAGGAAGAAGTAGGCCAGAGGGTAAAAATAGATGGAGCAAATATACTTTCCTATGAAATAAATAAGCCAAGGGAAGAGGATAATGTAAAAATAGATAATGCAATAGAGGAACTTGGCCTGGAAAGCTCAGATGAAATTAAAGAGGCCATTAGTTATTTAATGGAAAATGGAATTGAAATTACTGAGGAAAATATTTCATCCTTCCTGGCTTCTAAGGATTGTTTAAAGGAATTAACGGATAGTTTAGATTTTGATACTATAACAAAATTGCTGGATATGGGCATAGATATTATGGAGGAGCCTATCCATAAGGTTTTCCAAGCCTTGTCCCATATTAAAGAAAATAATAGCCCATCTATTAAAAATATTTTAAAATCAGCAGGTAAATTAAGCTACAGGGAAGCGGAAAAGATAGCAAGAAACATATATGGAAGGAAGATGGGCAAGGATGTATATGATGCTATCATAGCCCTTAAAAAAGTAAATATGCCAATAAATAAGGAAAATATAGAGAGGATACTGGAGCTTGTAAATAAGCTATATGATTTGAAGGATTCAAATAACCAAGTGTTTATTGAGGCTTTTAAGGAAAATATGGTTATAAGTATTGAAAACCTGTACAGGATTAAACATTCCTATAAATCAGATGGACTGGATAAAAATATGATTTCTCCAATATATGAAGAGTATACAGTAGCAGGGGAGCTAGACTACCAGGGCATAGTTGAATTATTAAGGGATATTAACATTGAAATAAGTAGTGAAAACATAGATTTGGCAAGGAATTTTCTATTAAATGAAGTTCCCTTAACAGAGGCCAATTTCCAAAAGCTAATAGATATGAAAAATACATTGAAGGAATTAATGGAGCTTTTGGATGAGGAAAATATAGCCAGCCTTATAAGGGAAGATATTGATCCTCTTAAAGAAGATATAACTAAACTAGTAGAGTACATAAAAAGCTTCAGGGAAGCTTCCAAGGATTTAAGTTCCTGTGATGCAGCTACTTTATTGGAAAAGCTTAATACAATTAAGGAAATTACAGATAAGGAACTTGTATATCTTATAAGGACTGGTCAAGATTTTAGTCTGGAAAACTTGAAAAATATTATAGATACAAAAATAAATTTACCAGCTGGACTTACAAAATATACCCTGGAGAAAACCATCAGCCTCTTGAATATATTTAACACCCTGGGAGAATTGGATTCCAATACTATTTACTTAGCAGCTAATAGATATAAGTATATTACCTTAAACAATTTATATGAATCCTCTCTTGAATTAGCTGCAAAAGGGACAATAGAAGTTAAACCTGTAGATGAAGCAAGGGAAGGTTTAATTAGGCAGGAATACCTGAATATAAGGAAAAATACCAGCCTAAACCTTATAAAAGAAAGTATTAAGGATGGCCTTTCCATAGAGGACATGCCTTTGGATAAGCTACATAGCTATGTAAATATGAAAAAAAGCAGCCATGAAGAAATAGAAGATATCCTGAAAAATATAAGGGCTATTAAGGGCAGGGAGGAACTTTCTGTATTAACTGTCCTAAAGAAGAACCTTAACATGTCTCTAAGGGAAATCAGCAGTATAAATACCAGCTTAAGCTTTGATACTTCCTCTAATCAAGAGGGGCAGAAGGGAAAACACAAGCATAAATTAATTAAAAATATATCCCAGGATGATCTGGTCCTGGAAATACCAATAAGCCTAGGAGATGAATTAAGTAATCTTAGTCTAATTGTGCCTAATATGAAAAATGGCATTAATAAGGAAGACATGACCTTTTATATATCTTTGGCAACTAATAAGCTAGGGCCTATGGAGTTTAGTTTAAATGTGAAGGAAAGCAAAATATATTTAGAGTTTGAAACCATGGACAATAAAAGGATTATGGACAATATATCTTACCTGGAAGAAATATTTAACGATATAGGATATGAATTAAAGGTGATAGAATGAAAATACGTCTTGTAACCAGGGAACAGGTGAAGAAGGCCTATGGCAAGAACAATAAGAAAAATATATTGGATCTTAAGGAAGAGTTGGGCCTTAAAAATGTTGAAGACCTGCCAAAGGAAGCACTTAAAATTTTAAAGGGAACCTTGTCTTTCATAGAGTATGTAAATACAAAGGAGGATAATTCTAATGAGGATAAATAATAATATACCAGCTTTAAATACCCATAGAATGTTGGGAATTACAAATAGCTCTTTGGAAAAAACCTTGGAGAAATTATCATCAGGAAAAAGAATTAACAGGGCTTCAGATGATGCAGCAGGCCTGGCCATATCCCAAAAGATGGAGGCCCAAATCAGGGGCTTAAAGCAGGCTTCAAGAAATGCCTTGGATGGTATATCCCTAATCCAGACAGCAGAAGGTGCTTTAAATGAAGTTCAAGCCATGCTTCAAAGAATGAGAGAGCTTGCAGTCCAAGGGGCCAATGGCATATATGATGGAAAGGATCTGGAGGCAATAGCCAATGAAATTAAGGAATTAACAGAGCAGATAGACAAGATA
>ERZ773359.3258-NODE-3258-length-18933-cov-10.242981_pt1 | contig 18933 bp, 11 predicted proteins | sample MGYA00374955_ERZ773359 | MGnify/ENA primary metagenome ERZ773359 (study PRJEB29098, sample SAMN04486028) | biogas fermenter metagenome | study: EMG produced TPA metagenomics assembly of the Biogas fermentation microbial communities from Germany - Plant 4 DNA1... | reverse complement strand
TTCTTATGGTAATTTATTACTCTAATTCCCTACGGTAACTTTACACTAACATTATGTGATCTGTATTAAGTTTTTAATAGCTTTCATATTTTCTATAAGTGATTGATGTGGATAATTAACAAGTATTTTAAAATATTTCAAAAATATATTGACTTTCAAAAATTATTTATATATAATTTAAATTAAATTGGAGTTTAATTAATTTTAAATTAATTTAGTTATATTCTATATAAAAGCTTAAATATAAAATATAATTGATATTAATAAAATAAACACATAAAATCTCATAAAACAATTAATAATTTATGTATTGGTGGGAATGCTATGAGAATAAAAGCATTGAAAGATTTTTTGATTTTATTGTTGGTTGCCACTTTAGCAATAAGTAATATATCTGTAATAACAGTAGATGCTGATTCCAACTCCAATCCAAATCCCAATTCCACACCTAGCAATACTCTTGTTACCGTTGATGCAGAACACTTAAATGAAATGCTTAATAACAACTATACAATGGTAAGCAGTAAATATACTGCTGATATGTATTCTGGAGATGTTATAGAGATTCCTATTGATGTTGCTTATGATCCAGCATCAGATGGGCAGCTTACATCAGATAATGCGGGTTATAAAAACGATGTGGTTGATCTAACCAGGGGAGACAATGCGATTTTTATCATCGATGTTCCCCAAACTGCGCAATATTATATTAGCTTCGATTATTATGCATATTCAGATTCAATTCTACCGGTGCAGTTCTCTTTATCAGTAAATGGAGAGATACCTTTTTATGAAGCTAGGCGATTGATTTTTGAGAGTACCTGGGTTGAAAAAAAGGAAAAATCCTATGATAGGTATGGCAATGAAATTGTTTCTGTACCAGAAAAATTAATCCGCTGGGAAAATAAGTTTATTATGGATGGAAGCTACCGCTATTCCACACCTCTTGCCCTTGAATTAGAAAAAGGTAAAAATACGATTGAGATAAGTATTACCGAAGGCAGCTTGCTGTTAGGAAATATCTATTTATCTGGAAAAGTGGAGATTCCAGATTATACGGAACAGGAAGCGATGGCAGGGGATAAAATCATCTTGATAGAGGCAGAAAGGTTGGATTATAGAAACGATTCTTCTATTCGTGTTACCTGCGAGTTCGATACCGCACTAACTCCATATGAGACCTCTCATAAGGTTCTAAATGTTGTGGATGCAGCTTCATTTAGGGACGCAGGGCAAACTATCTCTTATGAATTTAATGTAGATGAGTCAGGTTATTACTATATTGCTTTTGCATACAGACAAAGCGATAAAGTAGATTTTCCAGTATTTTTAGATATAAGGATAGATGGCGAATTTCCCAATAAAATATTAAAATCTTATCCTTTTAAATATACGAAGGATTATATAAATCTAACTTTAGAGGATTACGAAGGGAATCCAATAGCTGTATATTTAGATGAAGGACAACATACTATATCCGTTACTATTAATATAGACAATATAAGACATGCTTTGGAAACTGTAGAGAGGATTATTGCGGGCATAAATGATTTGGCCTTAGAAATAACCAAAGTTGCGGGTACTAATAAAGATAAATATAGGGATCTAGATTTGGTAAACTATATTCCGGATGTTAAGGAAAGACTACTAGGCTGGGCAGAAGAGCTTGATGCACTTAGAGATGATCTTAAAAAATATAATAAAGAGGTCAAAGATATAGGGGCGCTTTCATTTGCTGAGATTGCGTCTGAAATTTTAAGAAAGCTAGCGAAAGAGCCCAATAGGATTCCATACAGAATTGATGAACTTGCCCAGAGTACAAACTCAGCAGCTCAGTATTTGGCAAACTTAATCGACGTGTTAAAAGGCAATGCAATAGCATTAGATAAGATATTTATATATCAAAAGGATGCTAGCTTGCCAAAGGGAGCTGGCTTCTTAAAGGGGATTTATCTAAATGCAGCAAGATTTCTGACATCTTTTACTGAACAAGCATATTCTATATCAAATAAGGATGAGAGTCATTTACAGGTTTGGGTGAACCGTTCTAGGCAACATGTGGAAGTTTTGCAAAAGATGATTGATGAGAGCTTTACGCCTAAGACTGGTATAGAGGTTGATGTTTCTATAATGCCAGATCAAAATAAGCTTATCATGGCTAATGCTTCAGGAGATGCCCCCGATGTGGCCCAGTCTATAAACTATTCTATACCTTTTGAGCTAGCAATAAGGGGAGCTATAAAAGATGTAACGGAATTTGAGGACTATCAAGAGGTGTTGAGCAGATTTACAGAAGGGCTTCTTATTCCTGCTGTTATTGGCGATGGTATTTATGCAGTGCCAGAGACTATCAACTTCTGGGTATTGTATTATAGAACGGACATATTAGAAAAATTAGGTCTCGATGTGCCAGAGACTATTGAAGATGTTAAACAGATGCTTCCTGAACTGCAAATAAGAGGCTTGAATTTTTACTATCCTACAGCAGGGATGGGATCATTTAAGACTTTTCATGGTACTACACCGCTGATATTCCAATATGGAGGGAGCCTGTATGGAAGAACTGCAGACAATACTGCACTAAACAGTGAAAAAACGGTGCAAGGCTTTACTGAGCTTACAGAGTTATTTACTATATATAATTTACCTGTGGATGTGCCTAGTTTTTACCAGCGTTTTAGAAATGGCGATATACCTATTGGTATAGCTGAATATGGAATGTATAATTTGCTTATCAATGCTGCTCCGGAAATTGCAAATTGCTGGGATATTGCACCAGTTCCCGGTGTAAGAACCGAAGATGGGAAAATATTGCGATATACTTCCGGTGGAGCTGAAAGCTGTGTTATTTTTAAAAGCGACAATGAAAGAGAACAGCAGGCATGGGAGTATATAAAATGGTGGACATCAACGGAAACACAGGTAGAATATGGTCAGAGGTTGCAGACAACATATGGATCTGAATACATATGGAACACTGCCAATATGGAAGCATTTGCTCAACTTCCTTGGGATCCAAATCATAAAGAAGTTATTATGGAACAGACAGAGTGGATATTAGAAGCCCCAAGGCTTCCGGGAAGCTACATGATGGAGAGAGAGCTAAGCAATGCCTATAATGCTGTTGTAGTAGATGGTGAAGATTTAAGGATTACATTAAATAATGCTGTGAAGAGGATTAACCGGGAGACAGAAAAGAAATTGAAAGAGTTTGGATATCTTTCTCCTGATGGAAAAGTAATAGAAGAATACATAGTTCCTACAATTGATACGGTTCGTGAGATATTAAATAGAGAGAAATAGGAGATGAAAGCATTGTTGATAAATAGAAAGTTAACAAGTAGAGATAATAATATAAATGCATATATCTTTTTAGCTCCCTATTTAATATTATTTATCATCTTTATCTTGATACCGATTGTTATAGCAATAATATTATCCTTGACAAATTTTAATACCCTTCAATTTCCTAATTTTATAGGATTTATGAATTGTGTAAATCTTATTACACAGGATGAAATTTTTATGCAGTATGTACTCCCTAACACAATAACTTACGCTTTGATAGTTGGACCTGGAGGATATATTCTTTCTTTCATAATAGCATGGGCTTTGGCTCAATTACCTAAGGCACCAAGAACTATATTGGCTCTTATATTCTATTCACCCTCGATTACTTCTGGTGTAGCCATGAATGTTTTATGGAGAATTTTATTTAGCGGAGATCAGACTGGATATATTAATTCATGGCTAATAAGATTGGGAATAATTACAGAGCCTATACAATGGCTAACAGGTAGTAATTATCTACTGCCTATAATGATAATAGTTGCGTTATGGAGCAGTATGGGCGTGGGTTTTTTAGCAATCCTAGCAGGGATTTTAAATCAAGATGAGACGTTATATGAAGCTGCGGCTATAGATGGAGTAAAAAATCGCTTTCAAGAAGTTATATACATCACTATTCCAACTATGAAACCTCAGATGTTATTTGCTGCAGTAATGGCTATAGTAAATGCTTTTCAGAACGGGATGATTGGCGTTCAACTGTCGGGATCTAATCCTACCCCTGGTTATGCGGGACAATTAATAGTAAATCATATAGAGGATTACGGATTTATCAGATATGAGATGGGATATGCATCGGCTGTTTCAGTTGTTCTATTAATATTCGTTTATGTATTTTCGAGAGTATCGAAAGGGCTATTTGCAGAGAAAGATTATTAGAGGGGAGAGAAAAATGGGCAGATATAGGAAGGGCTATATAAACCCAAAGAGATTTGAAATCGGACAAATCAAAATAATATTAATGATTTTGCCATTAGCTTTGTTTATGTTATTGCCGATTGTTTTTATATTTAGCCACGCATTTAAGCCCATGGATGAGCTGTTTGCGTTTCCGCCAAGATTTTTTGTCATTAGACCGACTTTGGATAATTTTTATAAACTATTTAAGGCGACAACAACGTCTGCAATTCCGATGGGTAGGTATATATTCAATACTTTATTAGTTACATTAGCAGTGGTAATTGGTTCTGTGTTTATTTCTACTTTGGCGGCGTTTGCATTATCTAAATTGAAGTTTAAGGGCAAGTATACCCTTATGGAAATTAATAATGCAGCTTTAATGTTTGTACCTGTGGCGGTTATGATACCAAGGTATTTGATAATTAATGCTTTAGGACTAATTGATACATATTGGGCTTTGATATTGCCTCTTGTTGCAATGCCTGTCTGTTTGTTTTTGATTAAACAATTTACTGATCAGGTTCCGGATTCATTAATTGAGGCTGCTTATATAGAAGGAGCCAGTGATTTTATGGTTTATAGGAAAATCGTGCTACCACTTATCAAACCAGCTGTTGCCACAGGGGCTATACTTTCGTTTCAGCAGGTATGGGGAGATATAGCAAGTTCATCTTATTATATTTCTAACGAAACCCTTAGAACGCTCCCGTTTTATATGAATACGTTAACCAGCGCAAACAATACAATCGCCGGACAGGGAATGGCAGCTGCAGCAGGTTTGATTATGTTCGTGCCTAACCTTCTCTTGTTCATTATTCTGCAGAGCAATGTTATGAATACGATGGCTCATTCTGGACTTAAGTAGTTTTTGTAAATAAGAAAATTGGGGGATTGCACGTGAAACCGTTAAAAAATGGGATTTTTAGTAAATCCATAGCATTTATAACAGGAATTTTAATTAGTTTAATAATATATTTCTTATTTACACCCATAAAGGTTATGGCAGATACTCCATACAAAACCTTTACTTTGGATGGATATGGTAGAATTGTAGAAACCCAGACTGCATATATTCCAGTTACATCTATAACCAAGGTTGGAGAACTTTCTTTTAAAAATGCGTCTGATATGAAAATAACCGACGATGAAGAGATATATATAGCGGATACTGGAGGAAAAAGAATTTTAGTATCTGATATAAATGGTAATTTACTTAGGGTATATGGAGAAGGAATACTAACAGAGCCAACAGGCATCTTTGTAACAGAGGATAAATATTTATATGTAGCAGATAAAGGAGCACAGAAGATAATTGTGATGAATCCAGAAGGGGATGTAGTTAAAGAATATACAAAGCCGGATCATCCTTTGTATGGCGCTGGAGTAGAATTCAAACCCCAGAAGCTGGCAGTGGATTCTAAAGGGATAATGTACATATTGTGCGAGGGAAATACAAATGGAATAGTTCAGATTAGTCCGACTGATGGAGGCACTTTTTTAGGCTACTATGGAACTAATATCACTTCGGTAACATTTCTGGATATATTTAGACGGGCTATTTTGACGGATGAACAGCTGGCTAAGTTGCCTAAGAATCTCCCTAAAACACCTAAAAATCTGTTCATCGATGAAAAAGGTCTTGTTTATACAGTTACCCAAGGAGGAGCAAAAGATGGTACTGGCTTAAGGAAACTGAATGTGGCGGGAAATAATTTAATAACTCCAGATTTAGTAGATCCCCTCCCGTCGGCTGTTTCGGTAGGCAACTATGAAAATATCTATGTCGTTTCAGAACAGGGATATGTGTATGAATACAATAAAGATGGAAGTTTATTGTTTGTATTTGGAGGGAAGGATTCTGGTCGATTGAGAATAGGCTTATTTCAAAAAGCTGTAGCGATTGACGTAGATAAATCGGATAATATATATGTACTTGATCAGGAGAAAAATGAAATCCAAGTTTTTAAGCCCACAGAATTTACAGATTTAGTCCATGAAGCCTTGTATCTATATCAGTCGGGTAGATATGAAAAGAGCAAAGAGCCTTTGCAAGAAGTTATTCAAATGAATAGCCTTTTTGACTATGCTAATCAGGCTATGGGGCAAGCCTATCTTCAAGAAGAAAATTATCAGGTGGCAATGAAATATTTTAGAATGGCCAAGGATAAAACAGGATATTCAGATGCTTTCTGGGAAGTGCGTAATATATGGCTTCAGGATAATCTTGTAAAAGTCTTTTTGATTGTTGTGGCAGTTATAGTATCATGGAAGCTTACAAAATATATACAAAAAAGAAATCAACTATTTAACCCTATTATCAGGAGAGTGGAGGCTTTCAAAAATAAGCCGCTAATATCAAAATTAAATTATACATGGTATTTCATCAGACACCCTATAGATGGATCCTATGGGATCAAGATGGAGAATAAAGCGTCTTATTTATGTGCTAATATTCTATTAATATTGTTTATAGTTGTCTTTTTGATAAACAAATATGGTGTAGGATTTATTATAAAAACAGTGCCGGATGGAAGATATGATATTTTCGCTGATATTGGAGGAATAGTATCAGCATTCCTGCTTTTAACTAGCTGTTCATATTTGGTATGTACCATTAATGATGGGGAAGCTACTTTCAAGCAGCTATATTCAGCATATATGTATGCGTTGGGACCATATCTTATCATAAAAATTGCAATTGTATTATTGAGCAATGTGATTACATTTAACGAAATATTCCTAGTGCAGTTTTCAAATTTCTGTTTATATTCTTGGATTGGGGTTTTATTATTTCTAGCCATAAAAGAGGTAAATGATTATTCGGTAAAGGAAACTGCAAAAGTAATATTTCTTACTATCTTCTTCGCTTTAATAGTTGTGCTTTTGATATTTGTTTTATATGTATTAACTACGCAGGTATATGACTTTATTGAGTCTATAATAAGAGAGGCGGTGTACCGAATTGAATAACTATGGAACAGTTCTGCTAAAAAAAGCATGTGTCTGCCTCGCCATTTTAATAGGCATGGGAGCTATTCTCTCGCCAGTGCAGGCTGGTGCAGAAGAGAGTTCAACAGGCCTTGAAGAGGAAAAACATGAAGAGAGATATAAGATAGATGATGAGAGTAAGCTTTTGAATTATCAAACTGTTGTGAACGATAAAGTTCCGGAAGGGGTAATATTTAAGAATCCAAACGGGACTATCAAAGGACATAGCTTGATTGCTGAAAGCGATAATTATGAGATGTATTTTATGGAGGAATCCTTATCCATTATTATAAGAGATAAAAATACAGGAGCCATTATGGAATCAATCGTTGAAGGGGATGTGCAAGGGAATGCTATTGCTGGATGGCAAAGCTATTTGAAATCAGGTATTGTTTTAGGACTGTTAAAGGGTATTAATCTATCTCCTACCATAGTTGGCGTTGAAAAAGCTACTAAAGAAGTTCAATTACTTGACGACGGCTTTTATGCTAAGCTTTACTACGATGAGTATGGTATTGGATATGACATCCGCGTAACGCTCTCAGACGATCAAGTAATAGTTGAAATTCCTAGTGATTCAATAATAGAAGATAATGATGAATATAAGATAGGCGAGATATATGTATTTCCTTTCATGGGGCATACATATTTAGGAGAAAGATCAGGTTATATGTTTATACCTGATGGGAATGGAGCATTGATATATATTAACGACAAAAAAGGAAGATTTTCATCTAATTTTTCCCAATATGTATATGGAAGAAATATAGGTATTGATGAGCAGTCTGCTTTATCGTTATTTATGGACAGGTATCAATCGGTAAACGAAGCTGAGAATATTATGGCGCCAGTGTTTGGAATGGTACATACAGACTCTCGGATGGGATATCTAGGAATTATAGATAGTGGAGATTATAGCGCAAAAATAGAAGCTTATCCCAATGGAGCTTATACAGACTACAACTGGATTTGTCCAAAGTTTATTTTAAGGCAAGTTTACACACAGCCTACAGGAAAAAGAGAAGGTCATGTTATAGTCAGGCAAGAAAAGCGAAATGAGTTTGATATCCGGGTGAGATATTGTTTTGTATCTGGAGAAAATGCGAACTATGTTGGCTTAGCTTTGAAATATAGAGATTTTCTGCTTCAACATAAGCAAATAGCTCCAAAAGAAGATGACTTTAAAATCCGCTTAGATTTCTTTGGAATAGATAAAGAAAATTGGTTGATCTTCAAGAGAAATGTGGCCATGACAACTGTAGATAATATAAGGGAAATTTATGGCGAGCTTAGGGACGCCGGGGTTACGGATATTATTTCTGCCTATAAAGGCTGGCAGCATAATGGAATACATGCCCTGCCTATAGAAAAGTATAAGGCTGATAGTGATATAGGTGGTACAGGAGAGCTAACCAAGTTAATAAAAGAATGTGAGGAAGTGGGTATTGACTTTTATCTGGCTCAAGATTCGTTGAGGATAAATCCGGCGCTTAAAAATGCTGCGTTTAATGTAGTGAAGCAGATAACAAAGCGGGTTTACGAGGAAGAGACATTTAAGGATGTATTTCAGAAGTTTCGATATATAACCCCTGGCCGGACTAAGGAGATAATGGATAGGGCTGCAAAATCTTATGAAAAAAGCGGTGTAAGGAACATATTGCTGACAGGGATTACAAACATTCTGTTTACTTATACCCATAAAGGAAATTTCTATAGCAGAGTTGATACAGCAAATACTTATGAATCTGCTGTGGCAGACTTAAGCGGTAAATTAAATTTTATAATGGAAAAACCTTTTGCTTATCTGTGGAAATATACCAATGCAATTGTGGATATGCCAATTGATACATCGGATTATATATTTACAGATGAAGAGGTTCCTTTCTTATCTATTGCATTAAAAGGAATAATGCCGATGTATTCGGAGTATGTAAACTTTGAAGCTAATCAAGAAGAATTTTTCTTGAAGCTGGTTGAGACGGGAGTTTTTCCTTCCTTTTATATCACATATGAAGATCCAGCTAAGCTGCAGTATACTAATTCTTCCGATATATATAGTTCAAAATATAGTATCTACAAAGATGATATAGTTAGATATTATACTAAGTTGAAGGAAATAAATGAATTAACTAAGGGAGCAAAAATTACGGACCACAGACAATATGCCAATGGATTAACTATTGTCACTTATGACAATGGTATAAAGATATATCTGAATTATAATACGGATAATGCATTGGAAGCAGACGGACTTGTAATTGAACCTATGTCTTATAAGGTAGGTGGGAATTAATGAAAAGCAAGGTGGGCAGGAAAAAAAGCGGCTTAAAAAGAAGAGAAGCTTTAGCGGGATATATGTTTGTCTCTCCTTGGATAATTGGAGTTATTATGTTTTTGATCGTTCCTCTAGGACAGTCTTTTTACTATTCGCTTTGCAGTGTCAAAGTTTCACCGAAAGGGAGGAAGTTTAGCTACATACAATTTCAGAACTACACAGATATATTTAGGTTGGATGTTACTTTCGTAGAGAATTTAATAAGATACCTATTAAATACTTTGATTTCAGTGCCAGTTATTGTAGTATTTGCCCTCATTATAGCGATGCTGCTGAATGATAAAAATGGTAAGATGAAGGGAAAGGGATTTTTTAGAACTATATACTTCCTGCCAGTTATCGTAGTTAGCGGACCGGTAATGATGCAATTAGCAGATCAAGGTGCTACCAGCATATCAGCTATGAACGTGTCTGGTATTACGGAAGTATTAGAAAGTTTTTTGCCGTTATTTCTGGTAGAGCCAATTGTCAATGTTTTTAACAATATGATTCTTATTTTATGGTACTCTGGGGTACAAATACTGATATTTTTAGCGGCTCTACAAAAAGTTGATGATTCGCTGTATGAAGCAGCTAAAATAGACGGAGGTTCTGCATGGGAATGCTTTTGGAAAATAACTTTACCTATAATTAAACCGATGATTTTACTTAATGCCATATATACGGTAATCTATGTTTCTAGCAATGAAATGAATGTAATTATTAACTCGATATATAACGATATGTTTGCAGTAAATAGAGGATTTGGATTTGCTTCGGCAAAAGCATGGCTGTATTCAGTTGTTGTGGTAGTAATTGTAGGCTTTTTTGCTATTGTATTGAGAAACAAAGATACATATCAGGCAGAAATAAAGAAGTTCGAAAAGCAAGCAGCTAAAAGGGAGAGGGAAAGAAGAAGGCTTTTAAGAAGGCAGGCTAGACGGTCCAAGCTTTCTAGGTTGCGGATTGGAGGGGGCGTATAGAGATGAAGGTAGAAAAAGTTGCGATAAATAACGTAACACTGGAAATAAGGAAAGAAAAAGTAATTAAGTTTTTAATGGGTTCTAAAGATAGGCCGGGATTTGTGTATTCGTTTTTTAGATATTTTCTGCTGATTGTTATCGGGTTCATATATTTATATCCCTTGTTTTATATGATAAGTACTAGTCTTATGTCATTGGACGATTTGTTGGATGTATCAATTAATTGGATACCATCCCAGTTTTATATAGATAATTATATAAATGCTGCAAAAGCGATGGATTTATGGAAGACATTTATTCAAAGCATTATTGTAGCAGCTGTTCCAACCATAATTCAGGTATGTTCCTGCGCAGTGATAGGATATGGATTTGCTAGATTTGAATTTAAAGGAAAAAGGATAATGATGGGAATATTATTGTTTTCCTTTATCCTGCCTAAACAAGTTATTATGATGCCTACCTATGAACTATATACGAAATTAGGGCTTATTGGAAGCCTAAATTCGTTCAATCTTCCTGCACTATCAGGCCAGGGTTTAAATGCGCAAATTTTTATACTCATATTTTATCAATTCTTCAGACAACTGCCTCAATCACTAATAGAAGCTGCGCAGATCGATGGAGCAGGAAATATTAGAACCTTTCTCAGAATTGCGGTACCTTCTGCTGCTCCTGCCATACTAGTAGTTTTTCTATTTTCTTTTGTTTGGTATTGGAATGAGTCGTATCTTACTTCAATGTTTGTAGCAGGTTTGGGTTCAAGAACTGCTAATGATTGGAGTACTCTGGTTGTAGAGCTTAAGCATTTTGAAGATATATATGCTCAATACAATCAAAATAATCAAGAACAGCTGAGAAGTATAAATGAATCTATTAAGATGGCGGGTACGTTTATGACGATATTGCCACTGCTTTTAATGTACGCATTCCTTCAAAAATATTTTGTTGAAAGTGTAGATAGAACCGGTATTACAGGTGAATAATCACTGGATCTATAATCCAGTGTGTATAAATAAAAATTATAAAATACAAAATGAGGAGGATGCTTATGAAAAATATTAAAAAGTTATTAGCAATTTTATTGGTACTTGCAATGACTATCGGTCTTCTTGCGGCCTGCGGCGGAACTGGGAAGCAGGAAGATGAAACACCGTCTACATCTACTCAAACTCAAACAGATGAGACTGATAGCAGCTCCGAGGAAACAGACGCGGACGATAAAGAGTCTGAAGAGGATGTAGCTGAAGAAAAATCTTTACCGCCTATGACTACTGAAGATATCACTCTAACTTATGCTTCATGGGAAAATGAAGTACTTAAAACTTTTTTAGCTGAGAAATTTATGGAAAAGTATCCTAATATAACAGTTGAAGTTATAACTCTTCCACTAGATGGGTACAATGATGCTTTGCTCAATCTTGTTGCCTCAGGGCAAATGCCAGATGCATTCTGGATATTAGGTGAATGCGACTTTGCAATTTCAAATCAGCTGCTTGGAGATATGACTGAGTATTGGGAGAACGATCCGGAAGCGGATAATGTTCTGAAAACCATCAACGAAGGTAAGTTCGGCTATTATGGAACTGACAGGAAGTGGGCTACACCTGTTAAATTCTTCCCAGAAGTAATATTTGCCAACAAGGCTTTATTTGAAAAATTAAATGTAGAGATGCCTCCGATGGATTGGACATGGGAAGAGATGGTGGAATATATTAAAAAAATGACCATACCAGAGCAAGGAATTTTCGGTTTCAATCAATATAGAAGAATTGTTACATGGTATCCGGTTGCAGCAGATGACGAATGCTGGGGAGAGTTCGGCTGGGACGGCAAGTCTTTTGATTTTACTAATTGGGCTGACGGAATAAACCTTGAAGCGGAATTAATAAATGGCGGTTACCATGCACCTCCATTTGATTCAGATGAAGCAGAAGCTGCCTTCGGAGATAGAACCATGTGGGCAGCTGATTCAGGTAAGATTGCATTCCAGTTTGATGCTTGGTGGACCTTTAACAATCTGTTTGCACAAGATAGCTATTTAGAAAAAGGTCTAATCTATGTACCTTACTTGGTGCCTAGGGCAAAAGGAACAAAGAGCATCCATACTATGGGAACTTTAGACTTTGGAGGAATTTCATCTGCAACAGAGCATCCTAGGGAAGCTTATGAGTTATTAAAATTCATGAACTGGAATGAAGAAGGTTGGCTGGCTAAGATCGAGGCTTACAAGACATTGACTAACCCTGATGGCTCAAGACTATCTGTTGATGCCTTGCCTATTACTTTAAGTGAAAATGTATGGAAGGAAGTAAGACAATTCTTCCCAGGGGATGACGATCCCTATGGAAGAGGTCCATGGTTTGATTACTTCCTAGAACACTGCAAAGAACCTATTCCTTATGGGGGAACTATGATTCCTGGATTTAGCACTTTCTTGGGTGAAGGATATGCAGGGGTAGAAGATTCTGTTATAAACGGCGGAGTAAATGCTCAAGATTTGGTTCAGGATTTAAATGAAAAGGCAAATGCAGCGAATAGAGAGGCTATGAAGGCATTTGAAGCTTACGAATAAAATAACCCTGTAATAGGTCGTTAATTTTAAAAACTATAGGGCTGTTTCATAGAATAAGTTTGAAACAGCCCTTTTTTACACTTGTATTTTTTGATTTTTGGCTTATGATTATACTTAACGAGTTTTTATAGTAGTTTGGTTTTGTATTATATTATTTTGTGGGTATGCGTATAATTGAAAGAGAGTAAGGGGGTGCAGTGTAAATAAATTTGTCACTTATTTCAATTGTAGATTTAACAGTGACTATGTTTTCTGGATTTAGGATTGTGTTCTGAGCCTTTTTATTATCGCCGGTTAGCAATTCAAGGGAGGCGCGTTCTTGTATATTGTCTGCGTTACTGATATTAATAGTAATATCTGCAGCTTTTTCTCCGGCATTTACTAGCTTTATTATAATATCTCCGGAACTTTCTTCTTTGCTAACTGTATGATATACAGGGAATACTTGCTCTAGCTTAAGATAATGGATGAGCTTGCCGTCAAGGTAGCAGCGGATTGAATCGGGATTTACTACAATTTTTATATCATACCACTTGTTTGGCACAACTGTGATATTCTTAATATCGCTAACTATGTTTTTGCTTCCACCTTGGGCCTGTTCTATGCAGGTTTGAGTATTCAGCCAACCACCTATATTCCAGTGGTAAAAGTTTTGACCATCCTGAACTGCAAAGGGTATTAAAAATCCTTCTTTTCCATCTAGTTTTTTAGCGCGGAGAGTGTAAGTATAGTTACTCCAATTCACATCGCCAATATAGGAGGCAGTACCCATGAGGGCGTTATCTGTTGGTTGAGTTATGTCGGTCTGACCGTATACGAAGTTTTGGTCATCCTCTTTGATAATTTTCCAGTTCCCTTTGAGAGTACTTTTCCAGTCTGCTACTGCTGTTTCTTCCTGAAAATCAGTTTTGTATAGCACACTTCCTGTTTTATTATCTATAATTTTTATGTCATCGAAAACGGCAGAAGTCCACCAGGTTCCTACACCTACTTTCCCTTTTATAGAATTTGGTTCAGCGTCTATAGCTTCCAGCTCTGATTTAAGTGTGTAATCTCCCACATTGTTAGAGAACATTTTTTGTACATAATAGTTAATAGAGCCGAAAACGGTATGGTTATTAAAATATATCAAGTCTGGTTCCCACTGCCTTGAAATAAGATTGCCAAATAGGGGGGCGTAGGAGGCCATTTTTACTACATCTCCATTCCTTTCAAGTCCAGTCATGAAAGCTGCTTCAGCTATTGCAGAGTAGAGGGTGTTTGATTTAGAGGCGTATTCCCCTACAAATACATCAACGAAGTTTCTTTCATAGGAGTCATAACGATGTGTATTGCTTAAAAACCATTCTGGGGAATTATAATAGTGCTCATCAACTAGATCTGCATATTTAATTGTATCATTTCTGTGAAGCCTTAAAGTGTTCCATGCAAATTCATATAGGGCACCGTCTGAAGTAGGTCCGGCTGAGGTTATTAATTTGATATCCGGATATTTAGATCTAATTGCTTTCACAAATTTGTTGTATCTATCGAAATATTCGGCGTTCCAGTTTTCGTTTCCAATGGCAAGGTATTTTAAGTTGAAAGGTTCTGGGTGTCCCAGCTCTGCCCGCAGAGCTCCCCATTTTGTATCAACACTGCCATTGCAGAATTCAATTAAATCAAGGGCATCCTGGATATATTCTTCTAATTCATCGCCTATGGCAAGGGTTCCGCTTTTGTTACCCGCCCTTGCCTGACAGGATAAACCTGCATTTACTACAGGAATTGGTTCAGCTCCTAAATCTTCACATAGCAGAAAGTATTCAAAGAACCCTAGGCCATAGCTTTGGTAATAAGGATGCTCTCTTGTGCCAATCCATAGGTTTGTATTTTGTTTTCTTTCAGAAATATCGCCTATAGTGTCTTTCCAACGGTAAGCCGTGGATAGAGGATCTCCCTCTACTATACAACCTCCTGGGAAGCGAATAAAACTTGGATTTAGTTCGGCTAACATTTCGACCATATCGGGTCGTAATCCATTTTCTCTATTTTTGTATGTAGAGAAAGGAAATAGGGATACCATATCTACATTTAAAGTTCCATTGCTATCCATTGTCATTAGGAGTTTACCGTTGTAGTCAGTATAAGGTACTGGGCCTAATTCGACAGTGTATTTTTCCCACTTATCCGTAACCTTATCAATTGTAGCAGATGCTAACTCTTGATTTTTTTTATCTAATAATTTTATAGTAATCGTTCCATCATAATCTTGACTTCTTAAATATACAGAAAAACGATATGATTCCCCTTCCTCAAAAGCCATACCTTCTAAAAATCCTAGGTTTATAAATCCGGCAGGTTTTCCCGATTGATTAGATATTTGTAGGTAATGAATATTATTTTTGTTTAGCGGCTGCTTATTGAGTACTTCCAGGGAGCAGTCCCCATATTGAACGTATCCATGGAGCGGACCGTTATTGGCTAATTCTTCTGTGAATTCAAAAGACCGATTTTTAACAAGTTCTGCGTAGATTCCTCCATCGGCTGCAAAATTGATGTCTTCAAAAAAGATGCCATACATCATATCGCTTATTTCTACGCCCTTTTGAGAAGCGTCAATAGTTAAAATATATTTATCTGTATCAGATTTGTCTATACCGGAGTTATCATCTTTCCTGATATGTGCGTCCCCTTTATGGTCAATGGTGCTATTCACTGTTACTGTCTCATTTGTATTAATCAGCTTATATATTCCTAATCCTATTCCTGTGCCTATGATTGCAATTAGAATAAAAAGTCCAACCCATTTTAACAATTTTTTGTTTCTATTATCCAATTTTATCCCTCCATCTTGTAAGTTTTAGATGTGATTTAATATTTGTGCAGTTAAGTTGGGTTTGATAAAGATGTGCTTTTGTTGAAACTTGTTTAGAAAAAAATAAATAATTTTAGAAAAAACTAAATTAATTATATTATAACAATATTTTAAAATATTGTAAATACTCAAACTGATCATTTTATATATCCCATATCGACATGCGTATGGAATTTATTGTAATTTATTGTAATTTATACATGGCTGTGGTAAAATTTATGTAGTACTAGGTATAAAAATTCTAAACTAAAGATAAGTATAACGATAAACGGGAGGATAAAGGTGGAATATCTAAGCGGAGTAGTGGAACGGATTACCTATGTTAACGAAGAAACCGGCTATACAGTAGCTAAAATTAAAAGCAGGGACTTTTATGACTTAGTTACTATCGTAGGGAATATGCCTGCTTTTCATGTGGGGTCGCTGCTAGAGCTTAGGGGAGAATGGAAAATAGATAACCGCTATGGAAAGCAGTTTGTAGTTCAGCATTGTCAGGAAAAGATACCTGCTACCATTGCGGGAATTGAAAAGTATCTAGGCAGTGGCTTGATAAAAGGGATTGGGCCGGTCAATGCCAAGAGAATTGTGAAGGCATTTAAAGAAGACACTATCCGCATTATAGAAGAAGAGCCGGAGCGGCTCCTAAAGGTGGAGGGCATTGGTCCAAAGAGGGTGGAAATGATTAAAAAAGCCTGGCAGGAGCAGAAAGAGGTCAAAAATATAATGCTGTTTTTACAATCCCATGGGGTTTCCACTGCCCATGGGGTTAAAATATATAAAACCTACGGCGATGACAGTATAGAGATAGTGAAGCAAAATCCCTACAGATTAGCCGATGACATTTGGGGAATAGGATTTAAAACTGCCGATACCATTGCTCAAAAATTAGGCTTCGATAAAAATTCATACCATAGATGCCGCTCAGGAATAATCTATATATTAAATCAATTGTCCAACGATGGCCATTGTTTTGCAACTAGAAGCCAGCTAAAGGATGAAGCGGCAAAAATATTAGAGCTGGATCCGCTGCTGGTAGATAAAGCTATTGATAAAATGATAGAGGACGGCTCCCTCATTGCGGAAGATGAAGCAATTTATCTGCCCCCTTTCTATTACAGCGAGCTGGGGGTGGCCCAAAGAATTAGAGAAATTACGTCAATCCCTTCCATTTTTTCAGTTCAAAACATAGATAAACTTATCGATGAGGTGGAAATCAAAACCGGGGTTAGGTATGAAGCTGTGCAGAGAGAAGCTATAAAAAAAGCAGTCCAGTCCAAGTTTATGGTATTAACAGGAGGCCCGGGGACTGGAAAGACTTTTACGACCCTAGGTATTATAGCGGTATTTCAGCATCTCGGAGCTAAGGTGTTTCTAGCGGCTCCTACTGGCAGGGCAGCTAAGAGGATGACTGAAACTACCGGAATGGAAGCTAAAACGATTCACCGTCTTCTGGAGTACAAGCCCCCTCAAGGTTATATGAGGAATATAGAAAACAATCCCTTAGAATGCGACGTATTAATTATAGATGAAACCTCTATGGTAGATCTAATTTTGATGTATAATCTCCTTAAAGCTGTTAAAAACACTACTAATGTTATTTTGGTGGGAGATGTAGATCAGCTGCCCTCGGTAGGAGCAGGAAATGTTTTAGCCGATATTATTAATTCAGGAAGGGTAGAAGTAGTAAGGCTTACCCGCATCTTCCGCCAAGCCCGAAACAGCCTTATTGTAACCAATGCCCACAGGGTGAACCAAGGACGCTTTCCCATATTAAAAGGGAAGAAGGATAGGGACTTTTTCTTCATAGAAGAGGAAGATCCAGAAAAGGTAGCGGAGCAGATTGTAGACTTGTGTTCAAGGCGCCTACCAAGATACTACAAAGTGAATCCGATTAGCGATATTCAAGTGCTTTGTCCTATGCAGAGAGGGGAAACTGGGACAGCAAATATGAATAGGCTTTTGCAAAAGGCCCTTAACCAGGATATCCGTTTTATTCGCTACGGAGGGACGGTTTTTAAAGTAGGAGATAAGGTCATGCAAATTAGAAATAATTACGATAAAAACGTGTTCAATGGCGATATAGGGCAGATTGAAGATATAGATATGGAAGATAGGACTTTGCTGATAAATTTTGATGGAAATATAGTAGAGTATGACAGCACTGAACTGGATGAGATAGTGTTGGCCTATGCGATTACTATCCATAAAAGTCAGGGAAGCGAGTACCCAATTGTTGTGGCGCCGCTGACAACTCAACATTACGTAATGCTTCAGCGGAACCTATTGTATACCTGCATCACCCGGGCTAAAAAGGTATTCGTCTTAATTGGCAGTTTAAAAGCTTTAGGCATATCGATTAGTAATAACAAAATTGTTGCAAGAAACACTCGGCTGGCGCAAAGGCTTATGGAATAAGGCCAAAGAAAATCCCCTTCAAATTTAGATTTGATGGGGATGTAAGATTAAATATATTTTTATTCTTTTTATTCTTCCACATTTTGAGTTTTAGCTTCTTTAGCCTCTTTTTTTACATTAATGCCTTGCACGTAGATATTAACAGTATTGACGGTCAAGCCTGTCATGGTTTCAACAGCATCAATTACCTTTGTTCGGATCTGTTGAGCTATGTCGGGTATGCGGACTCCGAAATCCACGACTATGCTGATTGTAATGTTGACAGTATCTTCCGCTATTTCTACTTTGACTCCCCGCTTAGAACTCTTCATTCCCAAGGATGTAGTTATATCGCCCATAATACCGCTCGACATAGCAGCTACGCCAGGAACTTCAGAAGTTGCAACGCCGGCGATGATAGCCACTACTTCATTCGCAATTACGGTTTTGCCATAATCTTGGTATGTAGTATTCATTTCTTCTGACATGAGCTTACACCTCCATTGTTTTTTATTATTCGCAATTCAGTAGTGTTGCAGAAAAAAATTTACTGAAAGTCAATGGATAATAAGTGCCT